>Ga0315275_10000954_pt1 | contig 24634 bp, 22 predicted proteins | sample YL17G03_0_MG_FD_205557 | JGI IMG/M metagenome (GOLD analysis project Ga0315275, IMG submission 205557) | Sediment microbial communities from Yellowstone Lake, YNP, Wyoming, USA - YL17G03_0 | ecosystem: Environmental > Aquatic > Freshwater > Lake > Sediment | place: USA: Wyoming | collected...
GGAAAGAAGTATTCTAAAGGTTCCAAACCGCTTCATCCTTGTTATCAAGTATTTTGTCGACAGCTTCCGCACCCATCATCACCGAATGGTCCATGTTGGCTATTTCATATTTCCATGCCCCGAAGCGACCTCTGGAAAATATGCCTTTTTCAATTAAATGTGGCTGGATTTTTCTTAGCGCTTCGTCCCTCTCCAAAGTTGGGATAGGATAGGCATAATCCACATCTATAAGGTAAGTATCAACAATTTCTTCTTTATCAGATAAAAGCTTTACGTTTTTTAGTCCTTGTATTGTTTTCTTAATTATTGCTGATTTGTTTTCTCTCTTAAATTCCGAGTAAGAGGTTTCACATAAGAAGGAATAATAATCGCCATCAGGAACATTGAATTGCGAATAATTTGAGAAATATGTAACCCTGTAGAAAGGATTGTTATTTTCAGGAAAATACATCCAGTTTTTATTGCTTGGGCATTTTCCTCTTACGCCCACGCCTACAACAAAAACGCTGTTGTGCTTTAATTTTCCAATGTCACCATAAAATTTATCCAGCCCTGCAATCCTGATAAATTTATCAAGAGGCATTGTATTTATTAAAAAATCGTAATGGTCTGAACTGCCGTCTGCGAAAAAAACTTTCTTTGCCTCAACATCTATTTTAACAATCTCTTTATCAAGTTGTAGCTTGTCCCTAAAAAAAGAGATTAACCCATCATAAACTGCCTTTGTGCCTCCTTTAAGGGGAAAACTGAAGATGCTGTTTGGGCCCCAGGAAACATCATCTTTGCCTTCTTTTACATTCTCAATTATTCTTTTGGCATCCACAACTGAGACTCGCTCTCCAATCCAATCCTTACTCATCATTTTAAGAGGATATGCCCACACCTTGAAATTGTAGGGAAGCATGAAAAGCTCTGCGATTCTTTTTCCAAAAGTCACTTTTGCCCATTCCTCAAAATTTCTGCTAACTAGCTTTTTAGAATTTGCATCCTGCAAATCCTTAATGCACGCTTGCACATCCCTGACATCAAGATACCTTATATTATTTTGAAAGGGATATGGCACAAATCTGTTTTTTACCCATATCCAGGATTCACGGACACGGGTATTCTTTTTATCCCCTATCGAAATGTCATATAACTTATCAACGTAAGGATAATGTGAAAAAAGAATATGCCCTCCAACATCCCAAGTGAATCCTTTCTCGTCAATAAAGCTTGCGGAAAGCCCTCCCCAGTAAGAATTGCGCTCATAAATGCACCAATTCTCGTATTTACGCTCATGCAACCCGAATGCTGCTCCAATTCCTGTGGGCCCAGCTCCGATAATGAGAATTCTTTTATCTTCCATGGAAAAACGTTTTGAAAGTAATTATTTAAATGTTACTGTAAGAAATTATACTTGCACCAACTTAATATTTCCCTTGCTCTGGATTGCATCCTGAAGAAGTTTGCCAATTTTATTCTTTTTCGTGATTTTTATAACTCCTTCTTTCCCCACATTAACAGTCATCAGGTAATCCTCATCCAGATATATACTCACATTCTTATTGGCAAAAATCTTGTCCACAAGAATAACAACATGCTTTTTTGTTTGACTGGTGTTAAATGCGATATTTTTAGAATCAACAGTAACAGCCCCCTGTTCTTTCTCAGCTTGGACATCTATGCTGATTCCTAAATCACCCTCAATTTTATCAATTGTTTTTCCCTTTTTTCCTATAAGATATCCTATCTCAGCTTCAGGAATATAGGCTATGCATTTGTTGTCGGAAATAAACTCAACACTTGCCCTGCTTACATATTTTAAAAGCTCCTGTTCAACACTCTTTTCTGCTAATTCAAGATGGGGCTTCTTGCCGCTGCTCCTCACAGGAATAACCACAGTTTCTTCGCCATAGGAATAAAGCTCGTATTCCAGTTTTTTTGTTTCGAAATCAGTCACAACTACCACTGGCCTTGCCAAATCTGCCTCTGTCATTCCCTCAGGAACCTTTACGGTCATGTTTAAGTTTAGAACCTTGTTTACAAATCCGTCTTTAATGAAAATCACTGTGTCAATAATTTGTGGAATAACTCCCAGCTCAATTCTGCCAACGAAGCGCTGTATGGCATCAATGGGATTTGTTGCGTGAACAACACCGGCCAATCCAATGCCCGCTAACCTTAAGTCTGCAAAAAGCTTGAAATCGCCTGTATTTCTCATCTCATCAAAAATCGTGTAATCTGGTCTCGATAGAAGCAATATATCGTGAATCTCCTGGGCATCGCCGTGTGAAATAGCGTACTGGGTTATGTTATCTGGGAGAATTAAATCCCTTGGAGCTTCAACAGTTTTCACAACCTTGTTTTTTGAGGCGTAGTATATCGCTAGCGCCTGCGCAAACGTCGATTTTCCCATTCCAGGAGCTCCTGCAATTAAAATGCCCTCTGCCTGCTCTGCTATTCTTAGCGTTAATTTTTCGGAGAGCTTGTAATCGTCTATGCTCATCTTTTTCACAGGCCTGACAGCAGTAATCTCCCAGCCGTCTGAAAACGGCGGCTTCGTTATGACTATTCTGAAAAGCCCTAATTGAACTATGGTGCTTCCGGGGCGCTCTATTTCGACAAAGCCGTCTCTTCTTATTCCAGCTTCCTCTATTATTTCCCTGCTTATATCCTGAATTTCATCTCTGGTAAGAAGGGCATCCCTTATTTTTATAAAATCCCACTGCCCTGGAAATCCCTTTTTTGCCATGGGACTTGTGTTTTCCCTTAAATGAACGCTCATGGTTGATTCATCAAAGAATTCCTCAAGCTTAATCTTTTTTTGAGTCTGCTCGAATTTTATGTAAATGACAGAAAGTCCCTTGATTTCAGCAATTCTCGCCTGAATTTTATCTGCTGTGATTAAAGTTGCGCCCTGCTCAAAAGCTAAATCCCTTATCAAAGAATCAATTTCCCCAAGATGCGCATATCTGATTTCTGCTGCTCTCAGCTTTGTTCCTGAAAATAGCAGTTCAAAGTTTCCATCCTGTGCCAGTTTTCTTAATTTCTGAAGCTCCTCCAATCCAAGATAGCCTATTGCTTTGTTCTGGTTCGCCTGATGCTCCAGTTCACCCAGAACTGCTTCGTGAATCAGCACAGTCTGTGCAGAAATTTCATTGTTTTGTATTTTCTTCGACAGCAAGCCCTCTATAATAATAGAAGTGTCTGGAACCAGTTTCTCAATATTTTGCATTAGTAGAAAAATAAAATAGTTGTTTAAATATGTTGCGGAATTTAATGCATTTTATTGGGGAGCCGTAAATTATATTCTATACCATCAATAATGGCATCCATACTAGCTCTGACTATATCATAAGAGATGCCCATTGTAACAAATTTTTGGCCATTGGTCGCCCAAAATGCCTCAACTCGGACAGTTTGTGAGGTATCCGGATTTTGCCCGGGCACTATGTGAACCCTAAAATCATATAGCCTAAGCTGATTAGCAGAATATGTCTCTCCTAAACCTGTTTTAAGTGCATTCGTAAGAGCATCCACCTGCCCCCTGCCCTCAACCCTTTTTATTGATTTGAGCTCTCCCGCTACAATAACATCCATGGAACCCACTATTCTTTGTTTGCCCTCGTCCCATTCATCAACCACTTTAGCATCTTTCACCTCAAAAGGCCTTTGATAGTGAGAATCGCACCTTTTTCCCAACACATATAATGAAGCAGGAGCAAATTCAAAATCCATTCCTCTTGTCTCTTCTTCCTGTCTTCGCTCATTTATGATTTTGACCAAAGGATCATCTCTTTTCAATCCGAAAAATTGTGCAATGTGAGAGATTCCTCCCTGTTGTGAAACAGGAAATACTCTCGTATTTCCAAAAAAGTCGAGATCCCTTCCTTCATACGCTCTGACGGCGTGTTCCATTGCATGTCCGTGCATTCCCCCTTTATGAAAAAATGCCTGAGTTCCTACTCCGGAAGCTTTCTCAAGGCGGTATTCACCTGTTGCCAAGTAATGAATTCTTTGCGCGTCCTGTGTCATTGTTTCTAAGCCGCTAAAAACATCCGCCAGCTGAGAATAGGGAGAGCTCAAATTAACCAAGAGTGAGAATAAATTTGTATTGCCTATTCTTTCGCCATAACCATTTGCCACTGCTTGCGCATGTTTGGCTCCATGCCTAATTGCTAACATTGTATTTGCAGTTGCCAAATCAGAATCTCCATGTCCGTGAAAACCAATTTTGAGATTGCCGAATTCTCTCATTACTATAATCATTAGTTCTTCTACTCTTTCAACAGGCAGTACTCCGGTAGTGTCGCATAGAACCAACGTGTCAGAGCCTGCCTCTGCCGCTTTTGCCAATACTTTTAACGCATAATCCATATTTGGCTTCCAGAGAAACTGGTTCCTTCCACCCTCTTCACCTATGCCAAGCATAGCAGTTGTAATAAGTTCTGCATCAAATATTACCCTCTTTCCCATCTCGCTAAAATATCTGATTGTGTCGTAATTCATCCTAAGATTCTCTTCAAGGTCAGTATTTAAGGCATGCAAAACATGATAATCTGATGCTTTCCCGACAATTGTAACAATGGGGGTTGCTGCGTCTTCCAGTTTCCGTATGTGTCTATTTCTCCTTGCATCAGCGATATCTGAATATGGCTTTCTTGTCATGCCAAAGGCTGCAAGGCTGGCTCTTTCAAGGGGAATGTTTCTAAAATATTGAAATCTTTCATCTATTGTTTTGCTTGCACCTGCAAAACCAGCTTCTATTATATCAGCATACTTGTCTAAGGTAGATAACACTTCTGCTGATTCTTCTAGATTTAATTCATCAAGCCTGATTCCTCCCCCTTGTGCACCATCCCTAAACGTTGTATCTAATATTTCAACTGCCATCCCAACCCACCTTAGTGTATTGTTTAATCATTTTAGTATGCTCCGAGCTCATGGCTCTTATCAAATAATGATGATAGAAATGATTCTAGCTGAAATAACAATTCCCGAACTTCCAGCTTTGACTTTCATATTTCATGGAAAACAGGGTAGCTATTTAAATGTTTTTGAAAAATGCAGTAATAGCCCCCACGGCGAATGAGTGGAATATATTTAAAATAATTAATCTTACAATATCTTTAACTAGAAAGTTTTATAAAATAATACTCTCACCAAATCCAGTATTGCCTCTGTAGCTTAGTAGGTAGAGCGTGCGAACTCTTTAAGGGTCACGAAGCTGTTAACCTACATTGCAGAAACCGCAAGGTCGGCAGTTCAAGTCTGCCCAGAGGCGCTTGGGCCCGTAGCATAGCCTGGTGGTGCGCACGACTGATACATTGGCGTAAGGCAATGTTCCGAACGTCAGTGACTGAAATCGTGAGGTCCGGTGTTCGAAACAGATCTCTGCTACATATCTAGTGGAGATTTGAGAAAGTCACCGCGGGCCCAGTTCTATTTTGCGTTAAATGGATTTGGAATAAGCCAGCTATATCCCAGCAATCCAAGAAGAAAAAGGAACATGAACAATATAAACTTGGTTATCCAGCCCCTTAATACCTCGTTGCCAATAAAACCCAGCAGATACTTTACAGCATTGTTCTGCAAATGCTCAAAAACTGTCATAAGAGTAGCTATTATGGCTGCCACGCCAGAAAAAACAAGAAGGCTGTAAATGATTGGATTTCGAATGATGGGCAGAGTTCTAGTGATGGATTGGAAAAATGTTATAACAAATGAAAGGATAATGAATAATATCATTATGAGAACAATCGTCCTGTATTTCAAAAAAAGGTTCATATGACGTGTAGAAAATTTTAATTTTAAATAAATTACGGTTTTACAATCTGGGCAAAATAATACAGTGCATTTCTTATGTGCTCTTTTGACTCTTCAGGATCCGTCCACAACGAAGTCTGACAGAAGTAGGCGCAGTTGTCATAATGCTCAAATTCCCCCGGCACAAATGCAACCTGCTGCTTGATATGGTCAAATGCCCTTTTTAGGTTTTCAAAAGTATCTGGGTCTTTTCGCTGGCAGGCCTCCATCATGGCAACAAGAACCTCGTATAACTGCGTCTTCTCAACCATGAATAAACCATATACTTTCGGATTTATATTATTTTCTTTTGTGCTGTCTGTTTGTTGAGGATGACTGTGCCTTAACTCTATCTGCGCGAGCCTCATTTGTTTTCATTTATTGCTGCTGTTACTGTCCATTGCGTTCTTGAAAAGCCCAGATATTTATATATTCGTGGGCGCATATCAGGATCTTCAAAATAAGACCATTCATTCATAACTTTTATACCGTTTCCATACGATTCGAGCTCAAATGCATTTTTAACACCGAAATTATATGAAGAGCCAGCATTACTTCCAAACTCCTGTTTAAACTTTATTTCAACAATCTTTTTCCATATGCCTCTGGTATATTTTTCGGTTACAACCTCAAGCACAATTTGCGAGTGATAAAATCTTTCGGAAAAAGTCTTAAAGAGATTAATAACATCAGCTTTGGGCAGATACATAAATAAGCCCTCGGCAATTAGAAGAAAATTTCTATTCCCTTTTGAAGTTACCCTGTCAATCCATGAAGTATCTAAAACTGAACAACCTATCAGTTCATAACTAAGACGATCTTTTAGTATCTCCTTCTTAATTTCGACTATTTCAGGCAAATCAAGCTCAATATATTCGCATTTCTTATTATCAATGCGCCAGTATCGTGTATCAAAACCGCATCCAAGGTTTACCACAGTACTTGATGGATTCTTTGAAATGAAATCATTTATTATCGAATCGTATTTTCTAGCTCTTAGTGCGATATGATTTGTAAGAGCTGATAATACTTTCCTGTTGAATAGTGCCTTTTCATCCTCCGATGCCAATGAGACTAGTTTATCCAAACAATATTTAGCCATTGGGTCATTGATGATTGGTTTATTCTTCTGTGATTCTATAACATGACATCTAAGGGTTAGTATTGCGGTTTCTGATACATCGGTTAGTTTCATTTTTAATGTCCTTTTCCTTTATCAAATCTGGGAATAACACCAAAAGCAAGAATTGCCAGAATTATCATCCCTACCCAGAAAAACATATAATCTATTTTTCTAAATGTCATCAACAAGAACAACAGGACTGTCAAGACAAGTAATAGAATTGCTATATACTGTATAAAGCTAAATTTCATTTAACTGCTTATAATCTTAAATTATATAAATTTCGTCATTTTCTCTATTTTTATGAAGAAATTGAAAATTCCCGAGCTTACATCTGACCCGACATTAAATATTGCGTTAGATACCCTGCAAAATGGAAAACAGGCTTTGATTTTTTTGGGCACAAAGCCGAGTGCAGAAAAAACAGCGGAGGAGATAAGCCGGAAAATAAAAACTGACAATCCTGAGCTGGAAAAGCTTGCCTTGGATGCCCTGCATGCCCTGAGCAGGCCTACAAAACAGTGCGAAAGATTGGCAAAATGCATAAGAAAAGGAGTTGCGTTTCACCACGCAGGCTTGGTATCTGAGCAGAGGAATATTATTGAGAGCAATTTCCGCTCTGGCAAAATAAAAATCATCTGCTGCACTCCCACGCTGGCCTACGGCGTTGATTTGCCGGCTTACAGGGCTATAATTCGCGATTTAAAGCGATATTCTGTCACTGGAATGAACTGGATTCCTATTCTGGAATATCTGCAGATGGCGGGAAGAGCAGGAAGGCCAAGCTTTGACAAACAAGGAGAGGCCATTGTAATATCGGCAACGCCTGGTGATAAAAAAGCAATTTATGAAAGATATGTCATGGGCGAGCCCGAGGAGATTTTTTCGAAGCTCGCTGTCGAGCCTGTGCTGAGGACTTATGTCCTTTCAGTTATCGCATCCAATTTCACAAATACAGAAAAGGAAATTCTTGATTTTTTTGGCAAAACATTTTGGGCAAAGCAATTCCAGGATTTGGAGGCATTGAAGGCAATCATCATCAAAATGCTGAATCTTCTTGAGGAATGGGAATTCATCAAGTTAGGGGCAAAGGACGAGTTTCAGTCTGCTTCTGAATTAAATAAAGCCAAAAGAATTTCAGCAACATTGCTTGGAAAAAGGGTTTCTGAGCTCTATCTTGACCCCTTGACAGCGCATAAATTGATTCTGGGAATAAGAAAGGCATCTGGAAGAAGAATTTCCTCTTTTGCCGTTCTTCAATTAATCTCTAATACATTAGAGCTTAGGCCTCTACTTACTGTTAAAATGCGTGAATACGATGATATCCAGGACAAGTTGATGAAGCACTCTGATGAACTGCCTATGGAAGAGCCCTCGCTTTATGAGGCGGAATATGAGGACTTCCTGAACAGTATAAAGACTGCTGCATTTTTTGAGGAATGGATGGAGGAAAAGGAAGAGGAATATCTGCTGGAAAAATTCCAAATAAGGCCTGGAGAGATAAGGGTGAAGCTCGATATTGCAGACTGGCTCATTTATTCCATGGCGGAGATTTCAAGGATTCTGCAGTTCAAGGATTTGATTAGAGAGTTTGTCAGACTTAGAATGAGAATGAGATATGGAGTGAGAGAAGAGCTATTGAGCTTGATTAGATTGAAAAATATAGGAAGGGTGAGGGCGAGAAAATTGTATTATCATGGTTTAAAAGATATTAGAGATATTAAAAACGCAAAAATTGAATTCTTAACTGAAATTTTAGGAAAAGCAATTGCTGAAGATGTAAAGAATCAGGTTGGGCAAGAAATTAAGGAGTTTCAAGAAAAGTTGGAATAAAAATTAATAAATATTTTTAAAAGACGCTCAGTAGGCGCGCACCTATAGGAGTATTTTTTGACAGCAGTAGCCTCCACGGCGAGTGAGCGGGATTTATAAAAAATCTTAATATTTTTAAAACAAGTGTAATATGTTCTTACTGTGCCCCTTTAGTCCAGGTTGGATAAGATACAACCCTGCGGAGGTTGTGACCCGGGTTCAAAACAAATCTTTGCGAAATGTCAGAAATCAAGGATTTCTGAGCACGCTCAGAAACGAAGTTTCTGACGGATTTGATAGAAAGCGCTCATGTGCCACATTCACTTCGTGAAGTGGTACGACAAAGGCTAAAATATCGCACAGGTTTATGAAACTCCCGGAGGGGGCATATAATTTATTAACTAGTTAATTCGCTCATTCTTTATGCTCGGCACTCTTATCAACTCGGCATCAATAATCCTAGGCAGCATTTTAGGATTGATGATTGGCTCAAGGCTGTCAAAGAATATTACGAATATTATTTTTCAAGCCCTTGGCTTGGTTGTTCTGCTGCTTGGCATTACAATGGCAATCAAAACAAGCAACATAATGATATTATTTTTCAGCATAGTCCTCGGTTCTTTGCTAGGGGAATGGATTGATATTGACAAACGATTGAACAGCATGGGAGAAAAAATAAGAAAGAAAATAAAAATTGGAAACAAAAAATTTACAGAGGGATTCATTGCTGCCTCTCTTCTTTTCTGCATAGGCTCTCTGGCTATTCTTGGCCCTATTCAGGAAGGACTGGGAAATGGGTTCAACATTTTATTGGTTAAGTCTGGACTTGACGGCTTTGCATCAATTGCGTTTGCCGCAACTTTTGGCATTGGCGTTATATTTTCGTTCATTCCTGTTTTGATATATCAGGGCTCTGTAACACTACTTGCCTATTGGCTGCATAATTTTTTATCAGAAGTCATTATAAATGAACTAAATGCTGTTGGCGGCCTGCTCTTGATTGGATTATCGATAAATATCCTGGAAATCAAGAAATTGAAGGTTGCAAACATGCTGCCAAGTCTAATAGTAGTTGTTATTTTGGCTTATTTCTTTCTGTCATAATAAAATTTCATAATAAGCAGCAATACAGGAAATAGCAGGATTACAGAGTTTCCAATTATTATGGCTGAATCTTGTATTGCAATTCCATAGATTATCCATGCTAAAGTTGCAAGGATGACTATGATTACAAACCAATAAGAAAAATCTTTCAGGCTTTTTGTTGTATATGCCTTTATTAACTGCGGTATCCAGCTGACAACCACAAGAATAGTGGCAACAGCTGCAATAATTTCGGTTTGCATATTTATAAATTTAAACAAGATATTTAAATAGTTTATTGAGATTATTGAAATGATGCTAACAAAAAAAGAATGGCTTAGAAAAATAAACAACTTGAAGACTAAAAAAATAATAAAAAACAAGAATTCTATAAAGGGCAAGCTAAAAGAAATTGTGATAAGGGCAGTTGGAAAAAACACTCCTAAAAAAAATTTCGGCATATTCTTTTCTGGGGGAATTGATTCCACATTAATTGCTTATGTCTGCAAAAAGAACGGAGCTCATTTCACCTGCTATTCTGTTGGATTGGAAAATTCCAAGGATTTGGAATGGGCAAAAAAAACAGCGAAAAAACTGAAACTAAAATTGAAGACAAAAACATTTTCTCTGGATGAAGCAGAAAAAATTATGAAAGATGTTGTGAAAATTTTGCAAACCTCGGATGTTGTGAATGTTGGCGTTGGCTGTGTTGTCTATAGTGCTGCAATACTGGCCAAGAAAGATAGAATAAATGTGTTCTTTTCCGGCTTGGGCTCTGAAGAGATATTCGCGGGCTATGAAAGGCATGCACACGCAGGGGATATTAACAAAGAATGCTGGAATGGCTTAAAAAAAATGTATGAAAGGGATTTAATCAGGGATTTTAGAATCAGCGAGAGATTAAAAATAAAAATTTTAACCCCTTTTTTAGAAGATGACTTAATTAAATTTGCCATGCAGATTCCCGGGAAATACAAAATAAATAAGGAGAATAAAAAGATAATTCTTAGGGAAATGGGAGAGGAACTGGGAATTCCCAAAGAATTTGCCTGGAGGAAAAAAATAGCAGCCCAGTACGGAAGCGGTTTTGACAGGGCTATTAAAAAATTGGCTAAGAAAAATGGATTCAAGTATAAGAAAGATTATTTGGAAAATTTATTGATAAAATGATTTGTGTTGGTAATTTTAAAAAATTCCTCTCAATCGGCGAGGCCTATTGCTGCAATACCTTACTGCAATAGCCCCTCCGGCGATTGAGGAGTTTTGATTTATTTTTATTATAACCTCATATTCTTATTATTACGGCACTGACCTGAATCTGGTTGATATTAACCCCCATTCCAAAAATAGCAAGGTAACGCCAAGCAATAAGAACACCCTTGACAAATTATTTGGAATATTCTGGGTGTTTGCAGTGAGTATTTGCTCAAATGAGCTTGTTATGTTTTGCGCAGACTCTGCCTTGAAATATTTTCCCTGCGTGGAGTCTGCCACATATTGTAGCGAGGGCTCATCCAGTTTGGAAATGGACTCTGTTCTCAAATACGTGCCCCCTTCAGGAGTTGCAACCCCTATTGTAAAAATGCGGATGTTATTCTTCAGTGCGTAATCCACGCCGTCTTGTATTGTTGCCCCGACATTGCTTCTTCCATCTGTCATCAAAACAATAATACGAGCCCTTTCTTTTTCATTGCCCGGAGTTTGTGCCGCCATCAGAACATTGCTTGCAGTTATTATTGCCCCGCCAATATCCGTGCCCCCCACGGATTTGACTTCCAGCTTTTCTATTGCACTGACTACATCAGAGGGATTTGATGTCAAGTCCTGTTCTACAAAGCTTGAGCCTGCAAATGAAACCAATCCCGACCTTGTCCTTGAGCTCAGCCTGTTCACAAAATTTATGGCCTCGCTCTTTGCAGCATCAAGTCTTGTCGGCTCGAAATCAGTTGCCAGCATACTGCTTGAGGCGTCTATTGCCAAAACTACATCATAATTGTTTGTGCTGCTCTGAGTCCAGAGTATTGTTCCTGCAGCAGCCAATATCAAAAAAACTAAAATAGAAATTCGCAACATGAGAAGCAGGGTATTGTGCGTTAAAAAGATTGTATTTTTAAAATAGGCCTTATCGCCTCCTGTTACGCGCCATATAGCCTCAAGATTTGCAAATTTAAACGCTCTTCTTCTAAGATAAATCATTGTGAAGAAATGAGTCAGTATAAGAAGGGGTATGCTGAAAAGGAAAAAAAGATAAGTTGGATTTGTGAAGGTTATCTGCATCTGGCTCTCCTCATGCGCATGAAGTTTATCATGGGCTGAACAAATGATTTGTTTGTAACAAGTATTACTAAATCGGATCTTGTTTCTGTAAAAATGCGCCTTAGTTCCTGAATCTGCTTTTTTGTTTCCAGCTCATAGCCTGCCCTGTATCTTCCAGTATCAAGAAGAACTTCCCTGTCTGAAAAGGGGTCTGAAATAGCAACCTGTCCTATATTAGGCATTATGATGTCATAAGGATCCCTTATCATCATGCCTATTACTTCGGAGCGCTCCGCAATGAGCCTGAACTGTGCATCCCAGCCTTTATTGAAGCCAATAAAATCAGAGACTAAAATCAGGATTGTTGTCTGCTTTATTGAGCCGGCAATAAAACGGAATATTTTCTCGATATCCTTCGACCCGTCATAAAGGGATGGATCGCTAAGCGCTTTGGTTATCTTGTAAAACTGCCTGGCGCCGATATCGGGATTAATAAGTTTGACTATCTTGTCAGTGAACATCAAGATGCCCACAGCATCCCCCAATTCAAGCATGGAATAAGTCAGGGATGCAATTAGCTCTGCTGCATATTCGTTCTTCAGCTTATCCTGGGAGGCAAAGCTCATGCTTGAGCTCACATCAAAAACAAATAATATCTCGAGATTGCGCTCTTCAATATACTGCCTTATGACCAAGTCGTGCGTTCTCAGGGAGGTCTTCCAGTCTATCGCGCTTGCATCATCGCTGGGCTGATATTTCCTGAATCCTGTAAACTCAAATCCCTTTCCCTTGAATGCGCTTCTGTACTCTCCTGTAAGCTCGCCGAAAAGCCCTCTTTTGGATGTGGATTCAAGCTTTTTCAGCATCGGTTTTAGATTTACCTTTAATTTGTACATGGCTAAGGAACAGGAATTTTTTGAAGAATTTCTGTAATTACGGAATCTGTTGTAATTCCCTCTGACTGCCCCTCATAGTTTACAATGATACGATGTCTCAGGGCATCATGCGCAACTGATTTAACATTATTTGGCGTTACAAAACTCTTTCCTTTTAGCAATGCATCTGCCTTTGCTCCCATAAAGATGGCAATGGATGCCCTTGGAGAGGAGCCCCATTCCACATATTTTCCAAGACGGACATTGTACTTGGAGGGGTTTCTTGTGGCGCTCACAATCTGGACAAGGTATTTCTTGATTTTTGGGTCAACATATACAAGTTTCACATCTTCTTGCATCGCAAGAATCCGGTCATAGCTGGATATTTTCTCAAGGTTAAAGCTTTCAAATTTTGTTGTTGTCATGTTTCTGTCCAGAATCAGCTCCTCTTCTTCCTCAGAAGGATAGCCGATTGTGAGCTTGAATATGAAGCGGTCAATCTGTGCTTCAGGCAGGGGATAGGTTCCCAGGCTTTCTATCGGGTTCTGAGTTGCCAAAACAAAAAATGGCAGCTGTATTGGAAATGTTTCTCTGCCTATTGTTGCCTGTTTTTCCTGCATGCTTTCAAGCAAGGCAGACTGCACCTTGGGAGGCGCTCTGTTAATCTCGTCTGCCAGGACAAAATTGGCAAAAATCGGTCCCTTTAAAACGTAGAATCCGCGCTCGCGCTCATAGGTAGTTATTCCCAGAATGTCTGAAGGCAGCAAGTCAGGGGTGAATTGTATTCTTGAGAATGTGCAGCCCATGACATGCGACACTGTTCTCATCAGCATTGTTTTCGCTGTTCCTGGAACACCCTCTAAAAGAACAGAACCGTTGGCAAATATCGCCCTTAAAAGACTGTCTACGACTACATTTTGCCCGGTAACCGCCTTTGCTATCTCTGCCTTAATTGCAGTGATGTGCTCGTGGTCCTTTTTTATTTTTTCTGATAATTCGCCCTCAGGCATATATAAAATAACTCCTCCTTATGTATATATATTTTATTGAAAATTTAAAAACATCATAATAATAAACATTTTTTATTTTCTACTATTCCAGAGTAAATAAAATTTTTATAAATTGCAGAGAGATAGACATTTATGCCTCAGCTCTGGCAAAAAAAGAAAAAACCTGCAGTACACCACGCAAAAGAGTCTGCTAAGAAGCAGAACACATACGAGAAGTGCGTTTCTGAGATAGGGGAGCTTTTCACCAAGCTTCCCCACGAGGATATTATACACTCAAGAGTGCTTTTCTTTCAGACCTTAAGGTCTTTCTTTGCTGACTTTTTGAACATAAGGTATCAGTTCACTTATGAAGAGCTCGTCTCTGAAATAGACAGAAGAAACATGACAACCCAAACCAAGACTGCCGTTAAGGATTTTCTTGTAACAATCGCTGACATGGAATATGGCCCTATTGAATTTGATTTTAATACATTGGAGGGTCTGTTAAGGCAGTTTGGGGACCTTGTGCTCATGCTGAAAAAAGAATTTCTCGAAAAACCTCTTGAAATTGCGGAGGAGACTCCCAGGGAAACATTCAGGGAAAAATTGAAATGGGTTATTGGTTCAGGGCTGGTTGAGAATTTTGAGAAAATGAAGATTCTGATGGAAAAGCTTGAAACAAGCATTGACTACAAAGAGCTGACAAAAAGCCGCGAGCTTTACCAAGAAGCCAGCGGGATATTTGACAGGCTCCCGCCTGAGCACAAAAAAATTCTTTACCCCCGGCTAATTGAATTATATGAAAAAATTTTAGAGATGCATGAATAGGTCATTCACTTCTTTTCCAGTATTTTTTCAATTTCGTGTTCTTCTTTGATTTTCATATCTTTGTCAGTTTCCATTTTGCCTGCCAGCATGCGATAGGCAATAATGCTCAATAATATTAGCACAAACAAAATAATCCCTCCTATTGCATACGGAGATTTAAGTTTGTCTCTTAACCAGGTAAAAAGGCTTATTTTGGCAGGTTTTTCAGGAGGCGTTCCTTTTACAGAAATAAGATATTTGCAGTCATTTATGACCTGCTCTATCAGGAGATTGGCCTTGTTGAGGTCGTTATTCCTTATGGCATCCTGCGCCTCCAAAAGATTCTCGTTCAATTCAAGGCATTCTGGGTTTTCTGCAAGCAAATCCCTGGTAAATGTAATTCTCGTGTCAAGCTGTGATGCATTTTTGGTTCCAAGCTCTATTGAATTCACATAGAAACTTGCTGAATCCTGGTAGCTTGGGCTTGTCACATTTGCTGAAACCACAACCTCATAGGATGCCATAGACTTATAAGCCTGCATTATGAGCATGGTCTGAACCTCTTTTCCTGGGTCGATTTTGTCAAACTTATTCTGCACAAAGCTTAGGCTCATTGCACTGTTGTTCACTAATGCTTGGAGGGATATTCCCTCCAGAGTGAAGTTCTGGGTGTTTCTCAGCAGAATTGGCACTATCACAGTCTCATTGCGGTAAATAGTTATGGGCTTTGGCACTATTATTTCAAGATATACTGGCTGTGTTATGTTTTTTATTACAATCCTAGTTTGTGTCTGGGTGACTGTGGAAGTCCCTCCCGAGGAGACTGTCACCACAACAACCTGCGGAGTTAATGTCTGCCCTGAGCTTTCTAGTACAGTGATTGAGAGGTTATCGCTGTGTGTTATGTTTATGCCGTCATATGCCCAAAAAGTAATCAGTTCAGTGCCATAGAAGGATGTATGCTCCAATAAGGTAATCTTCGAATGAGTCTCCCATAGTAATTTTAAACTACTATTGCCTGAAACATTGTAAGTCAAATTGTCCCTGTTTGCTCCTGTGCAATTAATCATGTCTTCATCGCTAAAGAAATCATTCAAATTAAGTATTTCTGTGTATCGTGTATTTTGATTTATAGTGATATTTTTTATTGTATACGTGACTCTAACCTCTTCCAGGCTCGGTGTTTTATTTGAGTCATTTGTATAAAAATATGCCCGGTACTGCAAATACCTTATGGCTTTAAGGCTAACAATCTGAGGAGAAGTTGAAAAATTATCGCTCCATGGAGTGTAGGTTGAGCCATCGCCTGTTCTGTAAGAGATATTTAAGGCAGTGTTGCCTGGTATACTCGCATTCCAATAAAGGTATAAAACATGGGTAATGTTGATATCTGAGCTGTACCTAAATCTATCCCCGAAATCAAAATTTGGAGACGTATATACGCCATATGGCATAAAGTATCCTGATTCATTCATTGCCAGTGTTACATTTCCTGAGAAATTTGTTGTTGATGTATTTAAGTTAGTTCCTGAACTGAAATCTGCAGCTGTTGTGTGCACCTTGAGCCCGAAAGTAGGGAGCCTGTTTATATTGTTCACAGTGACATCCCATGTTAGATTTGCTGTTTTGTTTCCTGCAATATCTGAAACGACAAGCTTTACCGTATGGTTGCCTGCCTGGCAAAAATCAATAAGGTAATCCCATGCACGACTATAGTGAGTGCTGTTGCTTGAAAGAGTTTCCAGATTTGCTGTTTGGTTAACACCATCCAAATACCAGGCGAAGGTGATATTGTCTCCGAAGGTAATATCGGGATCAGTTGCTGTTGCATTAAACTTTATTGAAGTATTTTCCATTATGGAAAATGCAAATCCCGAAGGATAATAGCTTACTATTTGCGGAGGGTCATCAAAATTCAAAACTGTAAACAAAATAACAACGGTATCATTGTGCAATCCATCGCTCACAGTAAAACTTATGCTGTAATTCCCGACATCATATTCACCTGGCGTATAATTAATCAAGGCAGCGGTTGCGTTTGAATAGCTTAGATTGAATAATGTGGTATTTGTGGAGAAAGTGAGATTCTGGACTGCTCCATAGAGGGATATTTCTTCATCAAAAGCAGTTATGTTCCACAAGAATGTTGTATTTTGTGTTGCTGTGAGATTGACCGCATTTACAAAATACGGCGGGTCATCGGTAAATGATACTGTCAGATTGAAATCTTGATAACTAACGTGGCCATCTGTGTCATTTACATAAGCCCTGATTGCATAGGTGCCTAAATCATATTGCTCAGCCGTGAAATTTAACATGCCGCTCGTTGAATCGAGCATAGTGAAATTGACTGGTGTAATTGCCAGCGTGGCTATATTGAGGTATATTGTCACTGGGTCAAAATCTTGGTCTGTGGCAGAGATTATGAGTGAAAATGGAACATCTTCAGTTGCATTCTGATTTTCGATAAAGTTCAATAGTGGAGTGGATGAATTCACTACCATCAGAATGAAAGTTTTGGTATCGTTTAAATTTCCAGTATCATTTACTCCCATAACTATTGTGTGATTTCCGTAATCCGCATCAGTAGCTGTAAAATTAATAAATCCCTTTGTGTCGCTTATTTTAGTTATGTTAAACAGAGTTGAATTTGTCCAGTAAGTTAGACTATCCCCCCAAATTAAGTCGTCGTCGCTTGCCGTAATATTAAACGAAAGAGTGTGATTTATTTTTACAATTTTTGGGGTGAATATATTATTTAATACCGGGGCATCATTGAAATTAATCACGGTAAAATTAAAGTCTTCGTAATCGCGAGCCCCTGATGGATCTGTTACAGTAATTCTGAAGGTGTAATTTCCGACTTGCTCATTCGTAGGCATGAATTCTATTTTCACAGCAGATTCATTGTCAGGTATTGTTGATAAAGTAAATAATGTCGAGTTTGTGGTAAATGTCAATGAATCATTGTCTGCATCATAGGCAGTAACATAGTATAGGAATAGGCTGTCTTCAGTTGCATTTAGCCATCCTATAAAATCAAGAACAGGCGCTGTGTTATTTCTGATTGTAAAATTGAAGATTTCAGTGGCATTGCGATTAAAGCTGTCATTAACTGACACAAAAATTGAATAATTTCCAATCTGCCCTTCAGTTGGTGTGAAGTTAATCATTGCGTGCGTAGCATTCAGCTTCGTTATAGTGAATAATGTGGAATTTGTCCACCAAGTTAAAGTATCTCCGTAGGGCAAATCAGAGTCTGATGCATTAAGTATCTTTGTAAAGGTTACATTTACGGCTGCAATTTGATTTCCAATAGGTTCCAAGCTTGGCGGATCGTTAATATTGATAAGTATAAGCCATACATCATTGCTATATGCTTCGCTATAACTGTCATTTGCAATAAATTGTATTGATAAATTCCTTGCAAAATATGCGCTGGGATAAAAGCTTACATTGGATGTTGTTTCGTTAATTGTGACATTAATGTTTGAAAGTTCCGTTATGGTGAAATTAGTGCTATAAGTTATAGTGTCGGCATTTCCTGTCCCGCCGCACTCCAGTGTATCATTATCGTAGAAATAATTGCTTAATGTCAGATTGTCTATCAGGTTTGTGTTTTCAAGCCACGTTATGTTTTCAATCGTTCTGTTCTGCACAGGCGGCCTGTTTGAATTATTTACAGTAACATTCCAATAAACATAATCAGTCAGGCCTCCAGCCCAATCTGTGACAACAACAGTAATGTTATGCTCTCCTGCCACGCAATAGCCTGGGCTGTATGTCCAGTTGGATTCGTTCTCCTGAAGCACGCTGTCCAGATACCAGCTGTAATTGATGCTGTCCCCGAACTGGATATCGGGATCAGTTGCATTGATTGTGAAGTATATTGAAGAGCCCTCGTTAACAAGTTGGGTCAGATTTTCAGGGGAATATCCAGTTATGTTTGGAGGATCGTTCACGTTACTGACATTAAAGCTTATTGATGTTGTTTCGAAATCCTGAAAAGAATTTGACTTGTTCGCTGCAGTTATATAGATTATATCCCCCTCTTTTCCAATATCTCCTGAAACAGGAGTGTATGCAAGAATTCCCATTGAGCTATTCAAAAGAATAATTGAGCGCGTTGTTAAACTCATGGAATAATTCACTAACGATTCATTCATTGCAGTGCCATTAGTGTAGCTGACATTGAAATCATATAAAAATTGTATATGTTCAGAGGCATTGAAGATCGTGCCTAGTGGGTTTGGGGAGAACATGAAAGATTGAGCTAAAATAAAAGGAATTATTGCTATCAAAGCCAGTACTATAATCGCTACAATTGTTTTTTTATTCTTCATTTTTCTTCAACGCCCTCTTTGCTAAGCTCCATACTGTCCTTGAATCGCGATGCAATAATTGCGCAATTTCTATGTAACGCATCTTTTTTTCTGTGGATAAATAATGAACAAGAGCCTCGGAAATTGTGAATTTTTCTTTGGTGAAAATAACCAAAGGAACCTCACCCTTACTCAAATCTACGGAAAATTGATTTGGATGCTTTGTTTTGCTTTTTTTATAGCAGCCCCAGACACTCACTGGATTCTTGTTTAATGATTTTGCGATTTCAGAAAAGCGCATATTTTGGTTTTCATGAAGATATTTTATCAATGCTTCCAAAAAAGTTAATTCAAAACGCTCGAATACTGAAAGAGGCACACAAAATTCCTCTTTCTCAGTTATGGATCTTAGCGCGTCATCTGGGGCAATATTATAATGATTCTGGAGATGCTCAAGAAGAAGCTTCAGCATATTTAAGGCATCTTGTTGTGGAGAATCTGACATTAATTAATCATTTTTGTAAGTTTTAATATATAAATCTTTCTAAAAATATATATTTAGAAGCTTTTTATAAGTTTTTATACGAAAATAAATTAGTTTTATAAGCATCAATCATTAACTATTATAAGAATTTAATATATTTTTATAAGTTTTTAATCACTTTTTGTAAGATTTAACCAATTCAAGGAGTTTATTGTTGGCATCCCTAAGTCTTCTGTAATATACGCCCTTTTCTTTCTTAGGCAGATTTTCAAATGCCTTTGAAAGCCGGTTATAAACCTGTTTAGACACCCTCAGGTTGTTAAGCTTGAGCAGGGACTCCAGTACCGGAAGCTGTGTCTGAAACAGCTCAATTGACTCTTTTGTCTTGAGCTGCTCGCCGTAGCGGCCGCATAAGATTACGAATTTTATGGAGTCTGTTATCAAAGCATTAAGCTCCGGTCTTAAGACATCCGACTTATAGCCAATTTCAGAATATTTAGTTGAAAGCCTAAGCAATTCTTCAATTAATTTAGGGCTGAACCTCTCCTTTAATGTTGCTGTCTTCTGGGACATCTCTTCAAATGTGATTTCCTCCTCAAATTTGCCGTAACCCATTATGAACGAGCGCATTATGTCAAGCAGTGAATCTCGTATCAGAAGAGGATCTTCAGTAGCCGGCTTTCTTTTCAATGCAGTAAGCCGCTTCAAAGTCTGCTCAATTAATTCTTCAATGGACATCGTAGGAGTTACGGTAGGTTTCAGAAGTGGCTTTTTGAGTTTTTCAGCCAGATATGAGACTAACAACACCAATGCTATTAGCAATATCGCCAAAGCCGTTATGCCGCTAAGGTAAAACAATATGCCTCTTTGCTGGGCAACTTTCTCCTCCACTGTGCATTTTCTGCAGGGGCCACCACAGTCTATTCCCTCTTCTCCCTGATTTCTTATTCCGTCAGAGCAGTTTGCGCACAGCTTGCATATTCCTCCGCAGTCAATTCCTGTTTCCTGTCCGTTTTGAACGCCATCATTGCATGTCGGGCATTTTATATCACATGGGCCACCACAGTCTATTCCTTCTTCTCCTTGATTTTGAAGATTGTCTGAGCAGTTGGGGCATGCCTGACAAGGGCCTCCGCAGTCAACCCCGAGCTCCAACCCATTTTTAATATTATCAGTGCATGTTGGCCCATATCCGCAACGCTCGCTTTCATTCGGCTTGGACAAATCTGTTCCGCATTGCGCCAAATCGGTGCACTTTCTTGTTCTTATGCCTGTTGGCAGGCATGGTCCCCATGGCGAGCAGTCCCAGTACTCATCACAAGGCAGCATCCCTCCACCGCCACCTCCGCCGCCTCCGCCACCACCTGTGCTGGCTGGAATAGGTGGTGAGGGTGTGGGCTGGACAAAAACAACCTCAAGAAAAACAATATTGCTATCTGCAGACAATCCATAAGGGTCTGTTGCTGTGAAAATAACACTTCTGTTGCCATACCAGTTTGGATCAGGCCTGTATGTGACGATCGAGGTGATATTATCTATTATAACATCTATATATTCCACATGAGTTGCAGTGAAAAACAAGGGGTCTTTGTCAGGGTCCATAAAATAATCAGTCAGCCTGTGGCTCACCAAGATTGTATTCATGTTCCATGTCTCATTTGGCATAATGTGGTATAAGATAGGGGGCCTATTTGCTATGGTAAAATTATCAGTCGCGTTTCTATCAAGATAAAATGCACCCCTGCCATAACAATACACAGAGAAAGTATGATTTCCAAAAATAAAAAAGGATTGGTTGTAGTAATAGATTCCTGCTGTTTCATTGTAATACATGTGCTCAGGTGTTGTGACCGTGCCACTGCTATTGAAGCTTATGTTGCAATAAACCGTGCTTCCATTTATGGGATTGCCCAAAGAGTTTCTGTAATCTGCAAAAAACATGATTGTTTGATTAAGGCGGCGGATATGATTGCCCCCAAGGGGGTCTGTGTCATCCCATATTAATAAAGAGCTGTCTCCCGTTATAACAAAATTACTCAATCTCACTAGAGTGAGATTATTGCACACCCCGTCCAATTCATCAAGGGTTATTGTAACAGTATTGTTTCCGACATCCGAGATGTTTGCAGTAAAATTAATCAGCCCGGTGCTTGAATTAATGTCAAATATGAATGTGTCATCAGAAAACTGCAGTGTCCTGCTGTCCGGATTTGTATAATTAACATAAAGCGTAAAATTATCTCCCTCAAATAAGTCAAAGGACTCGTTGATATCTAATGTAATGCCATGTTTAAAGCATGCCATCACATATCCGATTTGAGCCGCTATCTTCGCCGTGGGCACGATAATAATCTTTACTGCCAGGAACGCATTGAACAGCGATATTATGAAGAAAACCAGTGCCAGCGCTAGTAATATCCTGATTGAGGTCGCTTGCCGGCTCATATATTTTTAATATGGAAAACGGTATATAAATTTTTAGTGAAAATAAAGGTAAAAATAATGTTAAGGTAATAAATATAAATTAAAGCCACTCAATTGTCAGAGACCTAAGGTCTCTGAGCATGCTCAGAAATGCTTAGCATTTCTGACACGCCGCGGGGGCTATTGCAACAAGATAAAATTCAAAAAACTAATCTACCATCTCGTGAAAACTAATTTTACAGTTCCTGTGTAATTTCCATGGGGCGTATCTTCCGGGACATGGACTGTGAACATTACTTTCCTTGTTTCATTGGGCAATAAAGTAAAGCTTGAGTTGTCAATAGTCACCCATTTCGAGATATAGCCTGCTGTGTAGATTTTTACTTTTATCAGATAGTTGTAATTGTGGAAAACACTTATGCCCCTCACAGCGTCATTGCCTGGAATTGTTGTCCCAAAATATAATTTGTCAGTGTCCAGCCTGAAGCCGACATAATTATCCACCTTGACATGCATGTCTATTGTCTTTACTTCCTTAAGCACATAAAAAGAATAGAACATGGCAACTCCTGCCATGGTTGCAATTATTGCAGCAATAATCAAGAACAAGGTGTGTTTTCTTTTCATTTTTTTCTTTTTAGGGTAATAAATATGTTAATTATCAGCAGAATTATCGCCAAGATGGCTATTCCAAGGAATATAGTGGACTGTGTAAATAAGTTTTCAGCTGGTTTTGCGCTTTCATTTACTGGAGGTTTTTCCTCCTGTTTTGGCTTAACAACTGTAATCACTCCCTTTGTCTCCGCAACCTTATTATTATAATGAACCTTGATATCCGCATCATATTCTCCCAATGCAACTCCGCTGCCGTCAAAATACCCAAGCAATTCTTTTGTTTCCCAGGGATTAACTTCTGTGGCTGGGGTTTTCAGTTCATGTATTGTACTCCCATCTTTTGAAAATTTTGCCTCTGCCCAAACATTCTTCAGCGGAAGATTCCATACGCTCTGCACATTAATGGCAAACCTGGATATTGTTTCTGCTTCAACCTCCTTTGTGAAGTTTAGAATCTCAAGGGATTCATCGCCAACATAAAAGGTAGTGTCAAACTTCCTGCTATTTCCATCATAATTCATGGTTAATGTTGCTTTGTACATGCCTACTGTTCTGCCGATGGTGCTCCAGTTCATAATCACGTCTTTAGTGTCATAAACATCCATGTCGCTGAAGCTCGGCAAGATTAAGGTGTCAATCTTGTTTTCCTTGTCATATATGTCTATCTTGCCTGTTATCGAATTCAGCTTTTCTTTTCCCTTGTTTTGGATGTTGACCTTGAAGTGCACCGTTTCATTCAGAGCCACATTCTTGGCATTAAAAATTGCCTCAAGATATTTTCCAGGATACGGTATGAACACATAGACTCTGGCATAAATGGCAGTTATTGCCACAATACCGCTTCCCTCTATAGAAGGCGAAATTGATTCGGTTGCTCCAACATCAATCTGGTGCTTTCCTGCGAAATCCACCTCATCGGGAAACTTTACCTGAAAAGTAACATAAGCGTTCTCCCCGTCAGCAACAAATATTTTCTCTGTTTGAACTGGCGTTACATAAGGCGTCAGGCTGCTCTCTATCGTCTGGGGTATGATGTAAGTGTCATAGCCGACATTATTATGTACTCTAAAAGTTAAATTTGTCGTTAATCCTGGATAAAAATCAAGACTGACACTTGCAGGTGATATGCCCAGAGAGCACACTAAGGGAATCGCGGCAGTAAATAATATAAGAATGACTATTAATTTTCCTATAGCATGAATCTTGTGCATGAAAATAAAAAAATATTAATATATTATCCTTTGCTAACAGTCGATCCTGTAAATGTTAAGGTGGCCTTTTTTTTGCCTACGGGCTCGGCAGGTGACACATTCATTTTTGCATAAAACAAGACTGTTGGCGGATTAACCACAGTCAAGGTTGAAATGTTTGCACACACTCTATATTTTATAGCAATGTCCCTGACTTCTGTCCAGTTTCCACCACTATTGTCATTAGAGACTTCACCTGTATAATTTATTGATAAAGCAGGTCCTACAGTAAGATTCCATCCTGAAGCTGTTCCACCGCCTCCGCCATACCCGCACGCGCCTGTGCTACCAGTTACTGTATAGTTTGTGGTTCTATAACCAAAATATTCTATTGCATCTGCAGCCGCACCACTGGCAGTAAATAAAGTTGTTGAATTGTGACTGCTGGTAAAGGTGACATTTACTCCCACATTGCCATCATTTGTAATATTTATAGTAGATGGCGCAAGGTCCGAATCTACGCACGATGAACTAGGTGTTCTGTTCATACTGGCGCAAGCTGCATCGCCATGACAATTCCAATCGCTCTCAAGCACCAGGGTAGCACCTCCTCCTGGAAAAGTGCATGTTCCGAAATTAATGTTATTATCTGACAGCACTATGGAAAGGGTTTCTGCAATGCTAACGTTTGCATATCCTGTGCCAGTAGTTACCAACCCTGTTATGAAGGGGGGAGCTCCCACCTGGAGTTTGGATAACCTGTCCAAGCTCATAAACAATCCTCCCAATGAAACTAAGATTGCAACTACCATCATTATTGCCAATGTCCTGTTTGATATGTCTGCCATTTTTTATCCTCCTTGATTA
>Ga0315275_10000957_pt1 | contig 24620 bp, 23 predicted proteins | sample YL17G03_0_MG_FD_205557 | JGI IMG/M metagenome (GOLD analysis project Ga0315275, IMG submission 205557) | Sediment microbial communities from Yellowstone Lake, YNP, Wyoming, USA - YL17G03_0 | ecosystem: Environmental > Aquatic > Freshwater > Lake > Sediment | place: USA: Wyoming | collected...
AGGTTTTCATTCGTCGCCGCTAGGATGCGGACGTCCAGTTTGATCGGTCGGGAGGTTCCGATGCGGGTCACTTCGCGCTCCTGGATGACGCGCAGCAGCTTGGCTTGAATGTTCAGGCCGATGTTGCTGATCTCGTCGAAAAAGATCGTTCCGCCGTCGGCGACTTCGAAGCGGCCGTGCTTGGTCTCATGGGCTCCCGTGAATGATCCTTTGACGTGCCCGAACAGCTCGCTTTCGAACAGAGTTTCGACCAGGGCTCCGCAATCGACGACGACGAACGGGGCATCGCGCCGGAGGCTGTGGTTGTGAATCTCCCGGGCGATGAGCTCTTTGCCGGTCCCGCTCTCTCCGGTGATGAGCACCGTCGTATCCATGGGACTGACCCGGCTGATGACGTCCAGAACTTTCTGCATGGCCCGGCTTGTGCCGATGACCATATCGAACTCGCTTTTGGCCTTGAGCTCGCTGCGAAGATACGGGTTTTCCAAAGACATTTTTCGGCCCTTCAGGGCTTTTCGGACGGTGAGGCGCAGCTCCTCGGGCGTAAAAGGCTTGGCCAGATAATCAAAGGCGCCGATCTTCATGGCTTCGACAGCCGATTCGATCGTGCCGAAGCCGGTGATGATGACGACGGGTGTCTCCGGGCTTGCATATTTCATCTGGCGCAGCACATGGAGGCCGTTGATGCCGGGAAGCTTCAGGTCCAGAAACACGGTATGGAAATGTTCCTTTTGGAAGAGGGCCAATCCTTCTTGCCCGTCTTGAGCGTCCCGGGTTTGGTAGCCCTCTTTTTTCAGGACCTGGCGCATGGAATCCCGAAGGGCTTCGTCGTCGTCGATAATCAGGATTTGAATGGCTTCGCTCACGTCGTCTCTCGCTTCAACGGAAGCTTAACGGTGAACGTGGCTCCGTGCCCGGTTTCACTATGGATCTCGATCGCTCCCCTGTGTTTTTGAACGATGCCGTAGCTGATGGCCAGCCCGAGGCCGGTTCCCTTGCCGACTTCTTTGGTTGAGAAGAACGGCTCGAAGAGCCGCTTCTTGTCTTCTTCCCGGATGCCGTGACCGGTGTCCGTAAATTCGACGCTGATCACGTCCCGGCCCGAAGAGATTGATGTTTTAAGGGTCAATATTCCATTCCCGTTCATCGCCTCGGCGGCGTTGAGGATGATGTTGATGAACACCTGTTGAAGTTGGGCGCCGTCGGCGAAGATTGTCGGCAGGCCGGGCTCATAAACTTTCCGGATGGCGATGTTCTGAAACAGGGCCTGGCGTTCCATCAGCGACAGGGATTTATCCAGGAGTTCGTTGATATCGACCATCCCCATTTCGGGTTCTTTCGGCCGGGCGAATTCGAGAAGGCCCTTGACGATATCCTTGCACCGTGTCGTCTCTTTCACGATTTTTTTGAGGTTTTCGTAGTGCGGGCTGTTTTTGTCCGTTTCCTCCAGGATCAGGCAGCTGTAGATGAGAATGCCTCCCAGAGGGTTGTTGATCTCATGGGCGATGCCCGCCGCGAGCTTTCCGATGGAGGCAAGCTTTTCGGACTGGGCGAGATGGGTCTGGATCTCGACGAGCTCTTTGGTCCGTTCCTCGACTTTATTCTCCAGGGTCGTCCCCCAATCGATGAGCGCCTGATTGGCGTCGCGAAGATGGTCGGTCATCTGGTTGAAGGCATCTGCCAGGGTCCCGATTTCATCCCGGGAGTGCACATCGACTTTTTGAGTCAGGTCTCCTTTGGCGATTTCCTTCGTGGCCCGCGCCATCCTGTGAAGAGGACGGATGATCCGGGTCGTGGAAAAGTTGAGGATGACCAGGAGAAAAAGGATGAAGAGCGCGGCGATCAGGGTGAAGGTCAGCATGACCCGGTCGGCGGTGTCCTTATAGGGTTTTTCAAGCATTCCGACGTACAGGATGCCGATGATCCTGTTTTCGACGTTTTTGATCGGTTCGTAGGCGGTGACGTACCAATCGGTGACGACAAAGGCCCGGGCGAGCCAGGGCTGGCCCTCTTCGAGCACGGCCCTTTTCACTTCCTCGGACAGGAGCGTGCCGATGGCGCGCCCGCCCTTTTCGTTTTTGACGTTGGTCGAGATCCGGAGGTCGTTCTGGAAAATGGTGGCGGTTCCCGTCTCCCGACCTTTGTATTTTTCGCCCTTGAAGACAAGATCCTTGATGCTGTCCACGATGTCGTAGTTCCGGTTGAGAAGAATGCCTCCGTAGAGAATCCCGAGAAGAACCCCCGTTTCGTCCGTCACCGGGGCGCCGGCTTTGAGCATCATCCCCATTGTTTCACGGTTCTCGGCTCTGGGCGCGGCTTTCGGCGTGGAGACGAACTCCAGTACGGCCTTATCGGCCAGGTCGCGTCCCTCCTTGAGGAGCTCGTCCCTGGAGAGAAGCTGGGGGGAGGCCGCGATGTTCTTTTTTAAAACCTGCCGGACGATTTCGTCGGACGATTCGTCGTCTCCGGTCATTTCCGGATTCCTGGTTCGGAGAAGGACGACTCCTCGCGCATCCGCCAGGGTCAAGATGTCCAGTCCGTTTTCGGTTCGGACGCGGCCGAGATATTTAAGGAGGGTATCTTTCTGGTTTTGTTGAACGGCTTCCCGCAGGCTTTCTCGCGCTGCGGTCAGGCTGACGATGACCTTGATATCGTTGAGCTTGGCGTTGAAAACCATCCAGGCGGAAGACAGGTCATGGCGAACCTTGATCTGAGCCTGGGAGATGAGCGTGGTGCGAATGATCCGGGAGCCGATGATCAGCGTAAAGAAGCCGCCGATGATGATGACGAGAAGAAAGCTCAAGCTGAGCTTTGTCCGCAAAGAAAATTGAGGCGCTTTCATGCCGCTTGCTTTGGACCGGCCCTTTCGAAAAATGGCACCGATCGACAACGCAGAGATTCCTTTTTGTTAACTTTTTATTATACCAAAGAATCGCGCTTTCCCCTAGCCTGACTTACTCATAAAAATGCCGACGCGTTGTTTAACTCAAGCGATATCTGCGATATCTCCGATAAACCGATTTATCATTCGGTTTCCGAAAGTTCATCTCAAAAAAACCGGCATTCTTACCCTCCGGGCGAGCCGATCCGACCGCATCTGCTTTGTTGCGAAGGGTTCGCAGTACCGGGAGTACAGCTTCACCCTCCGCGCCTCGCATCTGCAGCCGCCTCGACTCGTGAATAGGCCAGGCTAGCTGAAGAGGAGAACCAAAGAGGTCTTCCTCTGAGAATCGTTAAGACGGGAAGAAGAACGTCTCCACTCCGAGACGGACGGCCGGGGAGAGAGCGGCGCCAAAGCCCGTAGCTCCGGACTGGATGGCCAGGACCTTGAACACGAACGGCCGGTGGAGACGCAAAAAGTCGATGACGGCACGGAGGGAAAAGGCGTGGGTGCTCACGCTGGCGGAATCGATCCGGTCCTCTTCAACCCATACGATCTCGCCAGGCCGGCCGCCGAACCGGGCGGCGTCGATGAAGACAACCAGTCCAGCCCCGCCGTCCAGGATTTCTTGCAGATGGTTCTCGGGATTGGCCTCGGCCCGGATGAATCGGGCGCCTATAAGAGCCGGTGAATTCTTGAGCCGGTCGAACAGGATCAGTCCCGCAGCATCGTCCCCGCGATACGGATTGCCGAGGCCGACGAGAGCCATCCGGTCCGGCCGCCGGCCGGCCAGAGAGACGCGGAATTCCTCAAAATTCATCCGCCGTAACGATCTTTTGGCGGCACTTGGCGCAGACGGTCATGATCTGGTCCTCGCGGCGGATCGATTCCTTAGGCTTGGAGGGATTGACGTCCGCAAATTCCGCCTGGGTTAAAAGGAGAAAATTGGGATGGGCATAGGCCTTGGCGCCCAGCCGCATGTTGACCCAGCGCAGGTGGTCCCGGCAAGCGATGATTTCGCCGCAGCCCTCACAGAGAACAAGTTCCTTCTCGATGGTCTCGAAGACCTCGGGGGCGTCGACGTCGCTCACGGCCAGCGAATAGAAGTTGGTGTTGGCGATCCCCTTAACGGTGATGCACTTCTCCTGGCATTGCCCGCACTGGATGCAGGAGCCGTAGTCGACCTGGAGGGTACGGACCTTGCGCATCGGGTCATCGCTCATCTTGATGGCTTGGGAGGGACAGACTTGAGCGCAGGCGCCGCAGCCGACGCAGAAACTTTTATCGTAGCGGGGCATCCCCCTATAGCGCTTCGACTCGGTATCCGGTTGAGCGGGAAACTTCGTCGTGTAGGGTGCGGAAAAAAGGGAAACCAGGGCTTCTTTGATTTCTCGGACTTTGGGCAGGATCATGACGTCATTCCTCCTTGAGCTCGCCGTCGGCCTCGTAAAGATCCACGACGCTTTCTTTGGCCAGGGGGATCCGGCCGCGATGGGCGGCCCGGGAGATGGCATGGGCGGCGACCGGCGATGTGAAGAAGACGAAGGCGATTCCTAGAAGAGCTTTGAAGCCGAAGCTGGTAAAGCCCTTGATAATGAAGATGCCGAAGAGCAGGCCGGCCGTGCCGAAGGTGACGCACTTCGTTGCCGCCTGAAGGCGGGTGTAAACATCGGGAAGCCGAACCAGGCCGAGCACTCCCAGAAAATCGAAGGCGATCCCGACCCAGATGAAAACCATGCCGATCATTTGCCTAGTCATCGAGGCGTCTCCCTTCCAGGATCTTGGCGAAGGCCAGCGAGGCTATGAAGCTGAGCAGGGCCCAGATCAGGGCGATGTCCAGGAAAAACCCCTGGTCGTAAAAGAGGCCGAACAAGGCCAGCATGCCGATGATGAGAACTCCCAGGATATCCACGGCCACGACCCGGTCGGCCGGCGATGGGCCGTAAACGACGCGGAAAAGGACGAAGAGGGAACTGAAGAGACTGACGTTGATCAGCTTGACAAGAAGCGGGCCCTCAAAGACAAAGAAATTCAGGGTGGCCAGGCTGCCCAGGACGGTGGCGCCGATGAGCCAGCGAGCGACTCTCATTCGAAGACCTCCTTGATCAGGCGCTCAAACTTCAGCCCGATGTCCCGGGTGTTTTGCTCGATATCCTTTGATTTGACGGTTAGGCAATGGATGTAGAGCTCCCCTTTGGCCGGGTTGATGTCCACGGTGAACGTGCCGGGTGTCAAAGTGATGGAGTTGGCGAGAGTTGTCAGCGCGGCGTCTGTCTTCAGCCCCGTCCGAATCTTGATGATTCCCGGCTTGATCGGCCGCTTCGGATGAAGGACGATGGCGGCAACGTTCAAGTTGGCCTTGGCCAATTCCCAGAGGAACCTAAAGAAGTAAAGGAGGCTGAAGATAAGGCGCCGGGGCCATTTCTTGAAATCGGTTTTAGGCGCGGCTGACCGGCGGAAGCGCCTGGCGATAAGAGACGCGGCCAGGGCCATGACGAGACCGGCGACGATTTCCTGCCATCCCCCCCCGGCGGTCAGGGCCAGCCAGATGAGAAAAGTCACAAGGAAGATGATCATTATCGACCTCCCAGAACGGCGGCGGCATAGCCGGTCTTGTCCATAACGGCCGCTACCACGGGATCCAGGACCGATTCCTTGATCCCGGGGACGATGAGGAGACTTGTAAGGATGCAGAGAACTGCCAGAATGATCATGGCTGCCTGCATGCCCCAGCCGGGCTGAGATTGGAGACGCTCGACCGGGTTTTCACCCCGGATGCCGTAACGTTGGACTTTCATGAAGGTGGCCAGGGTCAGCAAGCTGCCGATTACGGCGAGCAGGGCATAAACGGGCTGATGCGCTTGGACGGCGGCGATGATGATCAGGAGCTTGCTGAAGAAACCGTTAAAAGGCGGGATCCCGGAGATGGCCAGCGAGGCGGCCATCGAGGAGTGAGCCGTGATTGGCAGGAGGCGGGTGATGTTGCCCATCTTTCTCAGGTCCCGGGTTCCGAGGCCCATCTCCAGGGCGCCGGCGTTGTAAAACAGAAGGGATTTGAACAGCGCGTGGTTGAGCAGATGGAAGAGCGCGCCGGCTATCCCTAGGGTACTGTTAAGGCCAATGCCCAAAAAAATGTATCCAACCTGGCTGATGCTGCTGTAAGCGAGGAGCCGTTTGAAATCCCATTGACCGATGGCCAGGATGACGCCCAGGACGATCGACAGCGTGCCCAGGATCATGAAGGCCGTCAGGAAAACCTGTGGCGCCCCTAAGATGTTATAGAAGATTCGGACCAGAACGTAGACGCCCAGGGTTTTGATCAGAACCCCTGAGAGCATGCTCGAGATAGGCGCGGGCGCCGAAGAGTGGGCGTCGGGCAGCCAGGCATGAAAGGGCATGATCGCCGCTTTAAGCCCGTAGCCGGCCAGAAATAGGGCGCCGATCCAGATTTTCAGCCCAGGTCCGACGCCGGCCATGGCGACAGAAATATGGGCCATGGTCAGCGTCGATGTGGCGCTGTAAACAACGGCGATGGCCAACAGGATCAGCGAGGAGGAGACCGAGGCCATAACGGCGTACTTGAAGGCGGCTTCGAATTCGTGGGCCCGGCCGCCGTAGGCGACCAAGCCAAAGGCGGCGAACAGAGCGATCTCGGTAAAGACGAAGAGGTTGAAGAGGTCGCCGGTGATAAGGACGCCGTTCATGCCGCTGACCAGGATCATGAACAGGGCGTAGTATTTCCAGTCCGAACCGAGGTGCCGGATGTAAGACACAGAAAACAGGAGCGAGGTCAGGGAGATCAGCGCGACAATGATCAACATAAAAGCGCCGAAAGGGTCGAGGACCAAGGCGATGCCGTAAGGCAGCTTCCAGCCGCCCATCTCATAAACTCTGATCCCGGTGCCCAGACGGAAGAAGGTGATCAGGGAAAGAACGAACACGGCGACCGTCGCGGCAATAGCCAGGAGAGGTCCCCAGAAGTCCTTCTTCCGGCCGACGAGGGATATTAAAAAGGCCGCGGCCAGGGGAATGATGATGAAGATTGGAAGTGTCATCCGCGGAGCCTCCTGATCTCGGTGATGTCGAAGGTCTTGTATTTGTTAAAGAGCCGGATGGCAAGGGCGACGAGCATCGCTGTCGTCCCCAGCTCGATGACGATGGAAGTCAGGACCAAGGCCTGGGGCAAGGGGTCGACCATGATGGCAGCTTCCTTGCCTTTCTCTAAGATGGGATAAACGGCCCCCCGACGGTAGCCGAACAGGACGATCATAAGGTTGACGGCATAGCCCATGATGCCTGAGGCCAGGATTATTTTGATCAAATCCCGCTTGACGATCATTCCGTATAAGCCGATGAGGAAAAGGGCGAAACAGAGGAGATAGATGATCATGCGTCGTCTCCTTTCTCCGGGTTCCATTCAGTCAGAGCCCAGACGGCCAGGAAGAGCGACAGGCCCACCTTGACGCCGATGATGATGTTTAAGGGCAGGATGAAACCCGAGCTCCAGAGGTCGAAGAGGCGGCCTTTGCCCAGGGTGTTGAGCAGAAAAGCGCCGCCGGCGGCCAAACCGAGAAGTCCGAGGGCCAGGTAGAGCAGCGGCCCGCTCGATTCGACGCTGTGAAGGACGCGGATATTCAGCCATTTTTGGGCGGCGGGCCTTCCGTAGGCGAGCAGGACACTGAGGAAGCCCAGGGCCAGAACGACGCCCCCGCCGAATCCGCCGCCGGGGCTGAGGTGGCCGTGGAGGATGATGTAGAATCCATAGAGAAAAATGACCGCCAGGATGGCCCGGGTGACGGTCTTGACGATGACGGTCAATCCTTGCTTTTCGGACATCACTCCTCACCCCCTTCCTTTTTCGCCTTGCGGACCCGGAGGATGGTGAACACCCCCAGAATAGCCGTGGCCAGGACAGTCACCTCGCCCAGGGTGTCATAAGCCCGGTAGTCAAGAACGATGGACGAGACGATGTTGGCCGACCTGATCTGTTGACCTGCATTGTCAATGTAATATTGGGCCGTGCTGAGAATCGGCCGGCCGAACTCCGGCAGGCTCTTGAAGACATGGATGCTGAAGGCGAATACGGCGATGAGCGTCAAGGCCGTTAAGGCGGCGGTCAGGCGGTCGAACCGTGCGGGTTCCAGGCTATGATAGTCCTTCCGGATGAAAGCCAGGACAAGGATGATCAGGGCGAAGATCTCGAAGAGGAACTGGACGATAGCCAGGTCAGGCGCCTGGAGGAAGAGAAAAGCCGTTGAAACGGCCAGGCCGACGACGCCGATGGCAACGATGGATGACAGGATATCCTTGATCTCCAGAGCGACGATCGATCCCAGGATCATGAAGCTTAGTAGGAAGATGAGCCAGATATCGATGGGCATGATGTCCTCCTTTTCACAGACTTAATGTCAAAAAAGCTAAAAGCCCGAGGACGATGAACAGAAGGTAGAGCGGGAGAAGACCGGAGTGGGCTTTCTGCAAGCCGTGGGCGACGCCGAACGTGGCCCGAGCGCCAAGGTCGTAGACGTCGAAATATTTCTTCTCGGCCCATGCATAGAACGTCTTAAGGGGCTTCATGGCCTTGATTTCATTGTAGAACTCGGTCCCGACGATCCGGAAAGAATCGGTCGGCCGCCGGCCGCCGAGATAGACTTCGTCGAATCGGACCTTTCTTGTTAGAAAATAGATAAGCAACCCGATCAGGAAGACTCCGGCAAAGAGGATAATAATAAGTTGAGGATTATAAAGACCTGAGGTGGCCGCCGGCGCCAAGCCGTTCTCCTCGAGGACGGGATTGACGAACAGTCGGAGGGGGATCTTCCGGGCAAAGACGCCAAAAACAATACAAATCAGGGACAGCAAGCCTGTAGCCACCCATTGATTGACCGGCGCCTCTTTTACAGGATTGAAGCGTTCAGGACGCCTCCCCAGGAAAACGGCATGAAGCAACTTCAGGAAACTGGCCAAAGTGAGGGCGCTGCCGAAGACAGCCAAGATGAGGCAGGCCAGCAGCCAGATCTTATAGCCGGCTGCCAAGCCCGGGGCGGCCATCTGTTCCAGGAGACCCTGGTAGATCATCCATTTGGAAAAGAAACCGTTAAAGGGGGGAATGCCGGAGATCGACAGCGACCCGACCAGGGTGATGAGGAAGGTCGCCGGCATGACCTTGGCCAAGCCGCCGAGCTCGTCGAGGTTGCTCGACCCGGTCCGCTTCTCGACTGAACCCAACGATAGAAAAAGGCTGCTCTTGTATAGGGCATTGTTAACGAGGTGGAAAAGCCCTCCGGCGAGGGCCAAGGCCGAACCGCTTCCCACTCCCATGATCATGTAGCCGACCTGGCTGACGGCATGATAGCCGAGCAGACGACGGCCGTTGTGCTGGACCATGGCCATCATGACGGCCGTGATGACGGTCAGGGCTCCGATCGTAATGACGATGAGGTGGATAAAGAGAGTGGTCTGGAATATCACCGTCATCATCCGGAGCAAAAGGTAAATGCCGAGAATCTTATCCAGCGAAGCGGGCAGGAAGGCGGCGCTTTCCACCGGTGCTTCCCGGCTGAAGTCCGGAACCCAGGTGTGCAGGGGGATGCCGCCGGCCTTGGCCAAGGCGGCGATCAGGAAGCAGACAAATGCCCCGAGAGCCGCTCCCTTCACCGCGATCGAGGGGCCGCCGAGCGTCCAACCGCCCGTTTGGAGAGCGAGGAGGGCCACCCCCAGAATGAGAAAGGCATCCGATCCGCCGACGATGATGAAGGTCTTTTTGGCCGCGGCCGGGGTGCCCGGACCTCGACCGAGTAAAGCGAATCCATATAGAGTCAGACCGGAGAGGCTCCAGAAAATCAAGAATGCCAGAGCGTGACGGCTGACGACGGCGCCGTTGCAGAAGGCCAGAGTCAGCGGATAAAGAACAAAGAATGGTTTCGCGATATCTTTCTCCACTCCGGAAAGACTGAAGACAAGAATGAGAAAACTCAGGAGCTGAAGGAAAATAAGGGCGAAAAGGGACGTCTTATCCGCCGAAGCGACGGCCAGGCCGAAGAGGGAAACGGGTTCAGGCGTCTGGGTGAAAATTCCGTACACGCAATAGACGCCGAAGGAAACGCTCAGCAGAGTCACGAGCTTTCGCAGCCCGATCGGCAGGAGGAGATTGATCAAACCCGCGGCCAGAGGAATGAGGATAAGGAGGACGATTGGATTAGCCATGGATGTCCCTCCGGAGGCGCTCAGTTTTTTCCCGCGACAGGCGCAATAGATCCATGTCCAGAGGATCGTTATCGGGAGTTATGACTCGGATCGCCCTCTCGGTGCAGCAGTAGCATGGGTCGACCGAGGCCAGGGTGATGAGAGCGTCGGCCACCGGGACGCCTATGCAGGAGGCAGCGAAGGTGGGGATATTGACGTAACTCGGCGCCCGAACTTTATGACGGATGGCCCGGTTGGTGCCGTCGGTCCGGATATAATGAAAGACCTCGCCGCGCGGGGCTTCATACCGGCCGATGCCCTCGCCGATGCCGATTTCCTTGACGTTGTTGAGGATGGGGCCGGAGATGGTTTTAAGCTTCTCCAGACATTGCCGGACAATCTTGATGGACTCGAAAATTTCCAGGACGCGCAAGACAAGCTTGTCATAGACGTCGCCGTTCGGCAAGACGATGGCCCGGAAATCGACCCAGCCGTAGGCGTCTTTGGGCTCGTCCTTGCGGACGTCGATCGGGACCCCGGAAGCCCGCGCCGTCGGGCCGACGGCACAGAAATCGATCGCCGCCTGTTTGGTCAGGACGCCGACCCCTTTGAGCCGGCTCTTGAGGACCGGGTCGTCGGGCACGGCTTTGGCAATCATGGCCAGCTTGCTTTCAATCTCGTTCAGGATCTTTTGTAGGCCGGGGATATCGTCGGAGTTGATGTCTCGGGCTACGCCCCCGACCAACATCATCCCGTAGTGGTTGCGGTTCCCGGAAATCGTTTCGAACATCTGGAGGACGGGCTCGCGCCATTTCCAGGCCCACATCCAGACGGTATCGTAGCCGATGAAGTGGCCGGCCAGACCCAGCCAGAGGAGGTGGCTGTGGATCCGTTCGAGTTCCCCGATGAGGGTTCTGATGTAGGCCGCCCGCTCCGGGATCTCGATATGATCGACGTCCTCTATGGCGTGGACGCAGGCGAGGGGATGGGACGTCGAGCAGATACCGCAGATCCGTTCGACGAGGTAGATGGATTGGGTGAAGGTCCTGCCCTCCGACAGGTATTCATGGCCGCGATGCATCCAGCCGATATCGAGCTCGACATCGACGACGGTCTCTCCGTCCACCTTGAGAGTGAATGATTCGGCTTCTTCGAGAAGGGGATGGAAAGGGCCGACGGGGATAGCGGTCTTGGTCATGACATCCTCCTGAACCGGAACGGCTTGTCCAAGCGCTGAGGATGGTCCTTGCTTAAAAGGCGCTCAGGACGGGGATGGCCCTCGAACTTGATGCCCCAGAATTCGGCCATCTCCCGCTCGATCCATTCTGCCCCGAGAATGACGGGCGTTATGGACGTCACCCGGGGATAGACTTTATCGGGTATGACCACGCGAGGACAGTAATACCAACCGGTCACGTCGTGGGAGAAATGATAAAGGACCTCGAGGCCATGGTAGGTTTCCATCGCCGTGGCTGTTGACAGCCGGCAACCCATGGTCCGGAAAAGATAGACGGCGACCTCGGTTAGGTTCTTATCGGCGACCTCGAAATACAACCGACCCGGCTTTTCAACGGTCCGGCTGATTTTCGGGCCCATCGCACGCAGGAAATCGTCTTTGTTAACCACGCAGCACCCCCATGAGTTTGGCTAAAGCTTCGATCATGGCCTCAGGTTTGGGCGGACAGCCCGGGATGTACACATCGATGGGAATAACGTCCTCCCTCCGCGGGACGATGTTGTAGCTGTCCTTGAAGCAACAGCCCGAGATCGGACAGGTCCCGACACCGACGACGAAGATGGGTTTGGGCGCCTGCTCGTAGAGGCGCTTGACCATGGGCGCCACTTTTTGGTTGACGATGCCCGTGAGAAGGATGACGTCGGCGTGGCGGATGGAACCGACCAGCTTGATCCCGAAGCGTTCGACGTCGTAGCGCGGCGTTAAAAGGTCCAGGATCTCGATATCGCAATTGTTGCAGGGCGAAGCGCTGACGTGAAACACCCAAAGGGATTTAGCCAGGCGTTTTTTGGACCAGCTCATGTTAGACTCCAAGAACGGCCAGGACAACGGCCAGGAAGGCTAGCGGTGAGGCGACCTTCCAGAAGAAAGAGATGGCCGTGTCGATCCGCAGCCGCGGGTTGGTGTTTTTGATGATGATCATGACGACGATTATCCCCAGGTATTTGAGAAGAGCCCAGAGAATCCCCAGGCCCTGGAGTTTGAATCCTCCGAGGAAGAGGAGGACGAGGAGAAAGGGGAAGATGACGTACATCATGAAATGGCCGAGCGTCCAGAAGGCCAGGAGCGGTCCGCCGTACTCCATGAACGGTCCCCCGACGACCTCGGTCTCGGCATCCGGGATATGAAACGGCGGGAGGGTCATCTTGGCCTGGACGCAGAGCAGGCCGATGACAAGGGCGATCGTCCCCGAGACCGACCCGGCGACGGCTCCATGCTCTGCCTGGTAGGCGAGGATTGCGTCGAACCGGAGCGTGTAGCCGGCTTTGATGACGGCGACCAGGCAAACCAAGATGAAGGCCAACTCGTCGGCCAGAAGGAGCTTGATCTCCCGGCCCGCCCCCAGGCTGGAAAAGACATTTCCGGTTGAAGCGCCCCCTAGGACGACCATGACCGAAAAGAGCATGAGAAGGTACATGACAACGATCAGGTCGCCCCCGAAGCCCGTCCCGAAGAAGAGCGGCACTCCGACCAGAGCTGAAACGACAGCCAGCATGGCCAGAGCGGCCAGGGGTGCGGCGATGAAGACTCCCGACATGGTGTCGCGGATCAGGATGGTTTCTTTGGTCAAGAGCTTGAACAGATCGTTAAAGTTTTGGAAGAACGGCGGACCGACCCTGTACTGGAAGCGGGCCGAGACCTTTCGGTCGAGCCAACCGGCCAGAAGGCCCAAGACGGCGGTAAAGAGAAGACCGGGAAAGACGAACAGGTAGAGAAGATAAACGACCTTCATCGTTTCCCCTCCTTGACCAGCCAGTTCGGGCTTTTGATGGCCAGACGTTCGCCGGCGAAGAAGAGATGGGTCTTGGGGTCTTCAGCCCCGACCTCCTTCATCATCAAAGTCCCCGGCGGGGCTGTCTTGACGCATGCGGGCTCATAATCCGGATTCTCGACGAGCTGGTTAAGGCAGAAGTCGCACTTAGTCGAGACGTAGTTGATGACCTCGGGGAAGATCGTCCCAAAAGGACAGGCCAGGACGCAACTCTTGCAGCCGACACAGCGCATGTTATAGCGCTTGACCACTCCCGTCGCCTGCCTCTCCAGAGCTTCCTTGGGGCAGGCGGCGACGCAAAAGGCCTCCAGACACTGGCGGCAGGTGACGGCGAACTCGGCCACTTCGAGGAGCGAAAAAGGCCCCGGATTGCCGCGGTGAAAAAGGTACTCACACTCGATCTTATCGGCCGGGACTCCCGAGGCGATCAGGGCCGGGATGTCGATGACCAGCTTCTTCAATCCCATATGGCCTCCTCATTCTTGATCTGGGCGTAGGTGAATACCGGCCCGTGTTTGCAGGCGTAGTACTCGCCCATGACGCAATGACGACACTGCCCGAAGCCGCAGTACATCTTCTTTTCCATCGACAGGTAGATCTGATCCTCCCGGTAGCCCATTTTTAGCAGGTCCATCGTCCCGAACTTCATCATCACCGGCGGCCCGCAGACCACAGCCGGGTTGTGCACCGTGTCGATCTGGATTTTCTCCAGGAGTTTAGTCACCAAACAGACCTCCTCGTCCCAGTTCTCGCCGGGAGGGATGACGTCCACTGCTCGAAGGAAATGGACGTTGGGGTATTTTCGCCAGCCGGTGACTTCGTCCTTGAAGATGCAGTCCTGAGGCGTTTTGGCTCCTGCCAGGAAGGTGACGCTTCTGTATTTTTCGACTTCGGCCAGAAGGGTCAGGAAGAGAGACCGGAGGGGAGCAAGACCGCAGCCGCCGCCCAGGATGAGGAGGTCCTTGCCTTCAAATTTCTCCAGGGGGTACCAGGTCCCGTAGGGACCGCGAAGGCCGACCTGATCGCCGACTTGGGTCCGGTGGATGTGTTTGGTGACATAACCCGCTTTCATGATCGTCACGTCCACGATCTCGGAGACGAAGTGGGAAGAGGACGGGGTGAATGGGCCTTCGCCGATGCCCGGGATGCTCAACTCGATAAACTGTCCGGTCCGGAAAGGGATGGGCCGGTCGGGCCGGAGCCGCAGCGTCCTGATCGTCGGCGATTCTTGGATGACGTCATGGACGGCGGCGGGGATGATTTCGTAGGGATTATGCATGGCCCACCTCCGCACCGCCTGCCGCTGGCCGGTCCAACAAGTTTTTGACCGCTGACCGGAAATCGATCCCGCCCGGGCAAGCATCGATGCAACGGCCGCACCCCGTGCAGCCCAGCCGTCCGAAGTCGCCCTGCATGTAAATGAGCTTGCAGAGGTAGCGGTTCCGGAAACGATCGGTCATTTTGGGACGGGGGGTGGCGCCGCCGGCAACCCGTGCATAACCTTGCCATTGGCAGGAGTCGTAGCTGCGGACCTTGATGAACTGCCCGGAGTTGCTTTCGTCGTTGAGGATGAGGCAGTAACAGGTCGGACAGATATGAGTGCATGCGCCGCAGCCGACGCACTCGGCTGATTCCTTACTCCATCCGGTCTTTTCGCGCCGGCGCAACGTGGAATAATCGGGCGAGCGTTCAAAGGCAGCGTTTTGCCGTTTCAGGTCATCAACCAGCCGGACGCGCCGGCTGGCCGCCTCCGCCCGGAGCCCGGCATCGTCCGTTTCGACGGGCAGGTAAGTACGAACGAGCTCGAGCAGCGCTTTCCCCTTATCGCTTCCGGGTTCGAGTAGAGTCCGGTCCCCCGCCCAGACAAGATTGAGGTCGAAACCCGCTTCGGAGTAAGGGGTGCCTTCAACCAAGGTGCAGTGACAGGTCGGCGCGATAGCCGTGCAATCGGCACTGACGATGACGGTGTTCTCCCGCCACGCGGCATAAGCGGGGTCGACAAAATCCTTGTTGATCAACGCTTGATCGAGGAGAGCAAGAGCCCTCAGATCGCAGGCTTTGATCCCGGCGATCATCCGCGGGGCCGGCCGGGCGGTCAAAGGATAAACCTGCTCGCGGACGAGATAGAGTAGGGTTTTCAGGGGATCGACTGGACGGAATCCGTCCAGACCAGAGTCTTTTTCCCCTTCGAGACGCGTCAGACGGGGCGGCGAGTTTCCCTCGGATGTGCGTGCGGGGAGAACGATCTCCTTGAACGAGCCGATCCCCTCTTTGACGCAGCGCTTTAAAAAACCCAAAAGATCAGAGGTTTTAATGTGCACCTACCACCTTCCCTGCATCGTTTATCATGGCCCGAGGGCCTGAGGCCGCAGGCGGACGCTGCCGCTTCAGTCGATGACTTGGCTGACGGCGAACGCTCGCAGCCGGAGTGACCGTGAAATCGCCTCGGTGCTGTGGAGAGCACTCTCCTGCGGATTGGCAGGGCAGGAAATCTTTCGTGACGACATGAGGCAAGGGGGGGGGAAACGCTGCAGGAGAAGAATGCTTATGTTTATGGATGAGGACTCTCAATTTCTGCTTTTATAAAGAATTTCCTGTTAATTGTCAAGGCAAAGTAAAATGTTGTCAAGGCAAAGTGAATACTTCCGCTTTTCTCAAGGGTTAGATTCTCTTCAGATAGCAGTTATGGTGCAGTTGGGGCTCCCACCTCCGCCAAGGGTGGTTGGGAGGGGGGATGTACTGGCCTTTCCTCTTCTCCGGAGCCTTCTTCTCTTCGGGTGCGGGCTGTAGCCCCGGTTTTACGTCTTCTTCATGACCCGCTTCCGGGTGTAGGCGATGAGCCCGCCGGCGTCGATGATGGCCTGCCGCGCCTTCGGCAGGGGAAGGGTCGCAAAGTCCTTGCCGGTCGTCATGTTCACGACTTTATTCCCGGTAAACTCGAGCTCGTCCCCTTCCGACGCCTCGATATCGGGACAAACGACCGTGCGCAGGCCGAGGTTGATCGAGTTCTGGAGGAAGATCCGGGCGAAATTACGGGCCACGATCACGAGCTCGTAGCCTTTGAGGGTCGAAGCCGCCTGCTCGCGCGAGGAGCCGCAACCGAAGTTCTTGCCGGCCACGATGACGCCCCCCGCCGGAACTTCCTTCCTTCGGAGCTTCGCGTTGAACTCGGTATGATCGGCGAAGGCGAATTGTGGGGTCTCGCTTGGAAGCACGGTCGCCATGTAGCGGCCGGGATAGATGATATCGGTGGAGATGTCGTCGCCCAGCTTCAGAAACACCTTGGCCATGTCACTTGCCTCCTTTTCTCGGGTCGGTGATGACGCCCGTGAGGGCGCTCGCGGCCGCCACGGCCGGCGACGAGAGGTAGACCTCGGCGTTGGGATTGCCCATCCGGCCCTTAAAGTTCCTGTTCGTCGTGGCCAGGGCGACCTCGCCGTCTCCCAAGGCGCCCTGGTGGACGCCCAGGCAAGGCCCGCAGCCCGGGTTCATGACCACGGCGCCGGCCTTGATGAAGTCGGCGACGTAGCCGGCGTCGAGCGCCTGTTTGAATATCCTGTAGGAGGCCGGGAAAACGAGCATGCGCGTCCCCCGGGCCACTTTTTTGCCCTTAATGATCTTCGCCGCGACCGCCAGATCGTCGAGCCGCCCGTTGGTGCAGGAGCCGATGACGACCTGGTTGACCTTGAGGCCCGCGACCTTGCCGACAGGCTTGACATTGTCCACGGTGTGCGGGCAGGCGACCTGGGGTTCGAGCTTGGAGACGTCGATCTCGACGACCTGGTCATAGGACGCATCCGGGTCGGGACCGATAACCTCGATCTTCCCTTTGACCTTCGCCTCTTCCCTGAGGTAGCGGAGCGTCTCTCCGTCCGGAGGAACGATGCCCGAGGTCGCGCCCGCCTCGACGGACATGTTGCAGACCGTCAGCCGCCCGGACGTGGACATGCTCTTGAACGAGGGGCCGTGGAACTCGAGGACCTTGAAGTTTGCGCCCTCGGCCGAGATCCGGCCGATCAAGTGGAGGATGAGGTCCTTGGGCGCCACGTATTTGGGGAAGCGGCCCCTGGCGACAACCTTGATGGTCCTTGGGACCTCGACGTTGAGGGCGATGCCCAGCGCCCAAACAGAGGCCATTTCGGTCGCCCCGATGCCGAACGCAAAGGCGCCCAAGGCGCCGTGGCTCGTCGTGTGGCTGTCCGTGCCGACCACGACCTTGCCTGGAAGGATATAGCCGCTTTCCGGCAGGATCTGGTGGCAGATCCCGCCCTCATCGCCGCGGATATCATGGAACTTCGTGATGCCCTGGGCGGCGACGAACTCACGGATCCTTTTTTGGTTCGTTGCCGTTTTGGAGCTTTCGGCGGGGACCCTGTGGTCGAAGATGATAGCGATCCTGGAAGGATCCCAAACCTTCGCCTCTTTTCCCGTCTCCTTGTAGACCTCGCGGAACTGATTGATGACCAGTGCCGCATTCTCGTGGGACATGGCCAGGCCCACTTCGGGCTCGACAACGTCCCCGGCCTTGACTAAGGTCTGGTGAGTCGCCCCGGCCAGAATTTTTTCGACCATCGTCATGCCCATATTGACCTCCGATCTTTCATTCGCCGTTCATCGCTCGTCTTTTTCTTGAATCTCCGGCTTGACGATCCGCCAACTTTCCGGAAGAACGGCTTGCCGAGAAAGGCCCCAGCCGGGCCGTAGCCGGAGATGAGGAATGTTCTACCAAAAGACGGGGAAAAAGGCAAGCTTGAGGGAAGTCCGGTCCCCCTCACTAGAGGGACCGGGCGGGATCAGGAAGGAAAACGCCCGTCCGGGCTTCTTCGATCATCCGGGCCACGAGGAGGTTCCAGCTGATGAAGTCGGGGGCGGCCAGGGGAGCTCCCGTATCCGCGTGGTAGTTCTCGTGCATCATCCCGTTCCGGGCCAGGTCGTCCAAACACAGCCGGGTGACCCGCTCGGCGACCTCGACAGCGACCTTTGGATAACCATAATGGATGAGCGCGTGCATGAACATCCAGTTGGCGTGCGGCCAGATGGGACCCTGCCAATTGGAATAGGGCTTGATCACATTCTCGTTGTTGTAGGACGGATCGTCGGCGGCCACGGACCGGATGCCGTAAGGCGACCAGAGCTTGCCGGGATCGAGCATGTAGCGTTCGATCATGGCCCTCGCCCGCTCCGAAGGCGCGAGCCGTGCCCACAACGGCAGCTGATTGCTGTAGGTGATGCAACGAATCCGCCGTTCCTCGACGGTGTCATAATTATAATACGTCGAATCCGCTTCGTCCCAGAGATGGGCGTTGACCGCGTCGGCAAGCCGGCGGGCCCGTTCGCCGAACGCTTTGGCGTCGTCGCTCCAGCCAATTTTTTCGGCGATGAGCGCCATGGCCCGGTAATCGAGGACCATGAAAGCGTTGACGTCGGCCCCGGCGACGCTGTTGTGGTAGCGGCGGACCAGGGCGGGGTTGTTGTCGGCCCCCGATTCCAGGCTGTCCCACCACTTGACCAGGCCCGTCCCGGCGTGGCTCATCTTCCGCTCCCGGTACATGACGCAAGCCTTCATCTTTTCCCAGACAGGCCCGATCCATCCGAAGTCGCCGAGCGATCGTGAAGCGTAGAAGGCGGCCTGCCCCATGAGGGGCTTGATGTGGTAGAGGCGGGCGTCACGTCCGGCCCAGGGCCGGATCCCGCCGGGCGTCTGGCCGTCGGGCTCTGTGAAGGCGAGGAAATTGAGGCACCAGTTCTTGAGATAGATCCCGTCGTTCCTGTCCTCGGATATAAGGTGCAGGCCGACGAAGAACGCGTCCCAATCCCAAAGCTCTTCGTAAACGCCGTTCGGCACGATATAGTCGTGGAGAAGAGCGCCGTTGGCCTTGCGGATGACCCTATTCCGGAGAGGGCTTATCCGCTCACGGGCCGCGGCAGCCAATTCGTCAAGGGACGCGTGGACATCAAAATCGCGCTCGGCCATTTTACCAGCTCCCATCAGAGGGGGTCAGGTCTCAACATTGGACAAAAAAAGTCAAATGTTGAGACCTGACCCCTACTTCTTGAATTTTGAGATGAACTCCTCGACCTCGGGGATGCCGCCCTGGAGGATGAGATAGCCGTTCGATGGTTCCCGTTCCGTGATCTCGCCGGCGATGGGCGTCAGCATAATCCTCTTGATCTCTTCGTAATCCATCGTCTGCCCCAGCGCCCAGCCCAATTTGACATAGGCCACCTCGGGAAGCATGTTGGCCGCCGGGATGACCCCCAACTCCATCATGTCCCGCCCGGTGTCATAGACGTACATCTGAACGTATCCCCAGAGGGTCTGGACCGTCATGAAAACGGCGATGCCTTTGTCCCTGGCCCTCTTGAGCGCCGGGTAGAGCGGCTTGTTGACGTGCCCCAGCCCGGTGCCCGCGATGACGATCCCCCGGTAACCGTTGTCGATGAGCGAGTCGAGGATGTCCGGCTTCATGTTCGGGTAGTAATAAACGATGCTGACCTTCTCCTCGAAGGCCGTATTGATGACGACGTCCTTGTCCGCCCGCCTCTTCTTGTAATCCTGGCGAAGGGGCGTGATCTTCTCCCGGCTGACCATGGCGATAGGGATGTCGCCGATCGTCCGGAACGTGGACCGGTAGCTCGAATGCATCTTCCGGACCCGGGTCCCCCGGTGCAGCAGCCCGTAGAGGTCCGATGTCGGCCCGAACATGCAGACCATGACCTCGGCGATGTCGCCCTCGGCCGCGGCCTTGACGCTATGCATCAGGTTGAGGGCGGCGTCCGAGGACGGCCGGTCGCTCGACCGTTGGGAGCCGACCATGACGATGGGCACAGGCGAGTTCTGGACCATGAAGGACAGGATGGCCGCCGTGTGGTGCATGGTGTCCGTGCCGTGGCCGATGACGATGCCCTGGACCCCCTTGGCGATCTCCCTTCCGATGGCCTCGGCCGTTCCGCGCCATTGCTCGGGCCCCATGTTCTCGCTGAAGACGCCGTAAAGCTTCTCGGTCTCGAGATTGCAGATATCGGCCAGCTCGGGCACCGAACCATACAGCTCGCCCGGCGAGAAGGCCGGGATGACCGCGCCCGTCCGGTAATCGAGCCGGCTGGCGATCGTCCCTCCCGTTCCCAAAAGCTTGACCCGCGGTTTTTTCGGGTCGTAAGGGAACTCCTTCTCCGGGATCTTGTAGTGGGCTTCCTTCCGCCCCTGGATGTCGACCGCGGTGATGCTGTCGGCCAGGACCCCGACGTTATATCCGGACCTGAGCTTGAGGACGACGTGCAGGGGGTCGGCCGCTTCGGAGCGCGGCAGGATGATGCCCGTGAACTCTCCGCCGGTGGTTGTGATCCTGACGTCGCTCCAGACCTGGGCATTGAAGCTCTTTAGGACGTCCAGAGCCCGTCCCTTGTATCCTTTGTAAAGATTCTCTTCCATCATCGGGAAGTCCCTTCGAGCGCTTCCTTGAGCCGGGCCGCCAGCTCCGCGCCGTCGACCCTCCCCCGCCATTCGTCCATGAGCCGTCCCATGGCCAGAAGTTCCCGCGCCGCCTCTCTCCGAAATCTCAAGTCTTTCATGCTCTCCACAGTCGCCCGGACGCTCGCTCTGACCTTCGCATCATCCGCAGGAGCAGGCCAAAGATCTTCGACCTTTTTCCGATCGGCGAGCGCCCGTTCGAGGAGCGGCAGGACACCTTCCTTGTAGATCCTCCAGTCCTTGAGCGCGGCGAGAACGGAAGCCATGGCCGCCTCGTCGAGTTCGTCGGCAGGAAGACCTTTCTTTTTCAGCCGGGCGGGGAACTGGGCAAGGACGACGGAAACAAGGGCCGGCTTCATACCCCATTCCCCGACCGCCCTCTCGAACAGGGCGGCGAACGGCGAGACGGCGAGCTTCTCCACGAGGTCCGCCGGGACGCCGATCTCCCCGTAGCGTTTTTCGCGTTTCAGGATGTTCGGGGGCAGCGAGGCCCTGATCCCTTCCAGCCGTTCTGCCGTGATCCGTTTGGCCGGAAGGTCGGTGTCCGGGTACATCCTGTTAGGGCCCGGCAGGATGCGCTCGAAGCCGTTCGTCCCGTCGATGTGAGCCTGCCTTGTCTCGGAGGGGATGCCGACGGTCGCCTCCCTCGCCCGGGCGATGATCTCCTGGGCACCGAGCCGGGCGTCCGCCTCCGGACCCCAGACGATGACAAGCGTGTCGTCGGGCCCGGCGCCCATGGCCTTGCGGACCGCCAGCCACTCCGAGCTGGCCAACGTTTCACTGGGGCTGTCCGAGTGAATGATGTTCGGGAGGGTGGTCAAACAGGCGACGACGCGCACCCGGTCGGAGATCTCCCGGGAAAAGAACGTGTGGGTCTGGGTCTGCCATCTCAGCAGGCCCCGGAACCCGATGAGCCGGACGCCGTAAACGGTCATCCCGCTTTCGACCGCCGACCGGACCGGCTGATATTCGGTCCGGCGCAAGACCTTGCCGACGTCTTCCGCGGAGGCCTTGAACGAAGCCGTGACGATCCCCCGGCGGGCCAGCTCGTCCCGCAGCCGCAACAGGTTCCATTGCCGCATGGCCTCGGTGTAGGTAAGAAGGGGGATCCGCGGGATGCGCGGGACGCCCTTGATCTCGACGCGCGTTCCGCCCGTGACGCTGACGTTGACGTCCTCGCGGGCCGCCCCGATCCCCGTCCGGACTTTACCGGTCGTCCGGACGAGCCGGCGCAGGATCTGGCCGACTTCGGCCACCTCCTGGGGGGTCCTCATGTCGGGAGCCGTCACCGTTTCAATGAGGGGCATGCCGAGCCTGTCCGTGAGATAAACCCGCCGGTGACCGACATCGCTGACCTCGCGGCAGGCGTCCTCCTCCAGCCCCAGCTGAACGATCCGGATGTCACGCCCCTTGTACGGGACCTTACCGTCGACGCCGACGATGGTCGTCCTTTGGAAGCCGGTGGGAATGCTCCCGTCCAGGTATTGTTTGCGGGCGATATGGAGCTCGTCGATCATCTTACAGTTAAAAAGCATCCCGATTCCCAAGGCGATATCCAAGGCATCTTCATTAAGCTCGAAGGGCGGCGTGTCGTCCATTTCGTAAGTGCAGACCGTCTCGCGCTTGATCCGGTAGATAATCTCCTTTTTCGTCTTGAACTCCATGAGGGCCGTACCGTCGTACTCGCCGAGCTCGGAGAGAGTGGGCCTCATGTGGCGGAGGATCTCGGCGTCGAACGCGTCGCTCAACCGGCCGGCCGGACAGCGGCAGAAGAGCTTCTTGGCGGTCAGGAGCTGCTGGTGGATCTCCAGGCCGGACTTGAAGCCTACGGCCGCGTAGTCCTCCGGCATCATCTCTTCGAAAGGCTTGAAAACAAATTCGTTCGTGGCCGGGGTTCCTTCCAAACGCGGTTTGAAGCTCAATTAATACATAAAGCCGGAAGGGCTGTCAAATTCCCGTTGCGCGGAATCCGGTTTCGGAGTAAGTTATCGGGCTCCCACCCGCGGGGACGTAAAATGAGCGAAGATTTTCTTACCGGCCTGACAGAGAGGCAGCGCGCGGCCGTCCTCCACATGGAGGGCCCCATGCTCGTTCTGGCCGGTCCCGGCTCCGGCAAGACCCGGGTCATCAGCCACCGGGTCGCTCAACTCGTTTCCCGGGGGGTCCCCCCCGGCGGCATCCTGGCCCTGACGTTCACCAACAAGGCCGCCGAGGAGATGAGGACCCGGCTCAGGGCCATGGCCGTCCCGCGAGGGGCGACGATGTGCACGTTCCACAGCCTCTGCGCCCGTCTTCTTCGGGAGTTCGCCGGGCGGGCCGGCCTGCCGGAGAATTTCGTCATCTACGACCAGTCCGACCAGAAGTCCGTCCTTAACGAAGTCATGAAGGAACGCAACCTTGACCCCAAGGAATTCCCGCCCCTGAAGGTCCTCAGGGAGATCGGGCTTATTAAGAACGAGATGACGGCGCCGGACAAAGCTCCCGGCTTGGCCGCCCCCGGCCTTAAGGACAGCCTCATCGGCGACCTTTACGCGGCCTACGAGAAGCGGCTGGCGGCGGCCAACGCCCTGGACTTCGACGACCTGCTGGTGAGGACCGCCCGGATCCTCGGGAGCGACCGGGAACTCCGCGACCGGCTCGGACGCCGCTACCGCTTCATCCTGGTCGATGAATACCAGGACACCAACGCCTGCCAGTACCGGATCGCCCGCGACCTGGCCCGGGGCCACAACAACTTCTTCGTCACCGGCGATCCGGACCAGTCCATCTACGGCTGGCGAGGCGCCGACATCGGGAACATCCTGGCCTTCGAGAAAGACTTTCCCGGGGCTCCCATCGTCAGGCTCGAAGAGAATTTCCGGTCCACTCCCGAAGTCCTCAGGCTGGCCGACGAGTTGATCCGGGCGAATACGCGGCGCAAGGAAAAGCGCCTCGTCGCCCGCAAACCCGGCGGGACCCCGCCGCGCCTTTACCGGTTTGCCGACGAACGCGAAGAGGCCCGGGGCGCGGCCGCCTGGATCAACGGGATGCACAAAGACCACGGGATCGATTACGGCCGGACCGCGATCTTCTACCGGACGAACGCCATGAGCCGGGTCCTCGAGGAAGCGCTCATCCAGGCCGCCATCCCCTACCAGATCGTCAAAGGCCTGGAGTTCTTCCAGCGGCGGGAGGTCAAGGACATGTTGGCCTACCTCCGCCTGCTCGTCAACCCGGCCGACGAGGCGTCGCTCCTCAGGGTCATCAATCGCCCGGCCCGGGGGATCGGGGACGCCACGGTCCGAAAGCTTTTGGATCATTCCAGGAGCGGCGGGATGGACATCTGGTCCCTGCTCAAAGACCCGGACGGCGTCCCGGACATTTCCGCGGCGTTCCTTGCGCGGCTCGAGCGTTTTGTCGGCATGATCGAGGAATTGCGGAACCGCCTCGGGCAGCCGGTGGCCGGGATCGCCAGGGCCGTCTATACGAGGACCGGGCTCAAGGATGCCCTGGCGGACGAGAAGAACACGGACGCAATGGAGAACGTCGAGGAGTTCATTCACTCCGCCCTGCAGTTCGACGGCGAAGAAACGGCATCGGACGGGCTGGCCGGATATCTCCGGCAAACGGCTCTCATCAGCGACGCCGATTCCTACCGCGAAGGATCGGGGGCCGTGTCCCTCATGACCCTCCATACCGCCAAGGGACTGGAGTTCGCCGCCGTTATGATCGTCGGCGTCGAGGACGGCATCATTCCCCACAGCCGGAGTTTCGAGGGAGGCCGCGACGTCGAGGAGGAACGGCGGCTCCTCTTTGTCGGCATCACCCGGGCCGAGCGGTTCCTGGCGCTCAGCCACACCCAGGCCCGGACCGTTTACGGCACGTCCAAGCCAGCCGCTCTCTCCCCTTTCCTGAGGGGCGCGACTGGGTTGGAGATCGTCCATGCTCCATTCCTGAACAAGGGCTTTGAGGTCCGCGAGGACCGGAGTTCCGGCCGCGAAGAGCGGGTTCCCGCCTCGCAAAGGGCGATCTGGCGCGAAGAGCCGCGTTCCGCCCCGCCGCCTGCCGACGGCGGTTCGCCCTTCCGGCCCGGGCA
>Ga0315275_10000958_pt1 | contig 24620 bp, 21 predicted proteins | sample YL17G03_0_MG_FD_205557 | JGI IMG/M metagenome (GOLD analysis project Ga0315275, IMG submission 205557) | Sediment microbial communities from Yellowstone Lake, YNP, Wyoming, USA - YL17G03_0 | ecosystem: Environmental > Aquatic > Freshwater > Lake > Sediment | place: USA: Wyoming | collected...
GTACGGTCTGGCCATCGGCGTTTCTCCTTCCCCCCGGTCCCATTTGCTTGCGAACAACTGGGCTCCGAAGATAGGGAAACGCCGTTTTTTCACCACCCAATTTCCACCCGCTTTCGGGACGCGGCCCATTCGCCATCTCGGACGGCTTCGATCGGACCGTAGAGGTGGCTCGAACAACTTCTGCCTGCGGTTGGGAACCTGAAGTTAACAAATAAGCGGCGGGCTTCTTGCACATCGTACCGCTCGGGGTCCGGCGGGTGGGCGGTCGGCAGGGACGCAAGTTCGGCTTCGGCCATCCGACGCAGAAGGTCCGTGTGATTCCCGAACACATCCTTCCAGGTCTTTTCGGCGAGGTTGAACACGTCAGCGTCCGTCATCTTTTCGACGTCTCGCTCCACGGCATCATACACGCGCTGCCGATACTCGCCGTAAAGCCGGTCGAAGGTCGCCTTGTCGGCTTCGCGCCTGGCCGCCGCACTGCAACCCGCCGCCAGCGCCACGGCTGCCAGGAACGTCAACGCACACGTGCGCCTCATGTCCGCACCTCCCGCAGGATTGTAATGCCACGGGGAGGTATGTCAACCATTCAGCAGGGAATCTGGACGCAGGCCGCACAGTCATTCCGAGCGCAGCGAGGAATCTCGCCGTGGTTGTTGTCGTTGGTCTTTAATCCGCAATCCCTTCGACTGCGCTCAGGGCAGGCCGAAATCCGAAATCCGCAATCAATTCGCCCGTGGGTGGGCCGCCTCGTAAATCTCTTTCATGCGGCTGGCGGTGACGTGGGTATATATCTGCGTGGTTGACAGGCTTCGGTGACCGAGCATTTCCTGTACGGCCCTGAGGTCCGCCCCGCGCTCGAGCATGTGGGTGGCGAACGAGTGCCGCAGGGTGTGCGGGCTCGCGTGCGGGTCGAGGCCGGCCGCCGCAAGGTACTTGGCCAGTTTCCGCCGGACGCTGCGGGCGCTCAGTCGCGCCCCGTGTCGGTTGACGAAGACGGCCTCGGTGTCGCGGACCGCGCTCTTGGCGCGGCTCGCGAGGTACCGGTTCAGGGCCCTCAGGGCGAACGAGCCGAGCGGCGCCAGGCGCTGGCGCCGTCCCTTGCCGCTAACTCTCGCCACTTCGCCGATCGTGTCCACGTCCTCCAGGTTCAGGCCCACGAGTTCGCTGACGCGGATGCCGCTGGAGTAGAGGACCTCGAGCATCGCCGCGTCGCGGAGCGACAGGAGGTCCTGCCCATTCGGCGTCGCGAGGAGCCGCTCGACCTCGGCCGGCGACAGGAACTTCGGCAGCCGCTTTTCCTGTCGCGGCGTGCGGATAACCTTGACGGGGTTGCTCGGCACTTCGCCCTGACGCGCGAGGAACTTGTAGAACGAGCGCAGGGTGGCGATCTTGCGGGCGATGGTCGCGCGGCTGTAGTCGGCCCGCCTGAGGTCCCCGAGGTACGCCCTGAGGTCCAGCGGCGTGATGCGCCGCAGGCGGTCGGAGAAGCCGTCGCTCATCGCGGCGTCCGCCGACGCTTTGTCTCCCAGCAGGAACGCGGCGAAGTGGGCCAGGTCGGTTGCGTAACACCGGACGGTGTGGACGGAGAAGTTCCGTTCGTGTTCCAGGTAGAAGACGAACTTGCTTATGAGCGGGTTCGGCATCCGAGGCTTTCAGTTCGTTTCCGATTCGGCGGCGGCCTCGCGCTCGCTGCCGTCGGCGCGGCTGGCGAGGCGCTGCGTGATCTGTCGGGCCAGAACGGCTGCGTCGAACCAGTCGAAGTCCAGGTCAGGGTCCTCCGCCCACTGCATCAACTGGCTGATGGTTTCCTCTTCGTTGCCGGCGGTGCAGCGGATGACGTACTGCTCGGCGCCCTTGACGAGGGAAAACTGGTACGTTGCGGATGTAGCGGGCATTAGACGGAGCCTCCCTCAGGTTGACGCCGTGCGGAGCGCGCGGTCGCGCCGACCGACCGGCATCCGCATGACTTATCGGCACGCCTCAAGTTGCGGCTTTATGGGAATCCGCACGGAAGGAGACAGATTAAACGACAATGACGAGGAACGAAATCCGAATGACGAATGAAATTCGAAACGACAAATTCGAAATCCGCCCTGCGGGCGAGTTCCTGATCTACCCGTAGCGCGGCCCGGTTCCCGGTTCCCTTTCTTTTTGGCATTGACAGCGGCGGCCGGCCGTCCCTACACTCGCCGCAGACCCAGACCGCCGGGGCATGGAAAGGGAGCCGATGGGCGACTTGGTGTCGCGGCACCGCGAGATTTTCGGCGACAGGGGGACCGTCCGCATTGTCCGCGGGCCGGGCCGCGTCAACCTCATCGGCGAGCACACGGACTATAACGGCGGTTTCGTCATGCCGATGGCCCTCGACAGGGCTGTGCGGCTGGTCCTCGCGCCCCATCGGGAGCCGACCGTCCGGCTCTGGTCGGAGCAATTCGCCGAGCGGGCCGAGTTCTCGCTGGCCGGCCCGCCGCCGGCCGGCGCGCCGCACTGGCTCCGCTACCCGATGAAGGTGGCCGAGGTCCTGGCCGAAGCGGGCGAGCGGCTGTGCGGATTCGATGCGGTCGTCGAGGGCGACGTCCCGGTCGGATCGGGCCTTTCATCGAGCGCCGCCTACGAGGTGGCCGCGGCGCTGGCTTTTCTCGTGGCGGCGGAGCCGGGCCTAGCGCCGGGACCGGCCGAGGCTGTGGCCGCCGCGAGCGGCCTTACGACCGGGCGGCTGGCGGTGCTCTGCCAGATGGCCGAGCACCGCGTCGGCGTCCGCTGCGGCATCATGGACCAATTTATAAGTCTCCACGGACGCCGCGGCCACGCCATCGTCCTCGATTGCCGCGACCTCACGTTCGAGGCCGTCCCCCTGCCGACCGACCGCGCCAGGGTCGTCATCGTTGATTCCGGCGTGCGGCGGAAGTTGACCGCCGGCGCCTACAACGAACGCCGCAGCCAGTGCGAGGAAGGCGCGGGCCGCCTGCGGAAGTTCGACCCGGACGTGAAGGACCTGCGCGACGTGTCGCCGGACCTTTTCCGTGCCCACGAGGCGGCCCTGCCGCAGGTCGTCAGGCGCCGATGCCGCCACGTCATCACGGAGAACGCGCGGGTGCTCGAGTCGGCCGAGGCGCTGAAGGCGGGGGATGTGGGGCGGTTCGGACGCCTGATGAATGCCAGCCACGATTCCCTCCGCGACGATTACGAGGTCAGCGGGCCGGAACTCGACCTACTCGTGGGCCTGGCGCGCGGCGTCCCCGGCGTCCTGGGGTCGCGGCTGACGGGCGCCGGCTTCGGCGGATGCACCGTGACGCTCTCGCGGCCGGAGGCGGTCGAGCCGCTTCGCGCGGCGGTCCTTGCGCGCTACGAAAAGGAGACCGGCCTTCAGCCGCGCCTCTGGGTCTGCGATGCGGCCGACGGCGCGGCGCTCGAGTCGTAACAGTCCCCGGTGTATTCACCGGGGGCTAAATTGGCCCGCCGCGAATGCTAATTAGCCCGCCGTGAAAACACGGCGGGGCGCATATAATGGCAACCATGATACCGTACATACAAAAACTTGCCCGCGGCAAGCACCTGACGCTCGAAGAGTCCCAGGGCGCGATGCGCGAGATCATGGAAGGCCGCGCGACGCCCGCCCAGATCGCCGCATACCTGACGGCCCTCTCGATCAAGGGCCCCACGCCCGACGAGATCGCCGGCGCCGCCATGGTGATGCGCCAGATGGCCACACGCATCGAGGTCGGCGACCTTCCGGTCGTGGACACGTGCGGGACCGGCGGCACTGGCAAGAAACCCTTTAATATCTCGACATGTGCAGCACTTGTGGCGGCCGGCGCCGGGGCCTACATCGCAAAGCACGGCAACCGCGGGGCGACGTCCAGGTGCGGCTCCTCCGACGTGCTGGAACAGTTGGGCGTGAACGTCAATGCCCCGCCGCCCGTCGTGGCCCGGTGCATCCGCGAGGCCCGGATGGGTTTCATGTTCGCGCCGGCGCTGCACGGGGCGATGAAGTTCGCCGTCCCGGTCCGAAAGGAGATCGGCATCCGGACGATCTTCAATCTCCTGGGACCGCTCACCAACCCCGCCGGCGCCCGGCGCCAGGTGATGGGCGTCTACGCAGCCGACCTCGTGCGGCCGATCGCCGAGGTCCTCCTCCGCCTCGGCGCCGAGCACGCCCTCGTGGTCCACGCCGGCGACGGACTCGACGAGATCACCCTCGGAACCTTTACGCAGGTCTGCGAGGTGCGCGGCGGGGCGATCACGTGCTACGACCTTTCGCCGGAGGTGCTGGACCTGCCGACGACGGCGCTTGAGAAACTGCGCGTCGAGACGGCGGCCGAGAGCGCCGCCGTGGTCCGGTCGGTCCTGGCTGGGGAGCGCGGTCCGCGGCGGGACATCGTCCTGGCGAACGCCGGCGCCGCGATTTATGTCGCCGGCGTCGCCCGCGACATCCGCTCCGGGATAGACCGCGCCGCCGAGAGCATGGACTCCGGCGCTGCCGCGCGGGTTCTCGAATCGCTCATAGACCTTTCCCACGCCGCCCCTTGATGCCTAGAATCGCTTTACACGTCCCCGACTGCGGTGGTATTATCCCTAAACCCTAGGGGACAGGAGTCTTTCGATGATCCACTTTACCTGCGACATGTGCGGCAAAGTGCTCCTGGCGGATGACGACACGCGGTACGTCGTCAAGGTCGAGGTCTATGCCGCTTACGACCCGATGGAGGTGAGCGAGGAGGACCTCCAGGAAGACCGCAGCGGCGAGATGCGCGACCTGCTGGACGCGATGGATGACATGGACCCCGAGGAACTGGAGGACCAGGTCTACAAGACCTTCCGGTTCGACCTGTGCCCGCCGTGCCACGAGTCGTACTTGAAGGACCCGCTGGGGAAGGGGATGAGGCTGAGGGCGAGGTTTGATGGCAACTGAAAAGGCAATGTCAAATGTTCAATGTCAAATGTCAAATGGCGGTGTCCTTCATTTGACATTTGACATTTGACATTGGACATTGGTGTTATTATGCCCATGACCATCACCGAAAAGATCATCGCCGCCCACAGCGGGCAGGGCGCGGTCAGGCCGGGCGACTTCGTTTTCGCCGACGTGGACATCGCCCTCGGCAACGACATCACGGCCCCGATTGCGATCCGGGAATTCGAGGAAGCGGGAATCCCCCGCGTCTGGGACCCGAAGCGCGTCGCCCTCGTGCCGGACCATTTCACCCCGGCCAAGGACATCGCCAGCGCCCAGCAGGCCAAGGTCCTCCGCGATTTCGCACACAAGCAGAACCTGACGCATTACTGGGAGATCGGCCGGATGGGCGTCGAGCACGCCCTCCTGCCGGAGCAGGGCGTCGTCGGCCCCGGGGACCTCGTGATCGGCGCAGACAGCCACACATGCACATATGGTGCTATTGGTGCTTTCGCCGCGGGCGTCGGTTCGACCGACCTTGCGGCCGCCATGGCCATCGGCAAGGTCTGGCTCCGCGTCCCGGAGTCCGTCCGCTTCACGTTCACCGGCCGGCGCGGCCAGTGGGTCACGGGCAAGGACCTCATCCTCTACACGATCGGCCGCATCGGCGTCTCGGGGGCGCTCTACCGCGCGATGGAGTTCGCGGGTCCGGTCATCAGGAGCCTCCCGATGGACGACCGCCTGACGATGTGCAACATGGCGATCGAGGCGGGCGCGAAGAACGGAATCATTCCCCCCGACGAGGTCACGCGGGCCTACGTCGCCGGGCGACTGGAGCGGCCGGCCGTCTATCAGGCGAGCGACCCGGAGGCCGCCTACGTCCGGACCTTCGAGTGGGACATTTCTGGTCTCGGGCCGGTCGTCGCGTGCCCGAACCTGCCGGAGAACGTTAAGCCCGTGGGCGACCTGAAGGGCGTCCGCGTGGACCAGGTCGTGATCGGCTCGTGCACAAACGGCCGGCTGAGCGACCTGGAGGTGACGGCACGGATTCTCAAAGGCCGCAAGGTGGCCGAGGGCGTCCGGTGCCTGATCTTCCCGGCCACGCCCACGATCGAGCGCGAGGCCCTGAGGGCCGGGTACATCGAAATATTTCTGGAGGCCGGGGCGGTCGTCTCGCCGCCGACCTGCGGTCCGTGTCTGGGCGGCCACATGGGCATCCTGGCCGAGGGCGAGGTGGCCGTCGCCACGACCAACCGCAACTTCACCGGCCGCATGGGCCATCCGCTGAGCCAGGTCTACCTGGCGAGTCCCGCGGTCGCGGCCGCAAGCGCCGTCACCGGCCGCATCACCCATCCGGCCGAGGTCGTCGGATAAGCCGCACCAGCAATCGCCAGGGTGCCTGGCAGCGGGAGGCGTGGCGTGATCAACCTCAAGGGCCATTGGCTCCGGCTTCGCGGCCACCTGGTGCACCTCCTGGAAAGCCCCACCGACGAGTTGGGCCGGCTGGGGCGCATGGCGGTTTACCAGATCCGCCTCTGGAAGTTCTGCTCGCGCCAGTTGGTCCAGGACCACCTCCTGACGGTCGCGGGGGACCTCACGTTCAAGACCCTCCTGGGCCTCATCCCCGCGCTCCTGATTTTCCTCCTGGTGATCAGTTTCTTCTCGCGCGGCTCGGAGGTCGGCCAGGAGGTCCAGGACGCCATGTTCCGGGCGCTGAACATCACGGGCATCCGCGTCCAGGAGGACGGCGAGGAGGTGGCCCTGGCCGACAAGGTCGGCGCCCTCGTGGAGACCGCACGCGAACGGATGAATCACGCCGCAGTCACCGGCATGGTGATCCTGTTCCTCTTGGCGATGGAGGTCCTGGCGACGTTCGAGGCGGCCGCAAACGACATCTGGCGAATCCGCGAGCGGCGTCCTTGGTGGAAGCGCATGGTCCTCTTCTGGCTGGTGCTCGTGCTGGCCCCGGTGATCGCGGGGGGAGTGGTATATGTATCGAGGTCTATATCTGAGGGCCTTTCCGTGCCGGTCGGGCTGTCGGCCGCCGGCCGTTTCGCCGCCGGCCTGGTGGCCACGTGGTTCGTCCTCGCGGTGGTCTATAAGATGCTGCCCAACACGAAGGTCCGATTCCGGGCCGCGCTGACGGGCGCCCTCGTGGCGGGGACCCTGTGGCACGTTTTTGCGCGGATGGCCTTCGGCTACTACCTCCGCTACTCGGTCGGCTACGGCCAGATTTACGGGACGCTGGCCGTCGTGCCGCTATTCTTCCTATGGATATGGGTAACTTGGGTTGTCGTGTTGTTCGGTTGCGAACTGGCGGGCGTGGTTCAGAACTTCGCGGACCTTGCCCGCGCCGAGGCGCTCGAGCGTCAGCGCCGCCGCGGGGGGTGGCCGGCCCCCGATTTCGCCGCCCTCGTCGCGATGGCCATCTGCGCGCGGCGGTTCCGCGACGGCGCCGGACCCACGCCGCTCAACATGCTCGTCGAGGGAACGGGCCTGGAACACCGCGGCCTCCAGGAACTCCTGGGCCGGCTCGAGGCCGCGGGCCTGGTGGCACGGACGCCCGCCCCGACCGCCATGCCGGCCGAGGCGGCGTTCCTCCCGGCGCGCGATCCGGGGCGCATCACGGCGGCCGACGTAATCGCCGCCGCGCGCGGCGCACTTGCCGCGCCGATTGACGCCGCCCACCTGCCGCTCTACCGCGAAGTCCGCGCCGCCTACGAGCGCGTCGAGGGCCAGCGGACCGCCGCAGCAGGACGCATCACGCTGGCCGACCTCGCCGGCACGGAGGGCGATCATCCGGCCTAGAGGCGCGCCTGAGGATCGGACGATCCCCTTTCGCCCCAGCGCCGCACGCCGTATGATAAATAGAGAGACGCCGAACACTTCGGGCACGGAAGGAGGCCGACCATGGATGTCCTCAAGTTCCTCAAGGCGAACAAGGTGAATTTTGAGATGCGGCACCATCCGGCCCAGTACACGGCCCAGGAGGTTGCGGCGGCGGAGCACATCACCGGCGAGGAGGTCGCCAAGGTCGTTATCGTCAAGGCCGGCGATCGGTTCGCCATGTGCGTTCTGGCGGCCACATGCCTCCTCCAGATGCCGAGCCTCAAGAAGTTGCTCGCGACGAAGGACGTTCGCCTCGCCAACGAGGACGAGATCGCCAAACTGTTTCCCGATTGCCAGGTCGGCGCCATGCCGCCTTTCGGCTCCGAGTACGGCCTGGAGACTTATGTAGATGAACACCTTGCGGCCGACCCCGAGATACTCATTCCGGCCGGCACCCACGAGGACTCGGTCCTCCTGGCGTGGAAGGATTTCGAGCGGCTGGCGCAGGCCAAGGTCGCGGCGTTCGCGTCTCACGCCGGCTGATGGCTAGCGGGGGCGTCAGCCGTCGTCCGGTAGAGGATGAAGCGGTCCACGGCGGTGCGGAGCACCAGGAGCGTCTCGCGGCGGCCCGAGCCCGGTTGCCGCCCCCCCCTCAGGCAGTCGCGCACGACGTCCAATCGGTACCGCATCCGATAGTCCTTGCGGACCGGCCCCAGCCACGCGGCACGCGCCTTCAGGTCCTCCGGTTCCTTCTGCCAGAACTCAATGGCCAGGCGCGCGGCCTCGTCGCGCGTTTTTCCTGCGGCAAAGTCCGACGCTCCCGGCGGTCCCCGGCCATCTTCCGGCCGCCAACCTTCGACGCGCGCCAGCAGGTCGCCCCCGACCATGGGCAATTCGTCCAGCACCGCCGCCATGCGCCCCGCGTCCTTCAGGTTCGACGAAACGACGATCCCGTCGGCGTATGAAAAATCGCTGTGCTGCTGGCAGAGATAGAACGACGTGTGCCGCGCAGGCCGATCCAGCCTGTTGACCCATTTCGATACTTCGTGCCACGGGCCAGCCGACTCCACCGTGCCGCAGACCAGGCAGACCTGGCGCGAGATCGGCTCGTCGTTCTCAAGAACCCTGGGCGCCAGCAGCCTCAACCGCTCCACGAAACTCCGGTCGTACTCTTCCAGACACCCGTCGCAGACTCTTGTTTCGGCCCACGGCCAGAAACCGGTCATCGCCCGGTATTCCGGGATGGCCAGCCGCCGGTTCATGCCCTGGAACAAGTGCCGCTTCGCGCAGACGGCGCAAACCGCCATTCGCTTCCCCTGGAGTCATTCAAGATCGGCTGCTTACGTTTTTCCCCTATCCCCATGCGGGAGAGGGGTAGGGGTGATGGTGCTTACGGCCTCACCCTCACCCGGCTTCGCCACCCTCTCCCATCAAGGGAGAGGGGTGCACCTATCGTCTGTGTGCCACAGCCGCGGCCACAGAATAGCCGCAGCCGGTATCGGCCTCAACCAAAAAGCCCGATAATCACGGGGCGGCGGGCAGGTTGCCGACCGCGTTTTGCCGCAGGGCGAGGCCGCAGATTGCCGATATTCCCATCGTCAGGCGGCACATGCACCCTGACAATGGAAGTGGTCTTCCCCTACCACGGAAGTCCAGACCGTGCCGGCGTTCGACCGTCAGGCATCGGGCCATTTTCTGCGCTGGCTCATCGCAGGGGTCCAGAGGGCACATCGCCGCCGCGCTGCGGCCGCGCGAGCGCTCTGGGCGGCGGCTTCGGCGGTGACGGCCTTGACGGTCTGCATGATCGCGGACGCCGCCTACGGCTGGGCGGAAGGGGGGCGGCTCTTCGTCTATCCCGCGATTGCCGCGGCGGCGCTGGCGGCCGTCGCCGGCATCGCCCTGGCGGCGTGGATGCGAATTCCGTCGGCGCTCTACGTGGCCCGCCTGATCGAAAGCCGTCGCCCTGAACTTAGGAACGCCCTTATGACCTTCGTGGAACTCGAATCGGATCCCGCCTGCCCTGAGCGCGCCGAAGCGGCCGAGGACCCTTCGCTGGCTGCGGCGGTCGGGCGTCAGGCGACGCGGAGCCTTTCTCGCGCGGACCCTGGCGATTTCGTGTCGGCCGGCGGGATTCGTCTGCCGGCAGTCGCCGCGGCGACCGCATGCGGTCTTCTGGCGGCGGTCCTCTGGATGGGGCAGGGCGTCTTCTTCCGGCCGTGGATCGCGACGGCCGAGGCTGGTCCGACGGCCGGCAAGCAGGCGACCACTCCTCCGGCGCTCGCCGCGATAACGAAGCCCGCCGAATCGGTTCATCCTGCCGCCGCGGCAGCGAACCCAAGCGAGGCCATTGCCGCAGCCATCGAGGCCGACCGCGAGAAACTGGAACGTCTGGCCGAGGCCCTGGCCGCAACCCCTTCGGCAGGCTCCGTTCGACAGGCTCACGGACCGAGCACGTCGAGGACAGGGCAGGCCGCTTCGGCGGGCTCCCAGGCAGGGCCGAAGTCCGATGCTGGAAACACACCCGGCACCGCTTGCGCGGGGCAAGGCGCGCCTGACCAGAGAGGCGGGGCAGGTCGCGGTCAGGCAATCGGACCGGCCGGTGGTCAGGTCGCAGGCTCCGCATCCGGCGGCGCGGAGAGTAGCGCGTCCGGCGCGACCGGCCATGCGGCCCGTGCGGGAGGGACCGAACAGGCAGCCGCAGGCGGACAAGGCCCGGAGCCTCAATCCGGAATCGCGGACCAGGGAGCCGGCGGAAATTCCGCGGGAACCGGCCGGAGCGAGGCGGCGGGCGCCATGGCCGGGTCCGGTGGATCGGCGGGTGGCGAGGCGACCGCGGCGCGACAGGGCGGCGCAGACGGTCCGCCGCCCGCCCCGGGCGGGCGGCCGCAGACCGCTGACTTTCCGCAAAATGCCCTTGACGCGATGCGCCGGGTGAGGCGATTAATAGAAGAGGCCGACGGCCGTATCCGCGACGGCGAAGTGAATGACGCGTTTCTCGGACGCATCGGGATGACGAGCGCGGAATTTCACCGTTTCGTGGCGGCGTGGGAGCGGACGCTCGAGACGGCGTCGCCGGAGGCCGAGTCGGCCGCTTCGGCATGCTCAGGGCAGGCCGCCAACGTGTCAGTCGCAGCCGGCGCGGTGGCGGCCGCGCGCGGCGAACTGATTCGGCCCGAGACGGGAAGCGAATCGCGGCCGGTTCTGGGCGCGGCGGCGGCGCCGGACGGGGGCGACCTCGTCCAGGGCGGCGACGCGCGAGTGAGTCGGCGGCTGCGGCCCGCAGTGGCGGCCTACTTCGAGGCGGCCGCTCGCCTTGCGGCCGGGAAGAACGCGAAGGTCGGAGAGCGATGAGACCTGAGGACCAGCGGCGCGAAGGACTTGAGGAACTCGCACGCGAGTCGGACCGCATCGTCAATTTGATCCTGCACACCAGCCTGCCCCGCGTGGACGTCGAAATCCAGATCGAGAACCTGCGCCAGGAGTGCGCCCGCCGATATCCCGGCAGCGAAGAACTCTTCGAGATGATCTACGCGAGCCGGTTCCGACGCATCTGGCAGCAATGGAACCGGGACCGGCCGCACGAGGACGACCTGGCCGAGTCGGCCTGGGGCGAGTAGGCGCCGCGTCAAGGCGGGGGCCGGTCGGCGTCGCCGAGGGCCGCCAGGAATTCCTCCCGCGTCGGCGGATTTCGCCACGCTCTCACGATGTCTCCGAGACGACCGAAGACGATCACCGCCGGCGGATTCAGGGCATCGAACTTCTGCGCAAACTCTTTTCTAGGTCCTTCGGGCGGCTTCGTGAGGTCCACGGAGACCCTGTCAAACCCCTGCGTCTCGCGGATGACCTCGGAGTCCGCGAAGAGGCCCGCGTGCCACTCGTGGCACGCCAGGCACCAGTCTGCGCCGAAGTAGAGGATTGCCGGCTTGTGCTCGGCCTGCGCCGCCTCCAGGGCGCCCTGCGTCCAGGGCGTCCACCGGATCTCGGGCCGCTCGGTCGTCCCGGCCGCATAGACGAAGTAGCCGGAGACCAGGATGGCGGCGCCCGTCGCCAGCCGGACCGCCCGGAACGTGCGGCTTAAGGGGCGCCGCGACAGGCCTTCCAGGACTCCGAGGTAGATGCCCGCGAAGATGAACGTGGCCAGGACGATGGGCCAGAAGAACGCCGCCGCGATGAACGGGCGAACGTAGTAAAGGATGAGGCCGGCCATCGTCATGCCGAGGACCCGCTTGGCCCAGACAAGCCACCCGCCGCCGCGCGGGAACCGGTTGATGAGGCCGGTGAACGTCCCCAGGAAGAGGTAGGGCAGGCCGAGCCCGAGGCCGGTCGCAAAGAACGAGGCGGCCCCGAGCGCGACGCTCCCCTGGGTCGCGACGAACGCCAGGAGCGCCACGAGGAACGGCCCGACGCACGGCGACGCCACGAGTCCCATCACCATGCCCATGAGGACGGCCCCGAGCGCGCCGCGTCGTCCGCCGAGTCGGCCCAGCAGGCTCGATGGCAGGCGGATGTCGAACGCCCCGAATGCGCCGGCCATCATGATCGCCAGGATCGCCACGACGCCCAGCACGCCGGCGGGCGACTGGAGCACGAGGCCCATGCTCCGGCCGGCCAGCGACGCCGCGACACCCACGGCCGTGAAGGTCGCGGCCAGGCCCAGGACGTATAGCACGGCCAGCGGAAGGACCTTCGCGGGCCGGCTTTCGCCCTGCTGTGCGAAGAAGGTCATCGTCACGGGCACGAGCGGAAAGACGCACGGCGTCAGGTTCAGGAGCAGCCCTAACAGGAGGAGCGAGGCGAGGTATCCCAGCCACCCCCGGTCGAGCGCGGCGGCCAGGTCCGTCTGCCCTTCGTACCGTAGCGGAGCGTTTGTCGCGGCGCCGGTTGACGCACCGCCCTTCTCGACGATGCGGACCGCCGCCGTCATCTCCCGCGTGGCCGGCCGGAAGCACGAGTTTTCATTGCAGCCCTGGAAGTCGAGCCTCAGGCGAAGGTCCGTCGGGCCGAGCGGCGCATCGTCAGCCACTGCGGCGTCGGCCACGAGGACAACTCGTCCGAAATAGACCGAGACGGCGGACCCTTCGGACCACTTGGGCGTAAACGCCTGGCCGGGCGGGTAACGTACGCCTTCCCAACGGATGCCGGGCGCGGGTTCGTAATTTAGCGTGACCGGGATGAGATAGTCGTGCGACGGCGGGTTGGCGTTGAGGTGGTAGCCCGGGTCAATCTCGAGGGTCAGCGACAGGTGAAACGTCTCGCCTCGCGCCAGGACCGTCACCTCTGCGGCGCCCTCCGACCCGGCGGGGCGATCGAAAGAGACCGAGGTGTGAAGCCACGGCTCGGCCGGCCCTGCCGCGCGGGCGGCGCCGGCCGCGACGAGGAGAATTGTCAGGACCGCCAGGAGCCGTTCCATGATCCGCCCTCGCTTCGACGAGGCGTACCGGCCACGATCTCGCCGCGCACTATTTCAGCGGCAGCGATTCCTCGGCGCTCAGCAGGATTTCCCGCAAGGCGACTTTTCCGCCCTCCGCGGGTTTTCCGTCCGGCACCCGGACTGTTTTATGAGCCTCGACCACGATGCGGATGGCCCGAGGGTCGGTTAAGGCGCCCTTGAGGACGCGGTCTTCAAGGGTCATGGCTTCGAGCCCGGCGGCGCCTTTCGGACGAGAGTCCGCCGGAATCAATATCAATGCAACGAAATGGGGGCCGGGCGCCCCGGCGCTGTTCCCTGTCACGCAGGCCCCGGTGTCGGCCGGTGCTTGCATTCCCGCGGGATACTCGAAGCGGTAGCAAAGGGCCGGGGGACTATAGTTGGCTTCGACGAGGACCTGGCGCGAGCCGCGGTTGACGATACGGGAGTGTATGATCAGGCTCCCGTCCTTCCGGGCCTCGCATTGTGTGAGAAGGGCCAGTCCTTCGGTGTGGACGGCGTCGCGAGGGGCCGTGGGGCCGCCGCAGCCGGCGCAGGCGGTCAGGACGACAAGCCCGTAGAAAAGGAGAACCCGTCGCCGTGCGATTCCCGTGTTGACGGACATGCCATGCCCTCTCCCAAGTCGAAGGTCCGCAGCATAAGATAACGTGCCGCCGCGAAAGTTGCAAGTCGCGTGACATGTGAGACATCGCGGGCCTATGGCGGCGCTGGCGCCGCGGGGAGCGTTACGAATACGGTGGCGCCTCCGGGCGGGCGGCTCTCCATCCGGATCGTGCCGCCCATGTGCCGGACCAGTTCCGAGCACGTCGCCAGGCCAAGGCCCGTGTGGCCACCCCCCCCGGCGGACTTCTTGAAGAACGGTGCGAAGGCGCACGAGAGGTCCTTGGCCTCCAGGCCGGGACCGTTGTCCCGGAACTCCAGGATCACCTCCTGGCCGCTCTTGTAGATATCTATCATGAGCCGCGGCTGTTTGGCGCCGGTCGTCGCGTCGCGGGCGTTGCGCGCCAGGTGCAACGTCACGAACACGAGGCCCACCGGGTGCACCGTCGCCCGGATCGCTGCGAACTCCGGCCGGACCATCACTTCGAGGTCCTGGCAGGTCGGGTCCATGTCTATCAGCCGGACCGCTTCCTCCAGAACTCGGACGACGTCCACCGGCGTCGGAGGCGGCACCGAATGGCCGGCGTCCGCGAGCGGCGGGGAGTCCGAATGGCCGGGCGAAAGCGCGACCGCCAGGCTCATCGCGTCCAAAAGCCCGTCGAGTTCCGCGCGGCACCGGGCCGCCGCCTGCGACTTGGGATGCTGGGCCCGGACGGCCTCGACGGCCTGGATCAGGCGGTGGGCGGGCCCGTGGCATCGAAAGGCGAGTTGACCGAGGGCGACCGCGGCGTCCAGCGACCGCGCGGCCTGAAGGCGTTCCAGTTTCAGGCAGGTCACGAGCAACCCGCCGCGCTCTCGCGGATTGGCAAGCCGCTGGAAGCAGCACAGCATCGGCACGCGCCGGCCGTCAGGCCCGTGCCTTGCCGTGCCAGGGCCGTCGGCCGCGAGGAGCACGAGTTCGTCCCAGACCGCCTGGTCCGTCTTGCACCGCTCCAGGATTCGGACGAGGTGCTTGCGCTGGTCGGGAGCGACGATTTTTGCGAACGAGCGGCCCACGAGCGCCGCGGCCTCGTGGCCGAGCGCCGCCGCTGTCTCGGAGCCCACGCCGCGGATCGCGCCGCTCCGGCCGAGCGCAATGACGACGTGCGACGCCTGGGCGAGATAGCGACATTGCGTAGGGTTGCACATGCCTGGCATCAGTCTCCCAGTCTTCGAGTGGCGGCGCGAGAAGAAAGCCGCCGGCCAATAAACGATTCTAGGCGCGGCATCGGCGCAGGGTCAACCGCGAATTTGGTTATCCTAGCCGAGGTGCTCGGCCAGGAGGGCGTCCTCGGCCTGGCAGGTCCAGCGGCCGTCGGGCACGAGTTGCTCGACCGCCGTCAGGGGCATCTCGATCTGCGGGTAGATCACGATCCGCCCCGGATAGGTCCCTTCGTGGGTATGGTGGATGGCGTCGCGGACGGCGCTGAGGCCGCCGACGCAGGCGACGGCGTTGTTCGGATCAATGTGACCTGCGGCGGCATCTTCGAGGGCGCGGCGGAGGGCCTCAATCGGCGACCCGCTCGTCGCCAGGAGCGTCCATCCGCCGTAATGCATGTCGTTAAGGTTCAGCCGCATCCACGCCCGGTCGCGGCCCTCGAAGCCGGCGAACATGTTGAAGTAACCGTCCCTGGCGAGGTATTCGATTGCCGCCTCGGCGGCCTTGGCGACCGGCGCGAGCACCAGGATGTCGTCCGCGCCGCCCTTGGCGAGGTACGCGTCAATCGTCTCGCGCGAAAGGTCCACGCAGTGGAGCGTCACGCCCTTTTGGCGGGCCAGGGACCCAAGGCTGCGGCGGACCTTGTCGAGCCGGTCGGCCCGCAGGTCGCTTACGATCACGGCGGCGGCGCCGTCGCGGATGCCTTTCTCGATGTGCATCAGGCCGAGCGGCCCCGCCCCGACGTACCACGCCGTCCCGCCCGGCTTGACGCTCTGCGATGCGCGGTGATGGTGGTACGCGTGATAGACGCAGGCCCACGGCTCGGCGAGCGCCGCCTGGGCATAGCCGAGTTCGGGAGCGACGGGCAGAAGGTATCCGCCGGCGTGGATCGTCGGGCCGATTATCTGGTACTGCTGGCCCGAGCCGCGGAGTTTGTAACCGTAGGCGATGTTCTCGCCGCCCACGTAGATGTCGGCCTGGATGGCGAAGCGTGCGCCGACCTTATACTTGCGGTGGAGCGCCTTGCCGACCTTGACGGCCGTCAGGGACACCTCGTGGCCGGGAACGGTCGGATGCCGCGCCAGGTCCATGCCGCGCATCCGGCTGTGCGCCTCGCCCTGGGAGATCATCTTCCAATCGCTCGCGCAGACGCCGAAGGCGTCAATGCGGACGAGGAGTTCGTCTGCGGCCGGCTCCGGCATCGGCATCGTTTCGAGGCGCAGGTTCTCGAGCCCAGAGCCGTAAAGGTTCCACTCGCGGCTGGTCTGGGGAATCTTGAAGGCGCCGGTCGCCAGGCGATAGTCGTCCAGAGGGGTCATCGGGGTTACCTCTTTGCTGATGGCACTCCCATTCGCAGAAACACGCGTCGCCCAAGGGCGACGGCTAACCAGGAAAGTCGGCTATCGCACAAACACTTGGCCCGCGTCGCAGACGATTGTCTGGCCGGTGATGGTGCGCGCGGCGTCGCTGGCGAGCCAGACGACCACGCCCGCCACGTCTTCCGGCTGAATCTCTAGGCCCAGCGCCGTCAGGCCGACGTAGTACGGAATGACCTCCTGGGGCTTGATGCCGCGCTTCCTGGCGACGGCCTTGATATAGTCCTGGTTCCATATTTTGGAACCCTTGAAGACGTTGCCGGGAGCGACGGCGTTGACGCGGATGCCTGAGGCCCCTAGTTCGAGCGCCCAGCCGCGCGCAAGGTGCAGTTCGCCCGCCTTCGTGGCGTTGTAGGCGGAGTTGGCCTTCGAGGCCTCCAGGCCGCTCTTCGAGGAGACGAGGATGATGCTGCCGCCCCGGCCGCGCGCGATCATCGCGCGGGCCGCCTCGCGGGCGGCGAGGAAGTAGCCCGTGAGGTTTATGTCGAGCGCCTTTCGCCACGGTCCGACGGGGAAATCCACCAGCGGGTATGCCGGCGCCACGCCGGCCGCCGCCACGCAGATGTCCAGGTCGCCGAACTCGGCCAGGGTCTGACGGAACGCATCGGCCACCTGGGTTTCGTCCGTCACGTCGGCGTTCAGGCACAGGCAGCGGCCGCCGCCCCTACGGGCCGCATGGCCGAACTCGCGCACGAGGCCCGCGCACGCCTCTTCTGCGGAGGCAAGGTCAATGTCAACCAGCGCGACCTTGGCCCCGGCGCGGGCCAGGCCTTCGGCTATGCCGCGGCCCAGGCCGCTCCCGGCCCCCGTCACGAGGGCGACGCGGCCCTCCAGAACGCGCGGCATCGTGGGCGCCGGCTTGCCAGGGCGGCCTGCCTGTCGGCCGACCGGCGGCACGACTTTGGGTCGAGGAACCTTTTTGCGGGGACTCATGAATCGCCTCCTTGGACGGGCGGCTTTTCATAATATCCGTCGGCGCCGCGGACGTAACCGAGCGACTCCAGCGCCTCGCGCCAGTACGCCGCCGACCGAACGATCAGCGGCTCGATCGTCTCGATCAGCGTGCCGCGCGGAAACAGAATCTCGAGCGCGATGACGGCTTCGCCGACGCCGCTTGCGGCCAGGGCCTCGATGCTTCGACGGGCCTCGATAATTCCCCGGGCGTTGTACTCGCGCGTAAAGGGCCAGTGGCGGCTCGCGCGGCGGTCGCATTGCTGGGCGTGGATGAGGACGATGCGGCCGTCGCCCCACCGCTCGGCCATCCACGCATAGGGGTCCTTGTCGCGCGGCCCGTGCGAAGGATCATCGCCGACGGGCGCCGCGTGGCCGAAGTCCAGGTGCATGTGGACGGGGACGCGGCTGCGGCGGTTGATGGCCTCCAGCAGCCGGTGGCCGCGCGCGATCGTGTTCGGCTGAAACTGCGGGCGGTACATCTGCTCCAGGAAGATCGCCTCGAGGCCGGAGGAGGCGGCGTACTCGCTCAAGGCGACCATCCCGTCAACGATCCGCTGCATGGCCGCGTCGAAGTTCTGCGCCAGGTCGCGCTTGCTCATCGCGTCGTAGTGGCCAGAAACGTATCGGCCGCCGAGCGCCAGCGCCAGGTCAATGAACGCCCGGCACCACTCCAGCGCCTCGGCCCGCATGTCGGCGTATGGATGATTGAGCATATTTAGGATGTAGGAGATGCGGGCGGTCGCGCCGCCCCAGACCCGGAGGCCGTTGTCCGCGATGGCCCGCTCGGTCGCCCGGAAGAACTCCGACCGCGACCGGACGACCTTGCGGAAGAGGACCGGCTCGAGGTGGTCCGCGAAGTATTCGAACTCCTCCAGGCCCGCCCGCGCGAGCACCCCAGCCCAGACCTCCGGTTCCGGGTAGTCCTCGGTGGTGAACCCGTTGTTGCCGATGACCTTGAATCGCGTCAACTCGTCTCTCCGGTGGGTTGATCCGGCGCGGCCGGCGGCGGCTCCTCGACCATGCTCGGGGTCGCCCTGAGTGGGTCGAAGGGCGGCGAGCCTTCCTCGCGCTCGGGCGGCGTCGCCGAAGGCTCATCGGCCTGCGGCGACGGCTCCGCTGTCTCGGCTGGAGCAGCCTCGGCCGGCGGCGACGGCTCCGCCGTCTCGGCTGGAGCAGCCTCGGCCGGCGGGGCCTCGGCCGGCGTCTGCGGCGAAGCGGATTCCGCCGGTGTCGCTTCTACCTCTTCGAGCATCTCTTCGTCAACGTCCGATTCGTAATAGGCCCAGCGGATCTTCGGGCGGCCCTTTTCATCCGGGTCGCGCGGCGGGGTCGCCGGCTTGCTCTTTGAGACGATGACTCGCGGCCCAGAAGATCGCGGCGGGCGGCGCTCGCGGCGCTGCCGATCCGACGCCGGTCCGCGTGGTCGCCCGGGTTGACCGGACGCAGCATCGCGGCGCTGGCCGCCGGGGGGGCGCCGGACAGGCAGGGCCTTCTCGGTCGGCCCTGGCGGCGAGGCGCCCGGAGCGGTTGGGGGAGGGCGGCCGGCGCCGCGGCGAGATGGTGCCGCACGAGTCCGGGCCGGCCTTGCCGGGGTCCGGCTGCGCGCGGCCGGCGGGGCGGCGCTCGCTGGCGTCGGACCCGAGGGAGCGCCGCCCGCGCGAGCCGCGTCCGCGCCGACCGTCGCCGCGGGCTTCGGCTCGCGCTTCTTCGGTTCCTCGGGGATCAGCGTCAGGGCGATGCGATGCTTGTCGGCCTCGATCGAGACGATCCGGACGTCCACCACGTCGCCGACGTGGAGGAACTTCAGCGGATTCCTCACATACCGCCGCGAGAACTGGCTGATGTGGACCAGCCCGTCCTCCTTGAGGCCGATATCAACGAATGCACCGAAGTCCACCACGTTGCGGACGGTGCCCTTGACCCACATCCCCGGCGCGAGGTCCTCGATGCGGCGGATCTTCCGGCGAAGGACCGGCCCGTGATGCTGCCGGCGAGGGTCGTGGTCCGGGTTCTGGAGCGCCCCCACCAGGTCCACGAGGTCCGGCAGCGGAATCTGGAGTTCCGCGGCGAGCGGCTCAAGCGCGATGCCCGTCAGGCGCTGGCGGACGGTCGCCGCCGAGCCTACTCCGCCGACTCTTCTTCGCCCGCCGAAGCAGCCGGCGGGCTGCGAAGAGCGGGAGCAGCCGCTCCGGCTGCGAAGGCTGGACTCGGCCGACTCGAGGTCCGCCGCCGTGTGCCCGATGTGGGCCAGCAGCCGCTCGGCGGCGCCGTAACTTTCGGGATGCACGCGCGTCGCGTCGAGGGGACTGGAGCCGCGGACTCGCAGGAATCCCGCCGCCGTCTGGAACGTCCGATCGTCCCAGCCGGGGAGGCCCTTGAGGTCGTCGCGGCCGGCCAGCGGCGACTCCGTCCGCCGCACGCACAGCGACTCGACCTCGGCGGCCCCCAGTCCCGGAATGTAGCGGAGCATCGCGGGCGAAGCCGTCCCCGCGTCGGCCCCGACGGCCGCAACGCACGACTGCATCGTCTCTTCGAGGGCGGCCTTGAGGCGGCCCTGGTTCACGTCGTGCTGGTATAGGCCGACGCCGATGGCCCGCGGATCAATCTTGACGAGTTCCGCCAGCGGGTCCTGTATGCGGCGTCCGATGCTGATGGTCGCTCGGATTGCCGCATCTAGATTTGCGAACTCCTGGCGCGCCAGGTCGCTGTCGGCATAGACGGCCGCGCCGGCCTCGCTCACAATCGCGTACTGGAGGTCGAGCCCCGACTGCTCGATGGTCTCGGAGACGAGTTGCTCGACCTCGCGGCAGCCGGTGCCGTTGCCGATGGCCACGAGTTCGCATCCGTGCCGCTGGATCTCCGACAGGAGCACGGCCTTGCCCTCGTCCCACTTTTTCTGCGGCTCCATGGGATAGATGATCGTCTCGCCCAAGAGTGCGCCATCGGCGTCGAGCGCGGCCATCTTGCACCCCGTCCGGAACCCCGGCTGGATGGCCAGCACGCGCTTGCCGCGGATCGGCCGCGTCATCAGCAGACTTCGCAGGTTCGCCACGAAGACGTCTATGGCGTGGCTCTCGGCCCGGTCGGTAAGTTGGCGGCGGACTTCGCGGTCCACGGCCGGCAGCACCAGCCGCCCGAGCGCATCGGCCGCCACCGACTCCAGAAACTCCCGGAACCGATGAGCCGGCGGCGCGACGAGCGGAAAGACTTTCTCCTTGACGGCCTCCGGCGGCACCTCGATCGTGACCTTGATGGCCTTGCTCCGTTCGCCGCGGTTGATGGCCAGGACCCTGTGCGGCGGAAGTCGGTTGATCGCCTCCCGGAACTGAAAATAGGCGCGGAACTCGGCCGCCGCCTTGCCGCCATCCTTCGACGCATGACACCGGAGGACGCCCTTCTCCCACAGAAGCGCGCGGACCGCACGCCGCACCCGGCCGTCCTCGGCCACGCGGTCGGCAAGGATGTGCGACGCACCCGCCAGCGCTTCCTCCGGAGACCGGACTTCCCTGGCGGCGCTCACGAACTCGGCGGCCTTGACCGCGAGGTCCGGTCCCTCCCCTACGGGCCCATACGGGTCCGGTCTCAACAAGGACCGTATGGCCGGCGGACCCGACCACGCATATTCCGCCAGCGGCCCCAGGCCACGCTCCATCGCCACGAGGCCCGCCGTGCGGCGTCGCGGCCGGAAGGGGCGGATCAGGTCCTCGATGGTCTCGGCGTCTTCGGCCTCGTCAATCGCCTTGTCCAGTACGGACCCGTATGCCGTCAGGCCCGTGCCTTGCCCATACGGGTCCGGTCTCAACAAGGACCGTGCCAGGGGGGCGAGCGCGTCCGATCCGAAGTCTGGACCCGTTCCGGTCCGAAGTTGGACCCGTTCCGGGGGGAGTGCGCCGGCCTGCCCTGAGCCTGCCGAAGTGGCCTGCTCGGCCAGCCGCCGTGCCTTGCGGCGGAGGTCCGCGAGGAACTCTAATTCCCTCCGCGCCTCGACCAGCCGCCGGATTGCGACGTCGTCCATGCCGCCGGTCGCGGACTTGCGGTAATGCGCGATGAAGACCGGGTGCAGGCCGGCGTCGAGGAGTTCGCAGACGGACGTGATTCGCTCGCGGCTGATCCCCAGCCGGCGCGACAGCGCTTCAGAAATGTCAGCAGGCATGAGCCGGACAACCTTTTTTCAACTGGTGGATAGCGGCCATTCGCCGTTCGCCCCGAAGGCTCTCAGGCGGGCCGAGTCACAACCGCCGCCAGTATACGCCGGGCTGGGATAAATCAAAGGTTTTTCCCGCGGCCCGCTAAGTGCGGAATGCGGAGCCACCGAAGAATAGGGGTTACAAATCGAAGCGTGCGCGAGTGGTACTGGGTCAATCCTGAAGCGCAAGGGTCATCTGGCACATCTTAGTGCCACTGGAAAGCCCGCTCTCGGCCAGGGCTTCCATCGGAAGTGGCAGTTTTTCCAAGGCCCGCGGTTCGACCTTGATGGCTCCACCGCCGTAGGACTTGCCAACGCATGCCAGATTTGCAACAGTCCTTGGATGCGTGAGTACCTTCCAGAGACCTTCGAGAAACGCGCGATCTCGCCGACGTGGATACAAGCACAAGAATCCGGTTAAGGGCACTACGCCAGCCAAGTTTCGGATGAAGCGGCAGTTACGCCGGCCCAGGTAGGCAAAGAGGATCGGCGGCGGATCGCGGGTTTCCATTTTGTACCATGGCCGGCGCGTGGCGATCAAAGTCCGCTTGTTAACCCCATCGGCTTCGCCCTCGGCCAAGTAGTGGCGAATGGCTTCGGGAAACTGTTCCTTGGACCGCCCGTCAGGAGAGAAAAGCAGCGTCGGACGACCGGCCGCATCCAAAGCGTCCAGCGTCTCTTCTCTAATGCGGTCTTCCTTAACGTCCCGCGTGCGGCCAATGGTCTTTCGCAGGAACTCAGGCGATAGAGCCAACTCTTTCGCTCGGCCTCTCGTGAGAAAGAAGAACTCATTGCACCCAGTGGCAATACCCCGAACAGCGCGGGCATAATCTCCAAGTGTCGCCGCCGATCTCGAATCGCAGGAAGCTGGTCTTGAGAGCCCAGTAACCAGAGCTTCCGAAAGATTGCGATGACTGACCTCCAGATCGCCGGAAGGAAGTATCGCACACCCCGAACGCAGCCATTCCTCAAGTTGCGGCGTTGGTGCCTTGAGGCATCTTGCCCAGAAAAAAGACTCACGCGGCTCCGTCTTGGTGATAAGGAGGATCAAAGCGTTGGTGTCAACGGAAGGAAAAGGAGAGGCATCTGGCGCGAATGTGACCACGGCATCTAGCCGAAACCTTCTCGCAATCCACGACCAGAGTTGCTCGGCGAATACACCCTCGCATATGTCCGCAGGCACGATAAACGCAAGTTTGCCAGCCGGGGCAAGCAGTTCTAATGCGTGAAGCAGAAAGTAGACGTGAAGACCTGCTCTCCCGTCAATAGCACAGCCTAACAACCTCACGGCAAGATGCCGCAGGCGAGCCTTCACCTCCGGCCCCAAGCGGTGATGCCGTATATACGGCGGGTTAGCAACAATGGCCTTGAACTTTGTGGGTGGTTCATATTGTAGAAAGTCTACGATCTCCACCTTCTCCAGATCCGCACCGCAGAGTCCCGAAGCGGAGGCTTCACGCAGTGCTTGCCGGTCTATCTCCGTTCCACAAAGGACAAGCCTATGGCCAAGGCCAGCCTGCATCCCCTTGGCGGCGCGAAAGAACGCCCCGGCTCCAACCGCAGGATCGAAAACTTGATCGCTCCCACCTGAAACCGCGTAGCCAACCATGGCTCGCGCAACCCATTCAGATGTCCAAAACTGCCCCTTCTGGCGCAGCAACTCCCTATCGGCAAATCGGCTCAATGCGCCTCGAGTGCTCTTAACCACGCCCTCATGTCCTTTTACGTGCGATCGACCTCAGCCTCGCCAGGGCCTGTTCGTTCAAGGCCAAACTTCCACCCCTAAACTTGACATATGGCAGAATATGACCATTCTTGTCCTCAACAAACGCCGCTTCCAGTTGCGGTTCATCCCTGGATACACCAACCTCATATGCATGATGATAGTATATCTTGTAAATTATCTTGCGCGTCGTCGGACCGCCGGCTGCCTGGAAAACCTGCTCCGAGCTCTCGATAGCACCTTCGCGGATCAATCGCTCCGCATCATCCAGCGCAATGCCATACGCTTTGTCAAAAAACACATGCCAAATGTGGATCGGTACGCCACGCTTCTGTTGCCAGTCGCACAAAGGAATTCTATCCTCTTCCTTCAATATGATTGTAGGAACAACCGCCCCCTTGGGAAGCCCAGGCCGGCCGCCGAGCCTAGCCATTGGGCGCAACGGCTTGCCAAAGTCGGGCATCATGCTGCATTTCCATAGACTATTCTCGCACTCCACGGCCACGAGTGCCCGAGAGAGCAAGTCGCCAAGGCCATCCTCCGGGGTGAAGGGAAGTTCGCCGATCCCGCTAAATCTTGATACGGATTCCTCTACTCGTCCCTTATCTGATCGATTGAAGATGAGCAGGTCCGGACGTTTCATATCATCTAGACCCGCGGCTTGCAGGCGCTCAAAGTAGAGTTCGACTGCCTTCACATCTTCGTCCGGTGCCACGCCGCTGGGGCCGTAGGGCAGCGCAAAGAAGTCATTTGTGTGGTTGACCGCTTCGGTGATTCGATCTTCGCTCCACTCCCCTTGCGACCAGCGCATCAGAAAGTCGCTTCCTCGAAGGCGCCTCGGATTAAGCAAGAAGTCCGACCACGCGAGAGGGGACCAACGCCCAAGTTCAATCTGAAGGTCCTCGGCGGGAACTTCCAGGACTGATTCGAACAAGGAAACCCGGCGACGTGTACTCATGATGTCTTGGCTCCTAGCCTCATCAGAAATAGCCGTAACACAAGTTACGCTTGTGCGGTGCCAACTGCAAGCGGATCTTGCGGCACTAGACATTTATCTCAACCGGCGCCCCGGAAAATCGCGTATGCGTCGGCCAGGCGCACGCCGAGTTCCAGACGCATGACGAGTCTCCGAGCGGTGCGGGTCTGTCGAATACACACTGCTCCCACGGGTTACGCTCCGCCTGCCTTGCGGCAGGCTGCGCTCCACCCGTGGCTACAACCCGCGGCCCCGTTGGGGCCGAAACACGGCTTCGCCGCTCGCCTAACTCGAATTACAAAAACGCGACTTACGTCAAAAATATGGGGTCCGCAAGTACCCGAATGCCCCCTGTTTGGGTACCTTTTGCCCCCCCTTTGACCCCCCGTTGACCCCCCTGCGCCCCCCTTTCTCCCCCCGTTCCTTTCAGAAAATCGGGTTACCCATTTTATCTTT
>Ga0315275_10000962_pt1 | contig 24602 bp, 21 predicted proteins | sample YL17G03_0_MG_FD_205557 | JGI IMG/M metagenome (GOLD analysis project Ga0315275, IMG submission 205557) | Sediment microbial communities from Yellowstone Lake, YNP, Wyoming, USA - YL17G03_0 | ecosystem: Environmental > Aquatic > Freshwater > Lake > Sediment | place: USA: Wyoming | collected...
TATTCAAGGCAATTACTCAATTAATTTTCTTGCTTTGGATAAAAATCAAAAAGGTGAAATTTCTATTCCAGATTTTGGAACAGAAAATATTTTCTTGACAATTATCCCCTCTATCCAAAATAAAATTTCTGGGTTTTCAAATAACGAACCCTCTTATTCTTTTATCTGGACTGTTTCAGTAATCAAAAATACCCAAGAAGAAAAAGAGAAGGCAGAAGCAGAATTAATCAAAAAACTGCTTGAACAGATTGATTCCTTGCAAAAAGAAATTGCCAGGGTTCAGGTCCAAATTGATGCTATTTTAACTGCTCGAGGTAAAATTCCAACCGAAATTGGGTTGGAAAGTTGCCAGAAATTTGAAAGAGACCTTTATTATGGATTAAGAGAAGATCCCGAGGTCAGCTGCCTTCAGCAATTTTTAAAAAATCAAGGTCAAGAAATTTATCCTGAAGGTTTAATAACCGGCAACTTTCTTTACTTAACCCTTGCGGCAGTTCAAAAATACCAGGCAAAGAAAGGCATAATACAAACTGGTTATTTCGGTCCTTTAACTAGAGAGGCGACTAATAAAGACATTGGTTATTGACCCCCCCCACCACTTTTTATGTTTTATGTTTACTTTATTCAAAGTAGAAAAGATGACAAAATGTATATTGGCGTTACTTCCGACTTGAAAAAAAGATTGCAAGAACACAATAACGGTAAGAACACTTCAACAAAATATAGAATACCTTTCACCCTTATTTATTATGAGGCCTATCTTTCTTTCAAGGATGCAATAAAGAGGGAAAAGAAATTAAAACAATTTAAAAATTCATACAAGGAATTAAAGAAAAGAATATTTTACAGCTTGTCTGGGTCTAGAAAAGTGGTGGGGGGGTTGACAGAATTATAATATTTTGCTAATATTGGATTAGTGAGTGCGACCCGAAAGGGCTCCATTCAAAAGTCGGCGACAGACCTCACTTAAGCGAGGTCTTTCGCTTTATATAAGCCAAAAAACCCGCGAAAGCGGGTTTTTTGGATGGGCCGACGAGTTAACTCCAACTCTAAGTCTTTAGTGAGTGCTATCCGTCGGCCCAATTATATTTTAATAAAAATTTTGCTAAAATACAATAATGGACATTATTCAGAAAACATTACCAGGCGTTAAAAAAAATATTTTGTTGCGAGATTACACCACTTTTAAAATTGGTGGCAGGGCGAAATATTTTTTTGTCGCCAAAACGAAAGAAGATTTAATTTTAGCGGTAAAGGTAGCGAAAAAAAATAAACTGCCATTTTTTATTTTGGGTGGCGGGAGCAATTTGTTAGTAGCCGATAAAGGATTTAAAGGACTAGTTATTAAAATTCAAAATTCAAGATTCAAAATTCAAAATTATAAAATCAGAGTGGAAGCAGGAACGATGTTGACAGGATTATTAAACGCTTCGCTAAAGGCTGGATTAACCGGTCTGGAATGGGCGGTAGGTATTCCAGGAACAGTGGGAGGAGCAATTTATGGCAACGCCGGGACTCCCAAAGAATCAATGAAAGACATTGTTAAAGAAGTTGAACTTTTTGATGTGAAAACCGAAAAAAATAAAATTTTTAAAAATAAAGATTGTAAATTTGATTATCGAGAAAGTATTTTTAAGAAAAATAAAAAATTAGTTATTTTATCAACTATATTAAAACTAAAAAAAGGAAATAAGAAGGAAATAAAAAATAAAACAAATAATTACTTAAATCACAGAAAAGATACTCAACCATTAAACTTTCCATCAGCAGGGAGTATTTTTAAAAATCCCCGCCTTCGTCCTGCCTTCACTAAAGTTTCGGCAGGCAAGCAAGGCTATGGCGGGCAAGCTAAAGATTTTTTGGTCGGAAAGATAGGCGAAGAAAATAAATTTTCTTCTTCAGTTTTCACTGCTGCTCAACTAATTGAAAAATGTATTTTAAAAGGAAAACGGATTGGCAATGTCAAAATTTCTGAAAAACACGCCAATTTTATTGTTAATTTGGGCCAAGGAAAGGCAAAAGATGTCAAAAAACTCATAGAATTAGCAAAAAAAAGAGTAAAAAATAAATTTGGAATAGGTTTGGAGGAAGAAATTTGTTATTTAGGTTTTAAAAATTAAAAATTTCTAATTTTTAGTTTTCCACACTTGACATGCTTTCTTGAAATGGGAAAATAAATTAATGGAAAGTAAATAGTGGCCGACTGTTTACTATAATCTCTAAAAATTTTTTAGAAAACAAATCAAATGGCAAAGAAAAAAAAGAAAAAGAGATAAATTTTTCGCCCCCCACTACTTTTGGATTTATTTTTTGAAAACAAAACGGCAGTTTTAATCTAAAAGTGGTGGGGGGTTTATTTTTGAAAAAATTTTAGTATAATTAATAGAAAACGATAATTTTAAAATGAAAAAAATTTATGGAAAAGAATTAATTTTGGATTTATATGATTGTAACCCAGAAATTATACGGTCAAAGAAAAAAATTTTAGAATATATAAATAAAATTTGTGATTTGATAGCAATCAAAAAACACGGCAGGACAAACATTGAAAGATTTGGCTTAAAAAGCCGTTGGGGTGAAGGATATTCTTTTTTTCAATTTATTGAAGAAAGTTCAATTAGCGGACATTTTTTAGAAAATCAGAATTTAGTTTTTATTAATATCTTTTCTTGCAAACAATTTAATGATAAAATAGCAAATGATTTTACTAAAAAATTTTTTAAAGCAAAGAAAATTAAAAATATGGTTTTAATAAGGTAGTCACTTTTTTACTCTTTGTTTTTCTCGGGTTTTTCCCTGGGATTAGCTGGGAGGAGGATTAAAAAAAACCTTCTCCATGGTAAGTGATTACTTAAATATATGACAAAGAAAACAAAGAGATCCATTCGATGGATCAAATCCAAGCCAATAAAAAAATCAAAATGTACCGGTATCCATTTACTAGCCGAATTTTGGCATGGAAAAATTATTGAGAACCCAAAAGAGATTAAAAGAATTTTAATTACAGCAGTAAAGGAAGCTAAAAATACTCCTTTAGAAGTAGTCATTCATAAATTTTCACCCCAGGGAATAACCGGGGTTATTTTATTAGCCGAATCCCATATTGCCCTGCATTCTTGGCCAGAATTCAATTATTTAGCAATTGATATTTTTACCTGCGGTGAAAAAGCCATACCTTACAAGGCCCTGGAATATTTAAAGAAAGAGTTCAAACCCAAAAAAGTTGAGATTAAAGAAATAAAACGGGGGAAAATACATTAATTCGCCAGTATGAAAAAGAAATTTCTTTTTAAAAAAGATTGGTTTTTTGAAGATTTTAAGCTGCCGACAGAACCGCCGGTGTTCACCTGGTGCACCGCTATTAAAAGAAAAATTTATTCTGGAAAAAGTCAATTCCAAAAAATTGATGTTTTTGACACAGAAGAGTTTGGCAGAATTTTGGCTTTAGATGGTTTAGTGCAGCTTTCAACAAAACACGAATTTGTCTATCACGAAATGTTTGTTCACCCGGCAATGTTGTATCATCAAAAGCCGGAAAGAATTTTAATTATTGGCGGAGGAGATGGAGGAGCATTAAGAGAAGTTTTTAAATATCCCGTTAAAGAAGTTTTTTTAGTTGATATTGATAAAAAAGTTATAGATGTCTCAAGAAAATATTTACCCTCGGTTTCAAAAGGAGCATTTAATGATAAAAGATTGAAAATTTTTAATAAAGACGCAATAAGCTTTGTTAAAAAGTATAAAAACTATTTTGATATAGTTATTGATGATTTAACTGATCCTACTGGTCCTTCCTTTCCGCTTTGGAGTGTTAGTTTTTATAAAAATATCCTCCAGGCCTTAAAAGAAAACGGATTGGCCGTTTTTCAAACAGGCTATTTAAAAGAAAGATTTGCCAAACGAGCGAGAAAAAGATTAAAAAAAATTTTTCCATTTTTTAAAATTAACAGAGTTTTCGTTGGCTGTTTTCCATTTGATGAACAAACCTTTTCTTTTTGTTCAAAGAAAATTAATTTTAATAAAGTTAATTTTGAGACAATCAATAAAAAATTTAAAAAATTAAAAATCCAAACAAAATATTATTCACCGGAAACTCATTTTGCTGCAATGGTTTTGCCGAAATACCTTAAAAGACAACCTTAATATTTAACAATCACTCGCGATTATAAATCAAAGTTATCGGAGATTTATACTCCGATTTTTATTTGAAAAACTCAAAATTTTATTGTATAATTTAACGGCATGTCAATCATTACTAAGGTTTTTGGCGATGCTAATGAAAAATATTTAAAGAAGCTTCAACCGACCGTTGAAAAGATAAATTCTCTCGAAAAAGAATTCGAGAGTTTTTCTAATGAAAAATTAAAAGAAAAAACCGGAGAATTTAAAGAACGCCTAAATCCGCCAGCCGGCGGAGGAGAAACCTTAGATGAAATTTTGCCGGAGGCCTTTGCTTTAGTTAGAGAAGCGGCTAAAAGAACGCTAAAACAAAGACATTTTGATTGTCAGTTAATCGGTGGCATTGTTTTGCATCAAGGGAAAATCGCCGAAATGAAAACCGGTGAGGGAAAAACATTAGCCGCTACCTTGCCTCTTTATTTGAATGCTTTAGAAGGAAAAGGATGTCATTTAGTAACGGTCAACGATTATTTAGCCAGAAGAGATGCCGTCTGGATGGGCCAAATTTATCATGCCTTAGGTTTATCGGTCGGCTGTTTAAACCATGAACAATCTTTTTTGTATGACCCAGAATTTAAAAAACTTCCGGAAGAAAAAGAAAAAACGCGAGACGAATTGGGAAGTTTTTATGTTGTTGAAGATTTTCTAAGACCCTGTTCTAGAAAAGAGGCCTATTCGGCTGATATTACTTATGGCACAAACAATGAGTTTGGTTTTGATTATTTGCGGGATAATATGGTCTATGATTTGGGAAATCAAGCTCAAAGAGATTTTAACTACGCTATTATTGATGAGGTTGATTCAATTTTGATTGATGAGGCCAGAACTCCCTTAATAATTTCGGCTCCCGATATTGAGGCAGCTAAATGGTATGAGGAGTTTGCCAGGATTATTCCGAAATTAGACCCAAAAACTGATTATGAAATTGATGAAAAAATGAAGGCGGTAACTTTAACTGAAAGCGGAATCAATAAGATTGAAAAAATTTTGGGAATGGGAAATATTTATGAAGAAAGAGGAATAAAATATTTACACCATTTGGAACAATCGCTCCGGGCAGAAGCTATTTTTAAAAGAGACAGAGATTACGTTGTTAAAGACGGCCAGGTTATTATTATTGATGAATTTACCGGCCGCTTAATGCCGGGGAGGAGATGGTCGGGCGGTCTTCATCAGGCAATTGAGGCAAAAGAAGGGGCGAGGGTTCAGCCAGAATCAATTACTTTGGCCTCAATTACTTTTCAAAACTATTTTCGTCTTTACAAAAAATTAGCCGGAATGACCGGTACGGCTGCCACTTCGGCTGAAGAATTTGATAAGGTTTATAGTTTGGAAGTGATGATTATCCCGACTAATAAACCAATGATAAGGGAATATTTACCAGATAGGATTTATAAAACCGAGAAAGGAAAATTTGAGGCGATAATAAAAGAAATTGAAGAAAAACATAAAACTGGTCAGCCAATTTTAGTTGGAACAAGGTCGGTTGAGAAAAACGAGTATTTTGACAAATTATTAGAGAGAGAAGGAATTCCCCACCAAATTTTAAATGCCAAACACCACCAGAGAGAAGGAGAAATTATCGCTCAGGCAGGAAAATTGGGGGCGGTGACTGTCGCCACCAATATGGCTGGCAGGGGAGTGGATATTATTTTGGGAGGAAATCCTCAAAATTTTGAAGAAGCAAAAAAAATTATTGAACTGGGAGGATTACATATTATTGGCACTGAAAGGCATGAAGCCAGAAGAATTGATAATCAGTTGAGAGGAAGAGCTGGAAGACAGGGCGACCCGGGTTCTTCCCAGTTTTTTGTTTCTCTTGAAGACGATTTAATGAGAATTTTTGGCGGAGAAAGGATAAAATCTTTAATGTCAGTTTTAAAAATTCCTGAAGATCAGCCAATTGAGGCAAATTTAATTTCCAAAGCCATTGAGGACGCTCAATCAAAAATTGAGGGGATGAACTTTGATATGAGAAAACATCTATTAGATTATGACGACGTCTTAAACAAACACCGAGAAGTTATTTATAAGAAAAGAAGAGGTTTTATTGAAATTAGAAATTGGGAATTAGAAATTAAAAATTGGACGAAAAGCGAAGAAGAAAAAAAGACCCTCCAATTAAAAAAAGAAGAAATTAAAGATAATTTTGATCAAGTCGTCAGATTTATTGTTTTGAGGACTCTTGATATGCTTTGGATTGAACATTTGGAAAATATGGAATATTTAAGGGATTCGGTGAGATTAAGGGCTTATGGCCAACAAGACCCCTTGGTAGAATATAAAAACGAGGGTCATAAGATGTTCCAGAGACTTTTGAAAACTTTTGAGGGCATGGTTTTAAATCTAATTTTAAGAGTTCGTCTGACATCAACTGCGGTTCAGCCAGTTGGCCGCCCTAGTCCCGCTGAAAGCGGGACGGGCACCCGTTTCGCGCCTCGCGCGAAAATAGGGCGAAATGACCCTTGCTCTTGCGGAGCGAAACATCCTGATGGCCGGCCAATTAAGTATAAACATTGCCACGGGAAGTAAAAAAAATAAGCGAAGCGTAGCCCCGTAGTGTTCCGCAGGCTTTACTACTGGGGTACAAAAAGCGTTGCTATCCTAAATTTGGCTAATCAATCTATTGATTTCGGAAATCAATAGATTAAGAAAATGATATTTATACCGATAGCTTTTTTTATTTTTTTGGGTTTTATTTTGTTTTTGCCGATTTTATTTTTGTTGGTTTATTTTAATATTGTTACCGTTGGTTTTGAAAAATTAGGAATTTCTCCTGAAACAACGCTATTTTTGCTTTTTATGATTCTAATTGGTTCAATGATTAATATCCCTTTAACCAAAAAGAAATTGGTTTATGTTGAGAGGCCTCGATTTTTTGGCTTATTAAAAGTTCCCAAGGTTGAGGTTCAAGCCATCGCCATTAATTTTGGCGGAGCGATAATTCCGATTTTACTTTCTCTTTATTTTTTATTTTTAGGCTGGAGGGGGAGTTTTAATTTAAAACCGGTTTTTGTTGCCACCCTCTTAATGATTATTATTTGTAAATTTTTAGCTAAAGTTTTACCAGATAAAGGTATTTCCATTCCAGCTTTAATACCGCCGATTTTTTCGGCTATTTTTGCCTTAATCCTTTCTCCTCAATTTGCCGCTCCCTGCGCCTTCATTGCCGGAACTTTAGGAGCTTTAATCGGAGCTGATATTTTAAATTTGAAAAGAGCCCAAAAATACGGTGGATTTTTATCTATTGGCGGAGCAGGAGTTTTTGACGGAATATTTTTAGTTGGAATTGCTTCCGCCCTTTTAACCGGATTTTAATGTCCCTACGAATTACGAATCTGTTCGAAGATCTTCACTCTTCTCTCGCCTCAGCTAAAGCTTCGGTTTACGAATATACGAATAAGTGATATAATAATAAAATGTCAAAAAAGAAGGTTTATATAATAGTTTCAATTATTTTTATTTTGGCTTTTTTTGCCGTTAATTTCGTTTCCCCTTCATACTGGAATCGGACAGCTGATTGGTTAAATGCCAGAAAAAATGAGGTTAAATACTTAGAAAAATTAAGCAATATCCCCCAATTTCCAGAAAAACCTTTTAAATTGGGCTTAGATTTACAAGGAGGAACTCATTTAGTTTATCAGGCCGATTTATCAAATATCGAAGAAAAAGATAAGGCCGGGGCGCTGGAGGGCTTAAGAGATGTTATTGAAAGAAGGGTTAATTTTTTTGGAGTGAGAGAACCAATAGTTCAGGTTCAGGGAGAAAGGCTGATTGTTGAGCTGGCTGGAGTAATTGATCCGGCCGAAGCAATCAAACAGATTGGCCAGACGCCTTTTTTGGAGTTTCAAGAGCAAAAGGAAAATTATCAGGAGATTTTAGAAAAAAATAAAAAAGTATTAGAAACCGGAGAGGGTCAATATGAAGACCCTTTTCAATCCACCCCTCTGACTGGAAAATATCTAAAAAAAGCCGAAATTGGATTTAACCAAACAACTTATCAGCCGTTGATTTCATTAGAGTTTAATGATGAGGGAGCAAAAATTTTTGAAGAATTAACTTCAAAAAATGTTGGAAAACAATTGGCAATTTATATTGACCAAATTCCCATTTCGGCACCGGTAGTTCAAGAAGTAATCTCTGGGGGCAAAGCCCAAATTACCGGTCAATTTACCGTTGATGAAGCAAAAGAATTAGCTCGAAATTTAAACGCTGGTGCTTTACCGGTTCCGATAAAATTGATTTCTCAACAGTCGGTTGGGCCAACCTTAGGTAAAATTTCTTTAGAACAATCTCTTAAAGCCGGGATATTCGGCTTTTTAGCGGTCATTATTTTTATGATTATTTTTTATCGATTACCCGGTATTTTGGCTTCGGTTGCTTTGGTAATTTACGCGGTCTTAATTTTAACTCTCTTTAAATTGATTCCTATTACCTTAACCTTGGCCGGTATTGGCGGTTTTATTTTGTCAGTTGGAATGGCGGTTGATGCTAATGTTTTAATTTTTTCCAGAATGAGAGAAGAGCTAAGAGGCGGAAAAAGTTTTTCTCAAGGATTAGAAGACGGATTTAATCGGGCTTGGCCGGCAATCAGAGATGGCAACCTGACCACTTTATTGGTAGCGGCTATCCTTTTTGGCTTTGGCACCAGTTTTATTAAGGGTTTTGCCCTAACCCTGAGTTTAGGAGTTTTACTTTCAATGTTCTCAGCTATTTTTATTACCAAAAATTTTCTTAAACTTTTTATTGGTTCAAAATTTGAAAAAGTTCAATGGCTATGGTAATTCCTTTTATAAAATTTAGAAAAATCTCGTTTATCTTTTCTGGGATTTTGATTTTAGGAAGCATAATTTCTTTAGTTACTTTTGGGATGAAAACAGGAATTGATTTCACCGGCGGAAGTATTTTAGAAATAGAATACAAAACCCAGAGACCGGAAAATAAAATAATAAGGGAAAGTTTAGCCAATTTAGACCTGGGAGAAATGTCTATTCAACCAACAGATGAAAAAGGCGTAATTTTAAGGATGAAAGACATCCCAGAAGACGTCCACCAGCAAGTTTTAGAGAAATTAAAAGGAACCGGAGAGTTTGAAGAAAAGCGCTTTGAAACAATTGGACCGACAATCGGCAAAGAGTTGAAAGAAAAAACGAAAGTTGTTATTATTATTTCACTTTTGGCAATAGTTTTTTATATTGCTATCGCCTTCAGGGGGGTTTCCAGACCAATTAGTTCTTGGCAATACGGGATTGCTTCTTTATTAATGCTTTCTCACGATATTTTAATACCCTTAGGAGTTTTCGCGGTTTTGGGGAAGTATTACCAGGTTCAAATTACTATTCCGGTTGTTGCCGCTCTTTTAACTATTGTTGGATACGCTATTAACAATGTTGTTGTGGTTTATGACAGAATAAGAGAAAACATTTTCAGGACGAGATTAACTTTTGAAGAAATTGTAAATAATTCTATAAACCAAACCTTAACCAGACAACTTAATACTTCCTTAACCACCCTATTTCCTCTATTTTTCATTTTCTTTTTAGGCGGAGAGACATTAAAATATTTTGCCTTAACCCTAATTTTAGGAATTATTGCTGGCACCTATTCATCTATCTTTTTAGCCAGTCCCATGCTGGTCATTTGGTTGAGGTGGCGTCAGAAAAAAAACATTGACAAAGGTTAAATAAAGTGGTTAAATAATGCAATATACCATTAAATATATGACATCAAATTACCAAAAAATTTGCCAAGATTTAATTTCCGATTTACCCCAAAGGCAAAAAGAGGTCATTTTGCGTCGTTTCGGTCTAAAAACGGGGGAGAGGGAAACTTTAGAAGAGATTGGTCGGAATTTCGGCATCACCAGGGAAAGAGTTCGTCAGATTGAAAGAGACGGCTTTTTAAGAATAAAACCAAAACTTGATAAATATCAAAATATTTTTCAGTCAGTCGGCCAATACCTTAAACGATACGGCGGCTTGCGGCGAGAAACAATTTTGTTGGAAGATTTGGGTAGGGAAAAATCTCAAGCCCAAATTTATTTTCTCTTAACCCTCGGCAGCAATTTTGAAAGGTTTTCCCAAAACGAAGATTTTTATTCTTTGTGGGCAATTGATAAAAAGGCGTTAGATTTGGCTAAAAAAAATATTTATTCCATTTTAGCCAAACTTCAAGAGATTGAGAAACCCCTAACCTTAAAAAAGATAGGGTCTTTTTTCTCTTTTAATAATCAAGCCCTCGCTTCTTATCTTGAGATTTCTAAAAAAATTCAAAAAAACAATGAGGGGTTTTATGGTTTGAAGGATTGGCCGGAAATCAACCCTCGGGGAATAAAAGACAGGGCTTATTTAGTTTTTAAAAAAACTGGAAAGCCGTTGCATTTTAACGAAGTGGCTAAAATGATTGAAGGGGGTTTAGTCCAAACAGTTCATAATGAATTAATTCGTGACCAAAGGTTTGTTTTAATCGGTAGAGGCATCTACGCCTTGTCCGAATGGGGATATTATCCCGGTCAAGTTAAAGATGTAATTGAGAAAATTTTAAAAGAAAATGGACCCTTATCTAAAAAAGAAATTTTAGATAAAACTCTCTCTCAAAGATTGGTTAAGGAGAATACTATTTTATTGAATTTGAGCGATAAAAAACATTTTTTAAGAACCTCTCAAGGAAAATATACAATTAGAGAAATCTAATGTCAGAAGTTCAATCGATATTTCCCGTCTTTAGTTATTTTTGGCAATTAATCAAGGCCTGGGGGTGGTTAATTTTACCCTTTATTTTTTGGAAGCCATTTATTTATTTTTGGCTTTGGTGGCGAAATGAAAACTGGCTTGATGCGGTCTATAAACCAATTTTATTGGAAATTAAAATTCCAAAAGAGGTTTTAAAGCCAATTCGGGCAATGGAATCAGTCATGGATTCAATCCAGGGCTCTATGATTCAGCCCCCTGATTGGTGGGAAAGATGGATAGATGGTCAAGTACAAACTTCCGCCAGCTTTGAAATTGTTTCTATTGGCGGTGAAATCCATTTTTATGTTAGGTTTCACTATCCTTATCGAGAAGCTATTGAAGCGAGTATTTACGCCCAGTTTCCCGAAGCTGAAATTAATCAAGCTGAGGACTACACAAAACATATCCCTCAAGATATTCCCAATAAAGATTGGGACCTTTTTGGTGCAGATTACAAAACGATAAAAGACGACCATTACCCAATAAAAACCTATCGCAGTTTTGAAACAGAGCAAGAAAAAGAGGAAGAAAAAAGAATCGACCCGGTGTCTGGCCTTTTGGAGGCGTTAGCTAAAATAAAGCCAGGAGAGCAGTTTTGGATTCAGATTACAGCCGAACCCCTTTCTGATGCTGACGCCGACCCGGGCATATTATTTGGTTAGTTTGGCAAGGTAAATGGGTCTTCGAGTGAGTGGATAGATAAAGGGAAAATGATAAGAGATACATTAGCGAGAAGACCGGATTCAAAATCAAAACCGTATAAACCAATGACTCTAGAGGCGGCTGACCTTTTAATTACTGGCAAGATGCCGGGAGAAGAAGAAGAAAAAAAAGAAGAAATTATTCCTCCAGAAATGAAACTTACGCCCGGGGAGAGAGAAATAATTGTTGCTTTTGAAGAAAAAATGTCAAAACCGGCGTTTAGAGTCCATATAAGATTTATTTATCTTGGCAAAAGAGAAGTTTGGTTCAAGCCAAATTTTAGATTAGCTTTCGCATTTTTTAATGAATACACAACTACCAATCTTAATGCCATATTTCCAATGGGTAGCAGTAAAACTTTGACAAAAATCCGCAAGCATTGGTTTTTCCCCATAAACCGGCTGAACCGGCGCAGATTATATTTAAGAGAGAGAAAGATTCTTAGAAATTATATAGGCAGATATTCGCCATTTTTCCCAAAATCAGGAGGCACCTTTGTGTTAAATACCGAAGAATTGGCTTCGCTTTTTCATTTCCCATCTTGGGTAATATCGCCAGTGTCAGGGGTTTCGCGAGTTGAGACAAAAAAAGGTCCACCGCCCAATGTACCCACTGAATAATCTTTATGGTCAATAACGAAATAAATTTTTTTGCTGAGACCACCTTCCGAAATCAAAGAAAAAGATTCGGCATTAAAACCGACGATCGGCGTCGGCATGTTTATGTTGTTGGAAAAACTGGTATGGGAAAAACCGAAATGATAATGAACATGGCTATTCAAGATGTCCAGGCTGGAAGAGGAGTGGGGTTTGTTGACCCTCACGGTGAGGCGGCCGAAAGGTTACTGGATTTTGTTCCTCCAAATAGAATTAATGATGTTGTCTATTTTAATCCGGCCGATTTGAATTTTCCGATTGGTTTTAATGTTATGGAAAAAGTTGAAGCCGAACACCGTCATCTGGTTGCCTCGGGTTTAATGGGAGTTTTTAAAAAAATCTGGCCTGATGTCTGGTCGGCCAGAATGGAATATATTTTAAACAATGCTATTTTAGCCCTTTTAGAATCTCCAGGAACAACTTTACTGGGAGTAAATAGAATGTTGGCCGACCTTGATTATAGAAAAAAAATTGTTAATAGGATAACTGACCCAGTGGTGAAATCTTTCTGGATTAATGAGTTTGCCAGATACACTCAAAGATACGAAGTTGAAGCCACGGCGGCTATTCAAAATAAGATTGGTCAATTTATTTCTAACCCCTTAATTAGAAATATTATCGGTCAGGTCAAATCCTTAATTAATATGAGAAAAGTGATGGATGAGGGTAAAATTTTGATTGCCAATATTTCCAAAGGAAAAATCGGCGAAGATAACTCCCGACTTTTAGGGGCCTTGGTCATTACCAAATTGCAATTAGCGGCTATGTCAAGAGTAGATATTCCAGAATCAGAAAGGAGAGATTTTTATTTATATGTTGATGAGTTTCAGAATTTTGCCACCGACGCTTTTATTAATATTTTATCTGAAGCCAGAAAATATCGGCTTTGTTTAAATTTGGCTAATCAATACCTCGGTCAATTAGAAGAAATGACCCCGAGCGGAAAATCTTCCAAAGTTCTGGATGCCGTTTTTGGCAACGTCGGAACAATTATTTGTTTTCGGGTTGGAGCTGAGGATGCCGAATTTTTGGAAAGAGAATTTATGCCAGAGTTTGTTGCTGATGATTTAGTTAATTTAGGGAAATATAACATCTATTTAAGATTAATGATTGACGGCTTGGCCGGCCGGCCATTTTCAGCCGAGACGCTTCCTCCTTTCCTAAAACCAACAATTTCCGGCCAAGAAAAAATCATCAAGGTTTCCAGGGAAAGACACGCCACTCAAAGAAAAATTATTGAGGAAAAAATTGCCAGGTGGTCTGGCGTTTTAGAATCATCAGAGGCGGTTCCGTCAACAGCTCCTCCCCAAAGGGCAAATCCAGTTTTATATGATGTTCAATGTTGTCTTTGCGGCAGATGGACAAAGGTAATTTTTCCTCCTGACGGCAAAAGGCCGGTTTATTGTAAATCTTGTTTAAAGAAGGTTGAGCAAGAAAAAGAGACGTCTGGAAGGCCGTCCGAAAGAAAAAAAGAGGAAGTAAAAGAGGAAGTAAAAGAGGAAGTAAAAGAAGAAAACCCACCAGTTATTTCTTTGGAAGAAGCTACAAAATCTGGGCCTATTTCTTTTTCTCCGTCAAAAAAGGTTACCACTGAAAAACCCAAAAGGAAAGAAGTCAATATTGAGGAGTTAAAAAAAGTTTTAGAGGAAGCCCTTAAAAAGGACGCTGAAGAAAACCAGTAGTTTTGAATATGCGGACACTAAAAGACCTTAACCTTGAAAACAAACGAGTTTTAGTTAGATGTGATTTTAATGTTCCCCTCTCAGAAAGAGGGGAAATTTTGAATGATTTTAGAATTGAAGAGACCATTCCTACTATTAGATATTTAATAGAGAAAAGAGCAAAAATTATTTTGATGAGCCATTTGGGGAGACCCGAAGGAAAAGTGGTTGAGAAATTAAGACTGACCCCAATTCAAGATAGGTTGATGGAATATTTAGACCTCTCAATAGTAAAAGCCGCCGATTGTATTGGTCCAGATATTGAAAAATTGACGCGAGAAATGCAGCCAGGGGAAATTTTACTTTTGGAAAATTTAAGATTTCATAAAGAAGAGGAGGAAAATGATGAAAATTTTGCCGGAGAATTAGCCAAATTAGGCGATATTTATATTAACGATGCCTTTTCTCTCTGCCACCGGAACCACGCCTCAGTGGTTGGTATAACAAAATATTTACCATCGGGAGCTGGCCTTTTGTTAGAAAAAGAAATTGGGGTTTTATCTCAAATTATTAAAAATCCTAAAAGACCATTAGTAGTAATTATTGGAGGAAGCAAGTTTAAAGATAAGGCAAAAGTAGTAGAAAAATTCTCTGAGATTGCTGATTTTCTGTTGCTGGGCAATCTGGTGGCCGATGAATTTAAAGAAAATAAAATAAAAATAAAATATCCTGAAAAAATTGTCTTTCCCGCCGAAGATAAAAATAGTCCCGATATGAGCGAGGAAACAATCAGGAATTTTAAGGGAAAAATTCTAAAAGCAAAAACTATTTTCTGGGCAGGGCCATTAGGGAAAATTGAAGAAGAAGAATTTTCCAAAGGAACAGAAGAAATTGCCAAGGCAATTATTGAGAGTGGTGCTTTTTCGGTAGTTGGGGGAGGGGAGACGGTAGAATTTATTAATAAATTAGGTCTTTCTGGAAAGTTCAGTCATCTTTCCATTGGTGGTGGCGCAATGCTGGAATTCTTAGCCGGAGAAAAGTTACCAGGATTAGTAGCGTTAAATTTTTATGAAGGAAATTAATCCTTCGACTTCGTTCAGGATTAATGGTGAGCGTAGTCGAACCATTAAAAATCTAAATAAAGCAGCTGAAAGGATTAAGAAGGCAATTAAAAATAAAGAAAAAATTATTCTTTATGGAGATGCCGATTTGGACGGAGTGGCTTCGGTTATTATTTTGAAAGAAGCGATAAAAAATTTAAACGGTGAAGTTTCCAGTGTTTATTTTCCAGACCGAGAGGTAGAGGGTTATGGGATATCAGAAACGGGATTAAATTATTTAAAAAAATTTTCACCCGGTTTATTAATTGCTGTTGATTGCGGAATTGGAAACTTTAAAGAAGTGAAATTGGCAAAGAAATTTGGCTTTGAGGTAATCGTTATTGACCACCATGAAATTTTAGATAAATTACCAGAAGCCAAGATTATTGTTGACCCGAAACAAAAAGGAGATAAATATCATTTTAAGGAGCTGGCTACCGTCGGAATAATTTATAAACTTTCTGAACTTCTCTTTAAAGACAAGATGACTGAAAACCTAAGAAGAAACTTCTTGGAATTAACCGCCCTAGCCACTCTGGCCGATATGATGCCCTTAAAATATGATAATGAAATTTTTGTTAAAGATGGTTTCAAATCTTTGGAAAATTCTTGGCGGCCGGCAATTCAAGCTCTTTTAAAAACAAATGAGCTTAATCATTGGCTGAGCCCCGCAAAACGGGACGAAGAGGGAGATGAGGCAGGGCCTCAGCGACCATTAAATTTAAATCAAAAAGTTTCCAAAATTATTTCAATTTTAAATGTCAGAGACATAGCACCCCAGCATACCCCCGGCGGAGTGCCGGCCAGTTTCAAATTATTGACCATATCTTCTTTGGAAGAATCGAAAAAACTCATTGAAAGGTTGTTGGAAAAAAGTTTTCAAAGAAAAGAAATAATGGAAAAGATTTTAAATATAATTGAGGAAAGGATTTCGGTGAAGGAAGAGCCAATTATTTTTGAAGGAGATGAAAATTTTGAATTTACTCTTATTTCATCAATAGCTTCCCGGCTCTGTCAAAAATATCAAAAACCAACTTTTATTTTTAAAAAATTGGAAAAAGAAAGCCAAGGCACGGTCAGAACTCCCGCAGGAATAGATAGCGTTGCCTTAATGAAAAAATGTAAAAAATACCCGATGACCTATGGAGGTCATCCCCAGGCCTCTGGTTTCAGAATAAAAAACGAAAAACTGGAGGAATTCAAAGAATGTCTAATTAAAAACTTATGAGCCCCGTTAGAAGTCTTGGTCAGAAAAAATTTATAATAAATTTTTTCTGCTTGACAATAGCGGGAGATCTAATTAATAAACAAAATTCTGTCTGAAATTAGCTGTCAGCTATATAATGACAGACTTCTAACGGGGTGAAAAAAATTATCATCTATACCGATGGCGGTTCAAGAGGAAATCCCGGCCCAGCGGCAATTGGAGTAGTTTTTTGTAATGAAAATAGTCAAAAACTCAAAGAACACTCCGAATATTTAGGTGAGGCCACTAATAATGAGGCTGAATATCAAGCAGTGATTTCTGCCTTAAAAAAATTCAAAGCCATTTTCGGAAAAAAATTGGCCAAAAATACCGAAATTGAATTGAGGTCGGATTCAGAGCTTTTGATTCGGCAATTAAATGGAGAGTATAAAATTTTAGAGCCAAAGATACAAAGTCTTTTTTTGGAAGCTTGGAATTTAAGATTAGATTTCAAAAGAGTTAAATTTAAACAAATTCCTCGTCAAAAAAACCAAGAAGCTGACGCATTAGTCAACGAAACATTAAACAACATTGACAAACAACTTTCAATTTGTTAAGATTTTATCAGCTCAAGTAGGCAAGGCAATCGCCCCGTTTCCGAAAGGAAGCGTCGGGAGGAAAGTCCGAACTTCTACTCTTCTGTTTAACAGGAGGTTAAAATGGTAGCGGGTAACACCCGTCGGCCGTGAGGCTAGAGATGCGAACAGAGACGCCCTAAACACCAAAGGTGTCGGGCGCCCGTCCGTCAAAAGACGGATTAGGGCGAGTCTTCGCCGCAAGGCGAAGGGTGAAACGGCTAAATTCTTACCCAGAAGCAAGAACAAAGCGAAAATCCTGCTTACATGTAGGAGCTTTCGTGAAAAGTAGTTCGCTTGAGCCTTGAGGCAACTCAAGGCCCAGATAGATGATTGCTTCGCCCTTCCGTAGCTTTAAAGCGAAGGAGGGCCAGACAGAATTCGGCTTATTGCCTACTTGCCCCACACTTATTCAAATAGGTAGTGGAGGCTTACCCCCATATCTAATTCAGGTGTGGGGGTTTGAGCTTTTTAATTAAAAAAATATCTGATATTTTAGTGTTATGTCGTCGAATTTAAGATTTGTAAAGAAGAAAAAATTATATTAAAATTAAAAAACTAAATGCTAAATAAAATTTTTAACTTTCAAGCTAAAACTATTACTTTAAGTGCTTTAATTTTAGGAGGAAGTTATTTTTTTTCTGCCGTTTTGGGTTTGATCAGAGATGGGCTTTTAGTTTCAAAATTTGGTGCGAGTTCTGAGTTAGATGTTTATTTTGCCGCCTTTAGAATTCCCGACTTTATTTACAATATTTTAATTTTGGGAGGCTTGGTGGTTGCTTTTTTACCCTTGTTTTCTGAATATTTTTCTCGCAATAAAAATGAGGCCTGGGAAATGGTAAATCACGTCTTAAACGCTTTTTTGTTTCTTTTAATTTTTGCTTCTTTAATTCTTTTTATTTCCACCCCCTGGCTTATTAAATTGCTTTTTCCAGGGTTTGAACCGGCTCAAGAAAAATTGGTCATTCCTTTGGTTCAGCTTTTATTTTTAAGTCCAATTTTCTTTGGAATTTCTAATTTACTTTCTGGAATTTTGCAGTATTTTAATCGATTTTTTGTTTACGGTTTAACTCCGATTTTTTACAATTTAGGAATTATTTTTGGTATTTTAATTTTGGCTCCAAAATTTGGGATACTCGGAGTGGCAATGGGAGTAATTCTTGGGGCTTTTTTACATATGGCAATCCAAATTCCTTCAGTCAGAAATTGCGGTTTTTCCTACAGATTTCTCTTCAATTTTAAATACCCGGCCATAAAAAGAATTTTTAATCTAATGATCCCCAGGGTTTTTGGAATTGCTGCTCAACAGATAAATTTAATCATTATTACCGCCCTGGCCTCAACCCTTTTTACCGGAGCCATCACTATTTTCAATTTTTCTAATAATCTTCAAAGCTTGCCGGTTGGTTTAATTGGTATTTCTTTTGCCGTGGCTACCTTTCCCGCTTTGACTCGGGCTTGGGCGGAGCAAAAAAAAGAAGAATTTTTCAAAAATTTTAGTTTAGTCCTTCGCCAAACTCTTTTTTTAATCATTCCCATCTCTCTTTTTGTTTTTATTTTCAAAACTCCAATTATTAAAATCATCGTTGAGATTGGGAGAGTGGTTTTAGGAACGACCCGATTTGGCGCCTTGGAAATAAATTTAGCCGCCGCCTGTCTGGGAATTTTTTCTTTTTCCATTTTCGCCCAATCGTTAATTCCTCTTTTTCTTAGGGCTTTTTTTTCCTGGCAAGATACCAAGACTCCAACCAAAATCACCATTTTGACCGTTGCCTTGAATATTATTTTGGCTTTTTCTTTTACCCATTTTCTAAAGGAGCCAAATTTATTCACCAATTTCATTAAAAATTCCTTTCATCTCGCCGGGATTGACAATATCTCAATTATTGGCTTGCCATTAGCTTTCTCAATTTCAGCCATTTTCCAATTTCTTTTGCTTTTCTTTATTTTCCGTCAAAGAACCAAGACAATTGGCTAAAAATATGGAAAATATTCGTAATTTCGTGATTATTAGCCATATTGACCACGGGAAGTCAACCTTAGCAGATAGGTTTTTGGAATTGACAAATACAGTACCTAAAGAAAAAATGAGGCCCCAGTATTTGGAGATGATGGACTTAGAAAGGGAGAAAGGAATAACAATCAAAATGGCGCCGGTGAGAATGGAACATAAAGGATATATTTTGAATTTAATTGATACGCCGGGACATGTTGATTTTAGTTATGAAGTTTCTCGGTCTTTAGCCGCAGTTGAGGGAGCAATTTTGTTAGTTGATGCGACCAAGGGTATTCAAGCTCAGACAATTGCCAATTTAGAGCTGGCAAAAAGGCAAAATTTGGTAATTATTCCAGCGGTGAATAAAATTGATTCACCGCAAGCCAGAACCCAAGAAACAAAAACTGAATTATCCAATTTATTGAATGTTCCCGAAGATGAAATTTTTTTAATTTCCGCTAAATTAGGAACAAACGTTGAGCAACTTTTAGAGGTAATTATCAAAAAAATTCCTCCGCCCAAAACAAATTTTGAAAAACCCCTGCGGGCTTTAATTTTTGATTCAAAATACGACTCTTTTAAAGGAGTAGTTGCCTGCGTCAGAGTAATTGATGGAAGCGTTGAGACCGGCGATAAAATTTATTTAATTCAAAATAAAGTTGAAGGTGAAGCAAAAGAAGTTGGTTATTTTAAACCAGAAATCCGGCCGGCCGGAGAATTAAAAACTGGAGAAATTGGCTATTTAGCTACCGGAATCAAAGAACCAGGAAAGATCCGAGTGGGGGAGACCATTACAAAAATTCCAAGTTCCAAATTCCAAATGCCAGAAGTAGTGGCATTGCCGGGTTATCAAGAGCCCAAACCTATGGTTTTCGCCTCAATTTATCCTGAAAATCCCGATGACTACGAATTATTAAAAGATTCATTAAATAAATTAAAATTAAACGACGCCTCCTTAACCTTTGAGCCGGAAACAAAAGAAGCGCTTGGTCGGGGATTTCGCTCCGGTTTTTTAGGAACACTCCATGCCGAGATTGCCTCGGAGAGATTGCGGCGAGAATTTGACTTGAATTTAATTATTTCTACCCCCAGTGTTTTATATAAAATCATTGATAAAAAGGATAGAGAAGTTTTCATTAAATCGATAACCGATTGGCCGAATCCGGCCGAGACAAAAGAAATCAGAGAGCCCTGGATAAAATTAGAAATAATTACCCCCTCAAATTATTTGGGTCGGATTTTAGAAATTTTAAAAAGCTTAAAAGGAAAACCGGTTGAAACTAAATATTTTGGTTCAGAGCGAATTATTTTAATTTATGAGGTTCCTTTGGGAAAAATAATTTCCGGATTTTATGATAATTTAAAAGGGGTGACTCAGGGTTTTGCCTCAATGAACTACGAAATTTTAGATTATCGGCCGGCTGATTTGGTTAAACTGGAAATTTTGATTGCCGGGAAAAAAGAGGAAGCCCTTTCCAAAATTGTTCACCAGGAAGACGCTTTTAAAGAAGGGAAAAAAATAGTTCAAAAATTAAAAGAAATCTTGCCAACTCAACTTTTTTCGGTTCCAATCCAGGCAGCAATTTCCGGGAAAATCGTTGCCAGAGAAACAATTAGGGCAAAAGGAAGAGATGTCATCGCTCCGCTTTATGGCGGAGATTATACCAGGAAAAGAAAATTATTAGAAAAACAAAAAAAGGGGAAGGAAGAATTAAAAGAAAAAGGAAGGATTATAATTCCTCCCAAGGTGTTTTTAGAAATGTTTAGAGCTTGAAAATAGATAAAAAATTGCTACTATCTGATTAGAGGAGCCAATAAAAGCCCAACCATACTCAAAATTACCAGAGAAATCAAGATAATCCAGATTATCCTAAAAATTTTTTTTGGTTTCATATTTTTATATGATAGCAGATTTTAAAAAAGTAAAAAAGAGAGGCACCCTAAAAAGTATTTTTTTTTCAATTTTCCTGGGATTAATATTTTTAGCAACAATTAGCTTTTTGGTTTTTTCTAATTGGAAAATAAATCAAAAAAGAACCGAACTTCAAAATAAAATTGATAACCTAAAAAAAGAAATTGAAAATTTGGAAACAAAAAAAACCGATCTTGAAGCGGGCATTTCCCAGACCGCAGAAGAAATTTATTGGGAGGAAAAAATCAGAGAACAAGGATATAAAAAACCAGGAGAAGAACAAGTGGTAGTTTTACCGCCAGAAGAATTGCTTAAATCAGAAAGCACTGGAAGTCAAAATTTATCAGAAAAAATCTTAGAAAAAATTAAGGATTTTTTTGCAAGAGTAATTCGGTGATAGAATATTGTTCCTGCGTCAATTGTGCGGCAGTAGTTCAGTGGTAGAACGTCTCCTTCCCAAGGAGAAGGTCGTGGGTTCAAATCCCATCTGCCGCTTTATGTGCCGGGGTAGCTCAGTGGTACCTCGCACCAGAGACTTCGTCTCGGTACGGGGCAGGGAGCAACTTTAATATATGCCAGTGTAGCTCAGTTGGCAGAGCAACTGTTTCGTAAACAGTAGGTCGTCGGTTCGAATCCGACCGCTGGCTCTTTACCCCCACACCAAAATTTGGTGTGGGGGTTTTATTTTTTATAAATTTTATGGTATATTAATCAAGGTATGGGAAATTTTGTTGAAAAAATTGAAGATTTAGAAAAAAGACTCCTCAAGATTGAGGACTGTCTTTGATATAGCGAAAAAGAGAGAAAAAATTAAAGAATTAGAAAAAGAAACCCAGAAACCCGAGCTTTGGCAGAATAAAGAAAGGGCAATAAAAATAAACCAGGAATTATCTAAACTGAAAGAAGAGACAGAAGAAATTGACCTATTTGAATTTGAATTAGAAGAATTAAAGGAAAAATCTGATGAATTAAAAATCAGGGATTTTGAAAAGAAATTAAAAGAAAAAGAATTAGAGGTCTTTCTTTTCGGAAAATATGATAGGGGAAATGCCATTTTGTCAATTTTCGCCGGAGCTGGCGGTCAAGACTCCCAGGACTGGGCGACAATGTTATTAAGAATGTATGAAAGATATTCTCAGAGGAATGGCTTTGAAACGAAAATTTTACATCAATCTTTCGGTGAGTCCGGGGGTCCGGAAGGGAGAATTGGGATAAAGCAAGTTTCTTTGGAGATTAAAGGGAAGTATGCTCTTGGTTTTTTGAAGAAAGAAACCGGAGTTCACAGATTAGTTAGAATTTCTCCTTTTTCTCCCCAAAAATTAAGACACACCTCTTTTTCTTTGGTTGAGGTTTTGCCAGAAATTCGGATTGAAGAATCGGAAATAAAAATTAATCCCGAAGATCTAAAAATTGAATTTTATCGGGCCTCTGGTCCGGGTGGCCAAAATGTCAATAAAAGGGAAACCTCGGTCAGAATTACTCATTTGCCAACCGGAATTATAGTTAGCTGCCAGTCAGAGAGATTGCAGGGCGATAACAGGAAAAAAGCAATGGAGATGCTTTATTCCAAACTTTACCAATTGCAAGAAGATAAAAACAAGGAAGAGATTTCTGATATCAAAGGTAAAAAAATTTCAATTGAGTGGGGAAATCAAATCAGAAACTATGTTCTCCATCCTTATAAAATGGTCAAGGACGTAAGAACAGATATTGAGACGTCAGATGTGGAAGATGTTTTAGACGGCAATTTAGATAAGTTTATTGAAGCCGAAATTAAAACTCCTTAAATTATTCGTAATTCTTAGGGTATGATAAAATTTGAGAAGGTTTCCAAAGTTTATTCAGCTAATTTAAAAAGCGAACGGCCAACCTCCGCTTTAGAGGATATTTCTTTTGAAGTGAAGGAAAAAGAGTTTGTTTCAATTGTTGGCCGGTCGGGAGCCGGAAAGACCACTTTACTTAGGTTAATTTTAGCTGAAGAAAAACCAAGCCAAGGTAAAATTTTTTTTGACGAAGAAGATATTACCAAGATAAAAGCAGGGGAGCTGCCAGAATTAAGGCGGAAAATTGGCGCTGTTTTTCAGGATTATAAACTCCTTCCGGCAAAAACCACCTATGAAAATATTGCCTATGCTTTGGAAGTAATTGGTGCTTCTGAAAAAGAGATTGTCAGGGATGTGCCGAAGGTTTTGGAAATCGTTGGTTTGGCTGAAAGGGTTAATAATTTTCCGGCTGAACTTTCGGGAGGAGAAAAGCAAAGAGCGGCCATCGCCCGGGCTCTCATCCATCGGCCGGAAGTGATTTTAGCCGATGAACCAACCGGCAACTTAGACCCTTATCACACTTTAGATATTATCCGTCTATTATTAAAAATTAATGAATTAGGCACAACCGTTATTTTAGCTACCCACAACAAAGAAATAATTAATTCTTTGGGTAAAAGAGTAATTACTTTAGAAAAAGGAAAATTAATCAGGGATGAAGAAAACGGTCGATTTATTTTATAAATTAATAACTCACCCCGTGTTGGAAAAACAGGCTTTCGCCGAAGGCGAAAACGTTAGAAACCGAAGGTGTCTAACATGGGGGTCGGGGTGGGGCTATGTTTACTACTTTAGGCAGAATTTTTAAATTCGGCTGGCAAAATATTTTTCGTGATGGAGGATTGACTGCGGCAACCATTTTCATTTTGTTTTTGACTATTAGTCTAACCACTTCTCTTTTTCTTCTTAAAGACATCGGCCAATTTCTAATTACCTCTTTACAGGAAAAAGCCGATATTTCGGTTTATTTTAAAACCGAGGCGAACGAAGATGATATTTTAAATGTTCGTAAAGAGCTTTCCAATATTCCTGAAGTCAAGGAAATAAAATATGTTTCAAAAGAAGAAGCTCTTTCCAGTTTTATTGAACAACATAAAGATAGCCAAATTTTAATGGAATCCTTAGAAGAGGTTGGCGGAAATCCATTTTTAGCTTCTCTCAACATTAAGGCATTCCAGGTTGAGCAATATCAGTTGGTCGCTAATTTTTTAGAAAACACCATCTATAAAGATTTAATAGAAAAAGTTGATTATTATCAGAGAAAACCGGTTATTGAGAGAATTTTTTCTTTAATCTCGGCAATAAATCGGTCTGGAATTTTATTTTCTCTTATCTTGGTAATCTTGGCAATTTTGGTCACCTTCAACACTATTAGATTGGCAATTTATAATTCTGGAGAAGAAATTAAAATCCAGCGGCTGGTTGGCGCTTCAAATTGGTTTATCCGGGGGCCATTTTTAGTTCAAGGAGCAATTTCGGGATTTTTCGCCACTTTAATCTGCCTTTTAATTTTTACCCTGATTTCTTGGCAGCTTAGCCCCAGAATTGATTTTTTCTTTCCTGGCCTAAACCTTTTCCAATTCTTTATTGGTAATTTTTGGATTATTATTTTAATTCAATTAGCCACTGGAGTTGGCTTGGGTATAATTTCCAGCGCCATCGCCGTCAGAAAATACCTAAAAGTTTAATTTTGCCGGGTCATCTAATGGTAGGATAGATGCCTCTGAAGCATCTTATGAACGTTCGAATCGTTCCCCGGCAGTTAGCTTCAAAGAATCGCCTTATGGGCGGTTTTTTGGTAATATGTAGAATATGAAAAAGATAATCAAAATACAGGGGATGCATTGTGCTTCTTGCGCCCAAGATATTGAAAATTCCCTTAAAAGATTAAAGGGGATTATTGAAGTTAATGTAAATTTTGCTAGTAGCCAAGCAGCAATTGATTATGATGAGACTAAAACCAACCAGAATAAGATAAAAAAGATAATTGAAGGATTGGGCTATCGAATAGAAGAACCCGA
>Ga0315275_10000963_pt1 | contig 24599 bp, 20 predicted proteins | sample YL17G03_0_MG_FD_205557 | JGI IMG/M metagenome (GOLD analysis project Ga0315275, IMG submission 205557) | Sediment microbial communities from Yellowstone Lake, YNP, Wyoming, USA - YL17G03_0 | ecosystem: Environmental > Aquatic > Freshwater > Lake > Sediment | place: USA: Wyoming | collected...
GAATCTTGGCATCCCCGCCGAGATTCGACTCTGACCCCAGACCGCGAGGTTCCCGGAGACAGCCCATGAGAACGGCGAGAGTCTGCCTGGTCCTGGCGTGCCTGCTGGCCGGGGCGACCGCGGCGCAGGCGCAGCGCACACTGGCGATCGAGCGCTTCAACGCCGATGTGCGGGTGAACGCGGACGGCACGCTGGAGGTGACCGAGACCATCCGCGCCCGGTTCACGGGATCGTGGAACGGCATCTACCGGACCATCCCCGTCGAGTACCGGACGCCGCAGGGCTTCAACTACACCCTGCGCCTCGACATCCTCTCCGCTGCCGACGATGGCGGTCGGGCGCTGAAGTACGAGGCGAGCAACGAACGTCACTACCGCAAGTTCAAGATCTGGGTGCCCGGCGCGGCGGACACGACCAAGACCGTGGTCTTCCGCTACGGCGTGCGCAACGGCCTGAAGTTCTTCGAGGAGCACGACGAGCTGTACTGGAACGTCACGGGCGACGAGTGGGAGGTGCCGATCGAGGCGGCCATGGCCACCATTCATCTCCCGGCTGGCGTGACCGGCCTTCGGACCGCCGCCTTCACGGGCGGGTACGGGTCGCAGGAATCGGCTGCCCGCATCACGGTCACCGGGGCGGACATCACCGTGGAGTCGAACCGGGCGTTGAGCTTCCGCGAAGGGCTGACCGCCGCCATCGCCTGGAACCCCGGCGTCGTCGCGCGGCCGACGGCGGCCGGCAGGGCCACGGACTTCCTGAGCGCGAACGGCATCCTGCTGTTGCCAGTGGCGGTGTTCGGACTGATGTGGTGGCTGTGGTCTCGCCACGGGCGGGATCCCCGGAAGCGGCCGGTCACGGTGCAATACGAGCCGCCCGCGAAACTGACGCCCGCCGAACTCGGGACGCTCATCGACAACCAGCCTGACCTGCGCGATATCACGGCCACGATCGTCGACCTGGCCGTTCGGGGCTTTCTCCGGATTCGCGGAACCGAGGAGGAACGGTTCTTCGGGCTGAGCAAGAACACCGAGTACAGCCTGGAACTGACGAAGCCCAAAGGCGACTGGGCGGGCCTGCTGCCCCACGAGGACGCCCTGCTCGAGGCGTTGTTCAGTCGGACTTCGCGGGCCGCCGACGCGGCCCAGGCCCCGGGGGCGCCCGTCGATACCGTCAGGATTTCAGACCTCAAGAACCGCTTCTACAAGAGCCTGCCGGGGATTCGCGACCGGATTTTCGATCGGCTCGTCGCTGAAGGTTACTACGTGAAGCGGCCGGACAAGGTGCGCGCCACGTTCATCGGCGTCTCCGCCATCGTGATGGTGGTTGGCGTCCTCGCCGGCGGGGTCTTCGAATGCGGGCTCGCGTACTTCGTGGCGGTCATCGCGTCGGCGGTGATCGTCGGGGCGTTCGGGGCCGTCATGCCGGCCCGCACCGAGGCCGGCACGCGCGCGCTCGAAGGGGCCCTGGGATTCGAGGAGTTCCTGGACCGCGTCGAGAGCGACCGGTTCGCGCGGATCGTGCGCACCCCGGAGATGTTCGAGCGTTTCCTGCCCTTCGCCATGGCGTTCGGCGTCGAGAGCCACTGGGCCCGGGCGTTCGAGGGCATCTACACCGCGCAGCCGCAGTGGTACGTGGGCAGTTACCAGGGGGCGTTCGGTCCCCGGATGTTCGCCAGTTCGCTCGCGAGTCTGTCGAGCGACGCGGGTTCTGCGATGTCGTCCTCACCGCGTAGTTCCGGCGGATCGGGATTCAGTGGCGGGTCATCGGGTGGCGGATTCGGCGGCGGCGGGGGAGGGGGCTTTTGATGCGCGTGGCGCGGCGTCTGTGGACCGGTGTCGTGATGGGGATCGTGCTGACCGTGCTGGCGGTGTCAGCGACCGCAGGATTCCAGGCGCCGGCGCCGGCGCCTGCCTCGCCGATGCCGCCGGCACCGCCGGCGCCAGCGGATCTGTCGGCCTTCGCGCCGCGCTCGGCCGTGGCCGCGCTCGACGCGCTGAGCCGGCGATTCGACCAGCGCGCGGCGATGGACCTGGTTGTGTTCATGGACCAGTTCTGGCGCAACGCCGGCAACGCCGGGTTCAACCAGTCCATCGACCGGATCAAGGCCCGGCTCGAGGCGTCGGGTTTTGTCGCGCGCCCGGCCGGCCCGGCCGACGGCCCGTCGCTGTGGGTCGAGCAGTCCGGCAAGGCGCCGGGATGGGACTACACCGTCGGCACGCTGGCGCTGGTGGCCGACGCGAATGGCCCCGATCAGGTCCTGCTCTCACGCCAGCAGCAGCGCGTCGCCTTGTGCATCAACTCGTTCTCGACGCCGGACGGCGGGGTGGTGGCGCCGATTGTCGACGTCGGCGCCGGCGCGAGCCCTGCGGATTACGACGGCAAGGACATCAAAGGCTCGGTCGTGGTCGGTGATGCCGGCACCGGCCGGCTCTGGCAGATGGCCGTCGTCCAGCGCGGCGCGATCGGCGTGGTGTCGCCGTCGATGGCGGATTACACCAGGCCGGGATCGACGACGGCCGACCAGGCGAAGCCGCGCCGCGAGTGGGACGTGCTGCAGTGGGGCAGCATCCCGTACGACGAGGGCCGCCGCGCGTTCGGCTTCAAGGCCACGCCGAAGGCCGTGGCGCAGATTCGCGATCGCCTCGCCCGCGGCCCGGCACGCGTGCGCGTCGAGATCGCGTCATCGTTCGCGCAGGCGCCCATCCGCGCGCTGGTCGCTGAAATCCCCGGGGCCGTCAAGCCCGACGAACGCGTGGTGTTGGTCGCGCATGTCCAGGAGCCCGGTGCGAACGACAACGCGAGCGGGTGCGCGACGCTGCAGGAACTGGCGCGCGCGATCCTGCAGGGCATCCGCGAGAAGAAGATTGCGCCGCCGGCCCGGACCCTCACGTTCCTGTGGGGCGACGAGATCCGCGTCAGCCGGCAGTGGACGACAGATCACCCGGTCGAGGCGAAGCAGGTGCGCTACATGTTCTCGCTCGACATGACCGGCGAGGACGTCACCAAGACCGGCGGCTCGTTTCTCATCGAGAAGGCGCCGGATCCGTCGGCCGCGTGGGATCGCCCGTCGGACCCGCACACCGAGTGGGGAAACCGTCCCGTCAAGGCGGACACGCTCAAGGGGACGCTCCTCAACGATGTATTTCTCGCCATCTGCCAGCGTCGCGCCCGTGGCACGAACTGGCGTGTGCGCACCAACCCGTACGAAGGCGGGAGCGACCACTCGGTCTTTCTCGGCGCCGGCGTGCCGTCGCTGCTCGCCTGGCATTTCGTGGACTGGTTCTATCACGCGAGCCTCGACCGGCCCGACAAGACCAGCCCGGCCGAGATGACGCATGTCGGCGTCAGCATCGCGGCGACGGCACTGGCGTTGGCCGGCGCGACGACGGCTGACGCCGAAGACGTCGTGCGGTTGCTCGAAGGCGCGGCCGTGGCGCGATTGGCCCTCGAGGCGAAGCAGGGGAGCGCGCTGGTGGCGGCCGCCGCTGACAAGACGGCCGCCCGGGCCACGGAGGCCGCCGTCATGGCCGCGTGGACGAAGTGGTACAGCGAAGCGCTTCGCAGCGTGCTCGCGCTGCCGGCCGGCGGCGTCACGCCCGCCCTCGATCACCGCGTCGCCGAGGCCGTGGAACGGATCGGCCGGCACTGAACGCCGATGTCGCTCCGCCTACTTCAGTGCTTTTGTGGTGACGGTCACCTTGAACGGCACGTAGTAGTTGCCACGGTCAGTCAGCACGAGTTTTCCTCTTGTCGTCGCGCTGAACAGCTTCGCGGCGGCGCCCGACGCCGCCTCGATCGTCCACTCGTTCAAGGCCGTGCGCGTCACGGTGACCGTCGACGTGGTGGGGTAGGATGCGGTATCGAACCGCAGGAACCACTGGGTGTCGGGCGCCGTGGGTGTGATAAACAGAATCTGCAGTTTCGACGCTTTCGAGGCGTTGACTGCCATCGCCGGCAGTCCGCCCGCCCCGGTGCTCAGGTACGCGTCGACGTGCGCGCCGCCGCTGAAGGGCCGCGAGCACGAAGTCGATGCGCAGTTATCCAGGTCCACGAACAGAGTGCGAAACCCCTGACCTCCCGTGTCCGTGTCCAGGTCGAAATCTCCAAGGCCGTCGATGATGGCTTTCACGCCCTGTAGGCCGTCGACGTAGGCGCCAGTCAAGTCACTTTTCACCCGGTCTGACTCAGGCAAGCCGTCTCGAAAGACGGCGGTCATCGACGTCGTGCCGGGCACAGGCTTGGCGGCCGGCTTGGCCGGCGCGGCATAACCCGTCATGACCCATACCATCACGATCAACAGCAGCGGAAGTCTGCGCATACGTCCCCCTTGCATCCCGGCGGTTAGGGCCCGTTAGCAAACAACGGTAGCAGGTCTTGTTTGCTTACGGGCCCTTATGGCGGGCCCACAGCCCCACCCTGCCACCACAATTCATTAACAGCGCCTTGCGGACACTCTCCATGCAATATGGGCCGCTGACGGCCTGTCTGCCAGCGGCATTGAACGGCATTGAACGACAGGGCACGCCACGGGCACTTTTCCCGTGTCGCACCGCGCCGGGGGCAGTATGCTGGGCGCCTCGCTGTTTCCCCCGGGAGGGCCCCGCATGGACGTCACCGGTCGCCCGTTGAACAGTCCCGCACCCGAGCCGGGCAGCCCTGACCTCCTCGACTCCTGGAAGCAGATCGCCACCTATCTGCGCCGCGACGTACGCACGGTCCAGCGGTGGGAGCAGCGCGAAGGCCTGCCGGTCCATCGCCACGTTCACACCAGTGGAAGCTCGGTCTACGCGGTGAAGCCGGAAATCGACGACTGGTGGCGAAACCACCGCGGCCAGCTCGAGCAGGCGGGGCGCCAGGATGTGCCGCTGCCGGCCGGCGGTCACCGCCGGAGGCGGCTGGTTGTTGCCGTGGCGGTCGTCGGGGTCGGCCTGGCCTGCGGATCTGCCGTCTGGCTGGCCCGCGCTCCGCTGTCGGGCTGGCTGGGCTCGATGGGGCCCGCCCTCGAGCAGGTCGCCGTTCTCAGCCAGCCGTTTGCGGTCGCCTCCCCGGACGGTGGGCTGCTGGCGTACAAGGACGGCCCGTCCACAGGCATCTGGCTGAGGGACCTTCGAGCCCAGAACAGCCGACTCCTGGTGGCCGGAGACCCGGACTCCATGTTCGCGTGGTCGCGCGACGGTCGCAGAATCGGGTACACCGTTACGCTGAACGAGACATCACAGGAGGTCCGTACCGTCGATGTGCGCACCGGGGCAACCGACACGGCCTGGCGCGGCTCCCCGGACGCGAATGTGACGATTCACGACTGGTCGGTTGATGGCTCCCACCTGCTCTGCACCGTCGATCGGGGAGGCAACGTCCGCGAGATCGCACTATTGTCGCGAACAACCGGAGGGCTGACGCCGATTGTCCGCGTGCCGGCCCAGAGCAACTGGCCGCATCTTTCCCCTGACGGCCGCTTCGTCGCCTACGCTTCGTCGTTCCGCAACAACTGGGACATCTATCTCGCCGCGGCGAGCGGAGGGCGGGAGCCGATCCGCCTGACGGACGGAGCCGAGCGCGACTGGATTCCCTTCTGGGAGCCGGATGGCGACGCCATCGTCTTCGTGAGTGCGCGCGGCGGCAGCCCCGCACTCTGGAGCCAGCACATCGACCCTCGTGCGGGGAGCCTCGCCGGTGCACCGGTCCTCCTCCACACGCTGAGCGGCTACAGCTTTCCGCGTTCCCTCGACGCCCGCGGGCAGTTGTTATTTTCCAGCAGGCGGCGCGACTCCAGGGTGATGGTCATGGATGTCGACGCGGCGTCCGGCGTGCCGCGCCAGTCGCCGTCGCTGGAACTGGAGGACAACACCCTCGACCCGGCATGGTCGGGCGATGGCCGCGCCCTGCATTTCCGCAAGGTGACCCCAGACGGCAGCTATCCCTCGGCATTCGAGCGGGACATGGCGACCGGGGACGAGCGGCTGATCCGCTTCCCGTCCGGCTACATCGTCAACTTCCTGGCGCGGGCGCCCGACGGGCGCTCCATCGCGTTCTACGGCGCTGATGGGCAAGGCATGCGCGGCGTGTTCGTCTTCCGCCCAGACAGCCGGGGGGTCACGGTCCTGTGGAAGTCGCCCGGGCTTCAGAACCCGCCGCTGAGCTGGTCGGGGGACGGGCGCGAACTGCTGTTTTCGTCGTCGCCCGACTCCGAAGGCAGGCTGGCGGTGATGGTGCTGGATGTCACCAGTCGCGCCGTGAGAACCGTGGCGCGCAGCTGGGTCAGACCGTTTCCGCAGTGGTCGCCGGACGGTCAGGCGATCGCGTATACCGATGAGCACTGCCTCATGGTCGTGCCGCGAGCGGGCGGTGACCCGCGCCAGGTTGCGTGCGCGCCTCCGGTGGAGACGCCGCCGACCGAGTATCGGGGCATTGGCGGCGTGAGCTGGTCGCCTGACGGCCGGAAGCTGGCGTGGACGGTCGACAACAGCGGGTCGCGCAGGGGCGAGCTCTGGATCGTCGACATGGCGACCGGCCGGCACGACACCTGGGCCGGAGAGCAGGGGGACAACTGGTGGCCGACCGACCCGGCCTGGTCGCCGGATGGTCGGCGGATGGCGGTCGTGATGGCGTACCGGCCCGAGTACGAGCTGTGGCTGCTGCGCCGGTTCCTCCGCTGAGGGTTGCCGGCTCGTTGGCCGCTATTCCAGGTAGGTGTACCCGCCGAGGCCCTCTTCGTAGAACTTCAGCATGCGGCCCGACTCCTCGTAGGTCATCCGGCCTTCGCGCACGGCCGTCTCGACGTCGGTCCTGAGCTTGGCGACCAGCGCGTCGGTGTTGAAATCGACGTACTGCAGCACCTCGCGCACCGTGTCGCCCTTGATGACCGCGTCCAGCACCACTTCGCCCTGGTCGTCGAGCGTCACATGCACGGCATGCGTGTCGCCGAACAGGTTGTGCATGTCGCCCAGGATCTCCTGGTAGGCGCCGATCAGGAACACCGCAAGGTAGTAGGGCTCGCCGTTCACCACGTGGAGCGGCAGCGTGCGCTTGACGTCGCGGCGATCGATGAATTGATCGATCTTGCCGTCCGAGTCGCACGTGATATCGCCGAGCACGGCGTGGTTGGTGGGCGGCCGGTCGAGCCGGTGGATCGGCATCACGGGGAACAGCTGCTTGATGGCCCAACTGTCGGGCATCGACTGGAACAGCGAGAAGTTGCAGAAGTAAGTATCCGCCAGCATCTCGTCGAGGCTCTGGAGATCCTCCGGCACTTCGTCCAGCGCCTGGATGATCCGCTGCAGCCTCGAGCAGATGGCCCAGTAGAGCGTTTCCGCCTCGCAGCGCTGGTCCAGCGGCAGGTAGCCGCCGTTGAACAGGTTCAGCGCCATGTCGAGGGCCTGCTGCGCGTCGTGGTAGCTCTCGAGCGCGTTGCGCGCCGACACGTTCTGGTACGTCTCGCGCAGGTCGATGAGCGGCTGCTCCTGTTCCTCGTGCGGCGCGACTTCCTTGATCTCCTGCTCGCGGAACCCGGTGACGCCCAAAATGTTGAACACCAGGACGCTGTGGTACGCCGCGATCGCGCGCCCGCTCTCCGACACGATCGTCGGGTGCTTCACGCCGGCATCGTCACACACCGTCTGGACGTGGTAGACGACGTCGGCGGCGTACTCCTCGAGGGTGTAGTTCACGCTCGACTCGAAGTTGGTCTGCGATCCGTCGTAGTCGACGCCGAGGCCGCCGCCGATGTCCAGGTACTCGAGCCCCGCGCCGGCCTTCACCAGCTCCACGTAGATCCGCGCCGCCTCGTTGATGGCCGCCTTGACGATCCGGATGTTGGGGATCTGACTGCCGAGGTGGAAGTGCAGGAGCTTGAAGCAGTCCTGCATGCCGAGCGCGCGCAGTTCCTCGAGGCCCTTCAGGACTTCCGACACCGTCAGGCCGAACTTCGAGCGGTAGCCGCCCGATGACGACCACTTGCCGCCGCCGCGCGAGGCCAGCTTGACGCGCATCCCGATGGTCGGGCGCACGCCGACCTTCTGGGAGTACTCGAGGATGAGTCCCAGTTCGCTGTACTTCTCGACCACCGGCAGCACGGTCCGGCCGACCTTCTGCGCGAGCATGGCCGTCTCGATGAACTCGGCGTCCTTGAAGCCGTTGCAGACAATCGGGGTGTCGTTGTCCGCCAGGGCCGTGACCGCGATCATCTCGGGCTTGGAGCCGGCCTCGAGGCCGAACCCGAACGGCTTGCCGTAGTTGAGGACTTCCTCGACGACGCGCCGCTGCTGATTGACCTTGATCGGGTAGACGCAGATGTACTTGCCCTGATAGCCGTTCTGCGCGATGGCCACCTCGAAGGCGTCGTGGATATCCTTGAGACGGTGCCGCAGGATGTCGCTGAAGCGGACCAGGATGGGCAGGTCGATGCCGCGCAGCATCAGGTTCTCGGTGAGCGCCTTCAGGTCGATGAACCGCTCCGGCTCCTTGGTGGGGTGCACGTGGACGTTGCCCTTTTCGCCGATCGAAAAGTAGCCCTGTCCCCAGCGGGCAATCTCGTACAGTTCCGACGCCTCGGCGATGCTCCACGGATCGCCCACGCGCCACGTGCGGTTCAAACGGCTCGCTGGAATGCCCACGGAATTTATAATACAGACTTTTTCCGCGGCGTGACGGACGAACTGCGCGCGCTGCGCAGTTCCCCGCGGATCCGCATCCAGATCTCGCAGTAGCGCCACGCGGCCGGGGCGTTGGGCTCCTCAAAGTGATCGGGCCGGAGGATCAGGTTTCCGGTGGCGAGCAGCACCTGCCGCACCTCAGGGTTCTGGCGCAGCTTCTCTCGCATCGCCGCCTGGATCAGCTCGAAATGCCGGCCCGGGCGGGCGGGGCGATACGGAAATCGTTGGCCCTCGAACGACACCCACGTGATGCCCATGCGGGCCATCTGCGCTTCGCCCAGTTCGCCGGCGTGCTTGGCCTCGAAGCCCACCATCTGCGCCACCTGCGCGCGTGTCCAGGCCCAGGCGGCGCCGGGGGCGCTGGCGCGTGGGTCGTTCGGGGCCTCCGGGTAGAGCATCATCTGCCAGAAGCCCTCGACACTGGCGTAGCGGGTGCCGCGGAACACGAACGGCGTGGTGGCAAAGTTCGAGAGCACGCCAAGCTCGTGTCGCTTCGAGACGATGACCTCACCAGGGCCGGCGGCCTGCGGCAGAATCTCCCAGTCCGGCGCGCCATCAGCGGGAACCGGCGCCCACCAGTGGGCCGGGTACTTTGCGCGCTGTTCGAAAAGCGCAGCGGGCGAGAGCGTCACGGGGTGAGAACGCGTGCACGCGAAGGCGAGACCCAGGGCCAACACGACAACGAAGGGACCTCGCCTCATGTGTCTACTACTTCCCGTGCCCCGGCCCCCGCAACGGCCGCCCGGGCCGCTCGGCCGTGATGGCGCCATTGGCGACCACCGCGCGGCCGTTGACGAAGACCCACTGCACGCCGATGGAGTAGTGGTTCGGGTTCTCGAAGGTCGCCACGTCGCGAATCGTCGCCGGATCGAACACGGTGACGTCGGCGGCCATGCCCGGCCGCAGGAGGCCGCGGTCGTGCAGGCCGACGCGCGCCGCCGCCAGCGACGTCATCTTGCGAATCGCCTCTTCCATCGTGAGCAGCTTCTCCTCGCGCACGTACTTCCCGAGGATGCGCGCGAAGGTGCCCCACGCCCGTGGGTGCGATTTCGATTCGGACAGCGGCCCGTCCTCCGCTTTCGCGCCCGAGTCGGTGTCGATCGACACAAGGGGATGGCGTAGGGCCGTCCGGACGTCCTCCTCGGTCATGATCGCGATGATGCACGCCGTCTGGCCCCTGTCGGCGACGACCAGATCCATCAGCGCGTCGCGCGGATCCTTGCCCATGGCCTGCCCGATTGCCGTGAGCGTCATGCCTTCCCACTTGCGGAGCTCGGCGTTCAGCACCGACGACACCATCACGCCGTCGCCGCCGCCCGAACCGAACCACTGGTTCTCCCAGCCCGGCGCGTTCGGGTCGTCCATCTCGCGCTTGATCCGCTCGCGCAGCGCGGGGTCCTTCAGCCGCCCGAGCATCTGCTCGGTATTGCCCTCACGTACCCACAGGGGCAGGCACGACGACAAGTCGTTCGAGGCCCGCGTGTAGGGATACTGGTTGGCGGTGATATCGAGGCCTCTTGCCCGCGCCGCCTCGATGCGGGCGAGCACCTCGGGCATCCGGCCCCAGTTGGCCTTGTAGGCGGTCTTCAGGTGCCAGATTTCCGTCGGGATGTTCGCGCGCTCGGCCACCTGGAACGCTTCGTCCATCGACGCGAAGATCTGGCCGCTCTCGGATCGCTGGTGCGTCAGGTACACGCCGCCGTAGCGACGCGCCACTTTGGCCAACTCGACAATCTCGTCGGTGGTCGCGAACCGGTCGGGCACGTACTGCAGGGAGGAACTCAACCCCAGCGCGCCCTGCTGCATGGCGCCCGCGACCAGTGCCTTCATATTCTCGATGTCGGCCGGTGTCGCAGGCCGGTTCTCGCGGCCGATGACGTAGTCGCGCACGCCGCCGACGCCGACGAAGGTGCCGATGTTGATCGCGGGCTTCGAGCGCGTCTCGATGCGGGTGAAGTAGCCGGTGAGCGTCGTGAAGTCCTGGACCAGGCCGAAGTGCTGCCACGCCGGCCGGCCTTCGGCGATCATCCGGTCGTTCACCGGCGCAATCGCCGACCCCTCGCCCGTGATCTCCGTGGTGATACCCTGCGTGATCTTCGACGCGGCGCGGCCGTCGACCAGCACGTTGAACTCGGACTGGCCGAGCATGTCGATGAAGCCCGGCGCCACCACCAGCCCGGTCGCATCCACGGTCTGGCGGGCGGGCCGCCCCGCGAGATCGCCGATGGCGACGATCCGGTCGCCGGCAATCGCGAGGTCGGCGGCCCTCCACGGCGCGCCGGTGCCGTCCACCAGCCGCCCGCCCCTGATGATCACGTCATACGCCGGCGCGGCGGACTGCGACGAGGCGACGAGGCTTCCGGCGGCGGCTGCCGCAAAGATGACGAGGAGTCCGGTCAGCAGGCCGAGGCGATGAGGTGTGCGCATACGCGACATCCTACCAGACCCCGGACGAACCGCGGCCAGTCCCTGCGCCCGGCGGAGGGGCCGTCCGTCGCACTACAATAGGGGGCTGTATGGCACTCATCGACCTTCGCAGCGACACCCTGTCGATGCCGACGCCCGAGATGCTGCAGCGCATTGCCGCGGTGAAGGCCGTGGTCGCCGAACATCCCTGGACCGCGTGACGACCACCGCCGTCCTCTTCGATCTCGACGACACGCTGTTCGATCACCAGGGCTGCACGCGCGCCGCGCTGTGCGCGCTGCAGGCCGGGCACGCGGCCTTCCGCGCGTGGTCGTTCGACCGGTTCGACGCGGCGCACCGGTCGCTGCTCGAAGCGCTGCACCTCGAGGTTCTCGCCGGCCGGCTCACCGTTGATGAGGCGCGGGTCCGACGGTTCAGGCGCCTGGTGGAGCAGGCCGGCGGTGAGTCGTCCGACGCGCTCGCCCGCGCGATTGCCGCGCAGTATCGCGAGGTCTACGTCGCACACTGGCAGCCCGTGCGCGGGGCGCTCGCGCTGCTTCAGGCGCTGCACGGCCGCGTGGCCATCGGGGTCGTCACCAACAACGTGGCGGCGGAGCAGTATCAGAAGATTGACGCGTGCGGCTTCCGCCCGTGGCTCGACGCGATTGTGATCTCCGAAGAGGCCGGCGTGTCGAAGCCGGATCCGCGGATCTTTGCGATCGCGCTCGACCGGCTCGGCCATCCGCCGCAGACGGCGGTGATGGTCGGCGATGCCTGGGGCACCGACATCGCCGGAGCGCTCGCCGCCGGCATCCGCCCCGTCTGGCTCAATCGCTTCGGCGCCGCGTCATCCGATCCGGCGGTCCCGGAGATTCACTCCCTCGAACCGGCGGCCACCACCGCCGAGCTCATCCTGAACCTACCATGAAGATCTACCTCGCCTGCACCGTTCGCGGCGATCGGGGCACCGTCCTCGCCGCGCGCCGCATCCATGACGGCCTCCGCCAACTCGGCCACGAGGTGCTGACCGCGCACCTGCTCGACGACAACGTCGATCAGGCCGAAAGCCGCCTGACCGACCGGGATGTCTATGTTCGCGACCTCGAGTGGCTTTCCGGGGCCGATGCGATCGTCGCCGAGGCATCGGGATCGAGTTTCGGGGTCGGCTTCGAAGTGGGATTCGTGCTGGGACGGGCGGCCCAGTCCGGCCAGCGGGCGCTGGTGCTCTACGAGGCGTCCCGGCAGGGGAAAGTGTCGCGGCTCATCAGCGGCCTCGAGCACCCATCCGCCCGCGTGCTTGCGTACCGTTCGCTCGAGGAGATCGACCCGTTCCTGCGCGAGCATCTGCCGCAGGCTACGTCCTGAGGGCACCAATACGTTGCCGCACTTGTGCGTCGAAAGACTTAGCGGAGGGGCTGGACGGTGATCTTCTTGGTTTCGAGCTTGGCGGAGATGGCGTTGGAGAAACTCGTCGCCATCTGGGTGTAACCGGCGTCGGTTGGATGGAGCCCGTCCACCCCGATCAGGCGCGTGCCCGCCGCCGCGAAGTCCTTGTACAGATCGACGAGGGTCACGCCGCTGACGGTGGCGAGCGTCGCGATCTTCCCGTTCAGGGTCGAGACGTACGGCGCGCCGCCGCCGTGGCTCCCTGGGTACTGGGGCGGATACGTCGCCAGGAAGATCACGATGTTGCTCTTCCGCAGCCGGGCGGCACGAATCATCTCGTCGAGGCGCGATACGATGTACGTCGTCGTCGCCTCGGAGCGTCCGGCGAGCAGGTCGTTGGCGCCGTGGAGCAGCATCAGGACGTCCGGCTGGTAGTAGCCGACCTCGGACGGCAGCCGGTCCAGGCCGGTTTGAATCGACTCGCCGTAGAGCCCATCGTTGAGCACCGTGAGCGTCTGATCCGTATAGCGCGCCTTGAGCAGGTCGTTCAGCTTGTAGGGATAGCCCTTCGGCCAGTCCGAAGGCCCCCAGATTCCCGAGAACGCCGGCGGCGAGTCGACGCCCTGCGTGATGCTGTCGCCGAAGGCCATGAATTTCGTGACCGAGAGTTGCGGCGCTGCGGCGATCGTGACCGAGAAGCTGCACGACGCCGTCTGCGCGGCCGTGTCCGACGCGCGGCAGGTGACGTTGGTGGTTCCGACCGGGAACCCGCTGCCGGACTCGGGCGTGCAGGTCGTCGTCACCGGCGCCTGTCCGCCGGTGGTCGTCGGCGCCGTCCAGGTCACCGTCACCGGCTGACCCAGCTTCGACGTGCCCGTCGCGTTGGTCGGGCAGGCGATGCTGAGAGCTGGAGGCGGCGTTGGCGGAGGCGTCGGCGTGACCGGAGACGGGTCCGATCCGCCGCACGCCGCCGCTGCGAGCGCAACGCCCGCGCTCAGCCCGATACTCCAGAGAAGTTGTCGACGAAGCACTCGTTTGATTCTAACCCACAAGGCGGTATCGGTCGGAACGCAACCGTCGTTCGTTCAGTAGACCAGATCGCCGGCCAGGAACGCCCGGGTCTCGGGATGGGTGGGGGCATCGAACACCGCGTCGGTCGGGCCGATCTCCACCGGCTTGCCCCCGATGAGCAGCAAGGTCCGGTGCGCCAGGCGGCGCGCCTCGTGCGTGTTGTGCGTGACGAGCACGATAGTGGTTCCGTGGACTTGCTCTTCCCGCACGATGGCCTCGATCCGCGCCACGTTCGCCGGGTCCAGGTTCGCGGCCGGCTCGTCGAGCAGCAGCACCTCGGCCCCGGTTGCGATGGCGCGGGCCATCGCGACGCGTTGCATCTCGCCGCCCGAGAGCTTCCGGGCGGGCCCGTCGACCAGGGCCGTCAACCCGACGCGGTCGACCAGCGCCTGCACGCCGGCGCGATCCCGCCGGCCCCGCAGCCGCAGGCCGAACTCGATGTTGTCCCGGACGCTGCGATCGAGCATGGCCGGCCGCTGGAACACCGTCGTGATCCGCCGAGTGATCTCGACAGGAGCCGGGCAGCAAAGCGGCGCGCCGTTGAACCGGATCTCGCCCTCGGTGGCCCGTTCCAGCCCCTGCAGCAGGCGGAGCAGCGTGCTCTTGCCGGCGCCACTCGGGCCGATGATGCCCAGCGTCTCGCCGCGCCGGATCTCGAGGTGCGGGAGATCGAGCACGGTGCGCACGCCGTAGCGGTGGCGCAGACCGGTAATCTCGAAGGCCGGGGCGCTCACCGCCGCCGCCCCTGGAGCTGCAGCAGTACCGCGTTGGCGCCGAGCGTGAGCAGCAGGAGCACGATCCCCAGCGCCATCGCGAGCGCGAAATCGCCCTGGCGCGTCGACAGGACGATCGCGGTCGTGAGCACCCGTGTCTGGCCGTCGATGTTGCCGCCGACCAGCATCACGGCCCCGACCTCGGAGATAATCCCGCCGAAGGCGGCGACAATCGCCGCGGTCACACCGATGCGAGCCTCGCGCAGGACCGTCCAACCCGACTGCCAGCGCGTCGCGCCCAGCGCACGGATCTGCAGCCGCAGATCGCGGTCGACCGCCTCGACCGCGGTCTGGGTCAGGCCGGCCGCGACCGGAAACGCGATGATGACCTGCGCCACGATCATGCCCGCCGGCGTGAACAGCCAGCCGAGGGGACCGAGCGGTCCCGAACGGGACAGCGCCAGGTACACGAACAGGCCGACGACTACCGGCGGCAGCCCCATCCCCGTATAGAGCACGAGGGTGACGAGGCGCTTGCCCGGGAAGTGGGTCAGCCCGACCACCGCGCCGAGGGGCACCCCGGCGACGACCGCAATCACCAGCGCGATACCCGTCACCTGAAACGACAGCGCGACAATGGCGAGCAGCGCCGGGTCGGCAAGGGCGCGCAGGATGCTGTCCATCTTCGTGACGTCCGGTGCTCGAGTGTCCTAGCGGCCGCGGACCGTGGTCGCTGCGCAATACTCGTCCGAGTTCGCGTAGAACAGCGACTGGCCAAACTGCTCCCGGCCGAAGGCGCCGATGCGTTGCTGCGTGGCCTTCGACAGCAGCCAGTCCGCAAATCGCCCTGCCAGTGCCGCGTTGACGCTCGGGTGCTTGTGCCGGCTCACGACGATCACGCCGTACTGGTTGCGGAGGTCGAGGTCGGGGTTCTCGCGGATCGAGGCGCCGCCGAAGAGGATGCGGAGGTTCGGCAGCTTGCGCTGCATGAAGAGCCAGGTGCCGCGATCGGAGAGGGTGTAGGCCCGGCGCTCGCCGGCGAACCCGAGCGTCTCACCCATGCCCTGGCCGATCGACAGATACCAGGGCAGGGCGGTCGTGGGTGTGGGCGACAGCCCCGCAGCCTTCCAGAACTTCAGTTCCCTGCTGTGCGTGCCCGATTTGTCGCCGCGGCTCGCAAACATCGCCCGGGCCTTGGCGATCCGGCCGAACGCATCTTTCGCCGTCGTCGAGCCCTTCACTCCGGCGGGATCCGCGGCAGGTCCCACGATGACGAAGTCGTTGTACATCACGTCGTCGCGCCGCTCCCCGTGGCCTTCCTTCATGAAGACGGCCTCCTGGTCTGGCGCGTGGACGAGCAGCACGTCCGTATCGCCACGCCGGCCGAGTTCGAGCGCCTGGCCCGTGCCGACGGCGACCACGTCCACGCGGCACCCGCACGCCCTCTCGAAGTCAGGCAGGATCGCGGCAAGAAGCCCGGTATCCGCCGTGCTGGTCGTCGTCGCGAGCCGCAGGACGATGGGCTGGGGCGCCGGGGCGACGCGGTGCGCAGCGGCCGCGAGGCCGATAGCCGAGGCCGCGGCAACCCCGATGGCCGGTGCGATCACGACCACTGCGATGACGATGGACTGGGCAAGACGCCGCGAACGCACTTTTCAAAATCCTCCGCGGGCATCGTACCGCAAGTGGGGTCAGAGTCGACTCTTCGCGGGCCTGGAAGTCGACTCTGACCCCACTCGCGCAGGCTGCAACCGGATCACCTCGTCCACGCGATCGATCTCGCGCTCCGTCGTCTGCTGGACGGCGAGGCCGTAGAACGCGACGCGGTCGACGACGAGGCCAGCCGCGGCCGCGGCGATCACCAGCGGCGTCGGCCAGACGAGCAGGAGCGGGAGCGGCAGCACGTCGAGGAAGAAGAAGCGCGCGGCGCACCACGGGTGGCGCCGGGGCCAGAACGGTCCCGCGACCCGGCCGACCACCGATACGTCGAGGCTCGCGGCCTCCTGCCACCGCAGCAGGAAGATCGCGGCGTCGATCCCGACCAGCGCGATCACCGCGCGCGGCACGCCATCTAGATCCGGGACCAGCGCCTGAATGATCACCGCTCCGAACGCGCAGCCCGCGGAGATCGGGGTGATCGCCGCCGGCCCCGTCCACGTCAACTGCGCGGGAATCCGGTACACGAGGCCGATCGCGATCAGTAACCCGGCGCAAAGCGCGCCTGCCAGCGACCGCATCGCCGCCGGAGCCGGCTCCCGCCACCCGAGGGCCAGCAGCGCTGCCGACGCCGCCAGCGCCGCGCCCGCTATGACGACTTCGTTGCTCAGCGGGCTCGGACCCGTGCGACGGGCGGCGAGAGGCGCGCGATCCATCCGCCCCAGGTGGAGCAGCGATACGATGAGGGCGATCGCCTGAAGTGCTACGCTCGCCGTCAGGGCCGGCGTCGACACGGCTGCATGAGCGGTTTCCCTGAGCAGAGGGTCGACGGCCACGATCCCGGCGCCCGCGATGGCAAGGCTCGTGAACACGACGAGCGGCGCGTGTCCCTGGTTGGTCATGTGCGAAGCCGTTCCTCGAGCGCATCGAAACGCGCTGCCCGCGTCGAGCCGGCCGGCGTCCTGAATCGCAGGTTGGGCCGGCACCCCGCCGGATCGGCGAACCCCGGCACGAACGGCCGCACTTGAGCGTTGTCGACATCCGCCGCGTATTGCAACGCCCCGGTCGGGCACGTCGCGACGCATGCCGGCGCGCGTCCGTCATCGACGCGAGGCGCGCACAGATGGCACTTCGACATCACGCCGCGGCCCGCGTCGAACTGCGGCGTGCCGAACGGGCACGTCATCTCGCAGTACCGGCAGCCGAGGCATCGGTCCTCGACGTGCACAACGATGCCATCGGGACGTTTCTCATAGGCGCCAGACGGACAGCCCTGCAGGCATGCCGGCTCGTCGCAGTGATGGCACGCCACGGACAGGAAGTAGGTCGGGCCGGCGTCGTACCGGCGCAGATTCAACGGCAGTACCCGCCGCCACGCGGCCGTCGTCTCGCGGCCGTTCTCGATGCGGCAGGCCAGGACGCAGGCGCCGCACCCCACGCAGCGATGGAGATCGAGCACGAAGCCGGCGCTCATACGGCCGTGACCTCCACGAGGCACTCGTAGAACGTCGCGCCGTGGTTCATGTCGGTGAGGCCTTCGGCGGTGAGCGCGTTCACGTCGGGGTCGCCCTCGTGGCACCACCCTTCGAGCACGTGGACGACGCCCGGTCGGATGCCCGGCGTGACGCGCGCGACCAGCTCGATCCGGCCGCGGTCGTTCCACACCGCCACGCGCGCGCCGTCGCCGACGCCGCGCGGCTCCGCATCGGACGGATGGATGTCGACCACGTGCGGCCGCTCGACGCCCTGAACCCAGTCGAGGTTGCCGAACTGCGAGTGGATGCGATCGCGGGTCTTGCACGACAGGAACTGCAGCGGGAACCTGGCCTTGTGCGCCCCCGTGTGGCCTTCGTCGATGGGCGCGTACGACGGCACCGCGTCCACGCCCCAGCGCGCGGCGGCTTCGGCGCACTCGAACTCGACGCGCCCGGACGGCGTCGGGAAACGGCGATCCTCGAACGCGACGTCGCCGTGGCCCGAGAGGTCGAGCGGGCGGGAGGGCAGTTCGTCAATCGCGTCCTGTTGCGCCGCCGGCAGCAGGCCCTTCAGCCAGGCCCGCCGATCGGACGGGAACCAGCGCGTGTCGTACCCGAAGCGCTCACACATCACGCGCCAGATCTCGCTCTCGGGCTTTACCTCGCCCGGCGGGTCGAAGAGCCGCGCCCGCCACTGCAGGTACGGATGCCAGTACGCGGTGACCAGGTCCTCTTCCTCGAACAGCGTCTTGGCAGGCAGCACGACGTGCGCCAGTTTCGCGGTGGGCGTGAGGAACTGATCGACGACGACGAGGAAGTCGAGCGCCGAGAGCGCGGCGCGTACTCGCGGCGCGGCCGGGTGCTGCACGGCCGGGTTGCCGCGCTCGATCCACGCGGCGCGCACCGGCGGCGCCTCGAGCGATTCGAGATGGCCCGCCAGTTGCGACACGGGAATCCCGCGCATGGCGGGCGGCTCTGGCGGCAGCGGCAGCGGCTGCAGGCAGTGGCTGGCAAGGTTGGCGTACTGCCACCCGCCGCCGGCCACACCGACGTTGGCCGTCAGCGCCGGCAGCAGGGCGACGGCTCGCATCGCCTGGCCCGCATGGGTGTGTCGCTGCAATCCGAAGCCGGCGATGAGGAGCGCGGGTTTCGTGCGGCCGTAGGAGATCGCCAGGGTCCGGATCGCCGCCTCGTCGACGCCCGTGATCTCGGCGACCTTCGCGATCGGGTAGTCGGCAAGGCGCGCGCGGTACGCCTCGAACCCGTGCGCGTGTGCCGCGAGAAACGCCGTGTCGTGGAGGTGTGCGTCCACGATGGCGCGGGCCAGGCCGAGGGCCAGCGCGGCGTCGGTGCCCGGGCGCGGCCGCAGATGGACGTCTGCCGCGTCGGTGCTGTCCGTGCGGCGCGGATCGATGACCACCAGCGTCGCGCCGCGCGCCTGCGCATCGAGGATCAGCCGCCACTGGTGGACGTTCGTTTCCGCGGGGTTGTGGCCCCAGAGGATGATGAAGCGGCTCTCGACGGTGAGCCGCGGGTGGTTGTGGAGGTTCGCGCCGTAGGTCAGGCGCGTCGCTTCGAGGCCCGCCGGCCAGCACAGATCGCCATACGTGGTGGTGCAGCCGCCGAACTGGCGCCAGAAGGCCATCGCCAAGCCTCCGAGCGCGCCGTGCGATCCGGATCCTTCGTAGTAGAGCGCGGCCGCTGGTCCGTGAATCTCGCGCACGCGGCCGAGTCGCTCCGCGATCTCGTCAAGCGCCGCGTCCCAGGACACCGGCTCGAAATCGGCCCCGTCCCCGCGGCGCAGGAGCGGCGTCAGCAGGCGATCCGGATACGTCTGCCGGCGCGCGTAGCTCAATCCCTTCAGGCAGACGTGGCCGCCGGTGGCGGAGTTCTCGGGGTCGCCCTCGATCGCCACAATCCGATCGCGCTCGTCGACGGTGACGAGCATCCCGCAGGTGCAATAGCAGTTGCGAGGGCAGACGGTGCGGACGGTCCGCAGCGCGGGCATGGGTCGGCAGTGTAGCCGAGGAGTGCGGGTGATGGCGAGCGGCGCTTTGGGGTCAGATCCCGAACGAGCTTTCTTGCTGCCGTTCGGGCTCTGACCCCAAAGGCGGGACAGGCACGACCAGTTACGCGGCTTCCCGGCGCGAAATCAGGCGGACCGGCTTCAGCCCGGCCATCGAGCACCAGCGGCGATACCAGTCGTCACCCGACAGGAACTCGAACGCGTCCCTCCGGACGTTGGCGGGCTGCGTCGGATTGAGGGCATCGGCCAGCGCCTGCTTGATCACCGCGCACGCGAGCGTCTTCGAGGCCAACTCGGGAACAGGGAGGTACGTCGCCGGGCTCTGCATCATGGGTCGTCCGGGGCACGCGGCCCCGCCTTTGTCGTGAATCGGCGCGCGCCACGCGCGCCGCGGTTCACCGGAGAGAACAGCAAGGCTGATGCCGAGTGCCGGGGTGTGCAGATCCGTGTCGGGCCGGGAAGACGCGCGTCAGATACCTGACGCCCGTCTTCCCGCATGCCAACACCTTGGCGCGGAGATGGACTACGAAAAGAGCTGCTCGAGGTTCTCGTAGGCGCTGTGCATGGCTTCGACGGCGGCCTTGATCTTCGCCGCGTCCTTCGTGCCCACCGCCGCCGACACCGCGTCGACCGCCTTGCCGAGCGCCGCGCGCTGCGCCGCGAACGCCTCGGTCTTGGCCTTCAGTTTGTCCGGCAGGACGGCCTTGTTGAGCACGTCCATCTTTGCCTTCAGCGCCTGGGCCGACTCGGTGACCTTGGCGAGTTGGAACGGGCTCAACTGGTAGTGATACAGGGTGTAGAGCGCCGCGTGGAACTCATCCATCTCCTTCAGGATGGGCCGCACCACCTTCACGAGCCCCTCGTAGTCCATGTGCAGCTTCTCGGCGGCCTTCATCAGCGTCTCGTTGTTGCCCGACGCGACGGCGGCCTTGTAGGCGGCCGCCGAGGCCGACAGCGTGGCCACGCCCGCCTTCCACTGCGCTGCCTTCTCGCGCAGGATGCCTGGCAGTTCGGCCTTCGCGATGGCGGTGACGTGCGTGTCGATGGCGGGCACGAGCGCCGCGAGGGCCTTGTAGTCCTTGTTGGGCCACGCGTCGTGCCACATGGGCATGATGACCTCGTGCATGGCGTCGAGCGCGGGAACAGACGACGTAATCTCTTCCGGTTTCGGCGCCTGCGCGGCCGCCGGGGCGATGGCGAGGGCGAGCGAAAGGCCGAGCACCGCAAGAATGACAGACGAACGGAACATGAATGCACCTCCACGAATTGCGAGAACAGGAGGAAATGGTAACATGCGCGGCGTGCCAATCACCTTTCGATCCACCGTCCGCCTGCTCGTCTTCGCCATCGGTGCTGCCGTCCTGGTGATGGCGGCGCTGCCCCGCGCCCAGGCGCCTGCGTCGGCCCGCGCGCCGATCGAACCGGCCACCCTCGTGCTGCAGAACGGCACCATCGTGACCGTCGAAACCGCGCAGCCCGAGGTGCAGGCGATCGCCATCCGCGGTGACGTCATCGTCGCGCTCGGCTCGTCTGCCGAGATCAAGCCGTACATCGGTCCGGCCACGAAGGTCGTTGACTTGAAAGGCGCGACGGCCGTGCCAGGCCTCATCGACAGCCACGGCCACTTCAACGGCATCGGCCAGGCGAAACTCGGCCTCGAACTGATGCCGACCACGAGCTGGGATCAGATCGTGGCGATGGTGGGCGACGCGGCGAAGAAAGCGAAGCCGGGAGAGTGGATCGTCGGCCGCGGCTGGCACCAGGAGAAGTGGACGACGCGCCCCGAGCCGGCCGTCGAGGGATTCCCGACGCACGCCTCGCTGGATCGGGTGTCGCCCGACAATCCCGTCATCCTCACGCACGCAAGCGGCCACGCGACCTTCGCCAACGCCAAGGCGATGGAACTGGCCGGCATCACGAAGGGCACGCCGAACCCGCCGGGCGGTGAAATTCTGAAGGACGCGCAGGGGAACCCTATCGGCGTGTTCCGCGAGACGGCCTCGGGGCTGATCGGCCGGGCGCAGCGCGCGTCGCGGGCCACGATGACGGCGGACCAGCTCGAAGCCGAAGCGCTGAAGATCATCCAGCTCGCCGACCAGGAGTGCCTGGCGAAGGGCATCACGTCGTTCCACACGGCGGGCGAGTCGTTCCAGATGGTCGACCGCTTCAAGCGGGTGATCACCGACGGCAAGCTTGGCGTGCGCCTCTACGTGATGCTGGGCGAGAGCAACGCGCGGCTGAAGGAGGGCCTGGCGAAGGCCCGCACCATCGGCTTCGGTGGCCAGCACCTCACGGTGCGCGCGATCAAGGCCTACATGGACGGCGCCCTTGGCTCGCGCGGCGCGTGGCTGCTCGAGCCCTACGCGGATCTGCCGGGCGCGACGGGCCTCAACACGACGCCAGTCGCCGAGTTACGCGAGACCGCCGAACTGGCGATCGCCAACGGCTACCAGTTGTGCATCCATGCGATCGGAGACCGCGCGAACCGCGAGATGCTGAATCTGTACGAAGAGACCTTCAAGGCGCACCCGGGCATGAAGGAACTCCGCTGGCGCGACGAGCATACGCAGCACCTGAACGCGGCCGACATCCCGCGCTTCGGCAAGCTGGGCATCATCGCGGCGATGCAGGGCATCCACTGCACGTCGGACGCGCCGTACGTGCTGGCGCGCCTGGGTGCGGCCCGCGCCGAGGAAGGCGCCTACGTCTGGCAGAAGCTGATGAAGTCGGGCGCCGTCGTCTCGAACGGCACGGACGCGCCGGTCGAGGACGTCGACCCGATCCCGAACTACTACGCCACCGTGACGCGGAAGCTGAAGGACGGCTCGGTCTTCTACGGCGACCAGAAGATGTCGCGGCTGGAGGGCCTGAAGTCGTACACGCTCAGCGCGGCCTATGCCGCGTTCGAGGAGCAGATCAAGGGATCGCTGAAGGTCGGCAAGCTCGGCGACGTCACCGTGCTGTCGAAAAATCTCCTGCGCGTGCCCGACGACCAGTTGCTCTCGACAAAGGTGCTCTACACCATCGTCGGCGGCAAGGTCCTGTACGAGGCGAAGTGAGTAACCGGGGACGGGGCGCGTTTTGCGCCGCCATGGCGCCGCAAAACGCGCCCCGTCCCCGGTCCTACCGCAATTCGTAGCCGAGGTTGGGCCCGAGCCAGCGCTCGACCTCGGCGACGGCCATGCCCTTGCGCGCGGCGTAGTCGTCGACCTGGTCGCGGCCGATCCGCCCGACGCCGAAATACTTCGCGTGCGGGCTCGCCAGGTAGATGCCGCTCACGCTGGCCGCCGGCGTCATCGCGAACGACTCGGTGAGAGCCATCCCGATCCCCGGCGCCTCCAGCAGATCGAACAGCCGGCCCTTTTCGGTGTGATCCGGGCACGCCGGGTACCCGAAGGCCGGCCGGATGCCGCGGTACTTCTCCTCCGCCAGGTCGTCGCGGCTGAGCTGCTCGGCTGCGCCGTAGCCCCAGTCGCGGCGCGCGCGCGCGTGGAGATACTCGGCGAAGCCTTCGGCGAGGCGATCGGCGATGGCCTTCACCATGATGGCGTCGTAGTCGTTGTGCACGCCGACGAATCGGGCGGCGAGTTCGTCCGCGCCCAGGCCAGCCGTGACGGCGAAGGCGCCGGCGAAATCCTCGACGCCGCTGCCGGCAGGCGCCACGAAATCGGCGAGCGACAGATACGGCCGTCCCGCTTCCGCGACGTCCTGCTGCCGCAGCATGGGGAAGCGCGCGGCGACCTGTGTCCGCCCGGCGTTGGCGTAGTACACGAGATCGTCGCCGTCGCTGGCGGCCGGCCAGAACCCGTAGACGCCGCTGGCGCGCAGCGACCGGTCCGCGATGATGGTCTGGAGCAGCCCGCGCGCGTGGTCGTAGATCTCGCGGGCGGCCTTGCCGGCTTCGGGGTGGTCGAGGATGGCGGGGAAGCGACCCTTCAGGCCCCACGCGGAGAAGAAGAACGTCCAGTCGATGAACTCGGCGATCTCGCCAAGGGGCACGTCCGCCAGGACACGGCGGCCGGTGAAGGCCGGCGCCGGCACCGGCTCGCGCGCCCAGTCGGGGCGCAGCCGACGCGCGCGGGCGTCGGCCAGCGGCGTCAGCGGGCGTGCCACCCGCGTCGCGTGCCGCTCGCGCACCGCGGCCTGCATCGTCCGGTTGTCGGCATCGAACGCCGCGCGCCGCGTGTCGCTGAGCAGGCTGGCCACCACGTCGATGACGCGCGAGGCATCGGGGACGTAGACCGTGGGGCCGTCGTACTGCGGCGCGATCTTGACGGCCGTGTGCTGGCGGCTCGTCGTCGCGCCCCCGATGAGCAGCGGCACCGTGAAGCCCTGCCGCTTCATCTCGGATGCGACGTGCACCATCTCGTCGAGTGACGGCGTGATGAGGCCCGACAGCCCGACCATCGTGGCCTGCTCCTCGATCGCGGCCGCCAGGATGCGGGGCGCCGACACCATCACGCCGAGATCGACGACGCGGTAGCTGTTGCACGCGAGCACGACGCCCACGATGTTCTTGCCGATGTCGTGGACGTCGCCCTTGACGGTGGCGAGGACGATCGTGCCGCGCGGCTTGGCCTGGGCGCCGGACCGGCGCTTCTCCTCCTCCATGAACGGCTCGAGGTACGCGACGGCGCGCTTCATCGCCCGGGCGCTCTTCACGACCTGCGGCAGGAACATCTTGCCGGCGCCGAACAGATCGCCGACCACCTTCATGCCGTCCATTAGCGGGCCTTCGATGACGGCGATCGGCGCGCCCAGCTTCACGCGCGCGTCTTCGGTGTCGGCCTCGATGAAGTCGACCACGCCGTGGACCAGCGCGTGGCTCAGCCGCGCCTCGACGGTGGCGTCGCGCCACGAGAGGTCGGCGCCGCGCTGCTGGACCGCGCCCTTCACCGTCTCGGCGAACTGCACGAGGCGCTCGGTGGCGTCGGGCCGGCGGTTGAACACCAGATCGTCCACGCGCTCGCGCAAATCGGCCGGGATGTCCTCGTAGACCACGAGCTGGCCCGCGTTGACGATCCCCATATCCAGGCCCGCCGCGATCGCGTGATAGAGGAACACCGCGTGGATGGCCTCGCGCACCCCGTCGTTGCCGCGGAAGGCGAAGGAGAGGTTCGAGATGCCGCCGCTCACCCGTGCGCCCGGGCACGTCGCCTTCAGGATGCGCGTGGCCTCGATGAAGTTCATCGCGTAGTTCGCGTGCTCCTCCAGC
>Ga0315275_10000964_pt1 | contig 24586 bp, 24 predicted proteins | sample YL17G03_0_MG_FD_205557 | JGI IMG/M metagenome (GOLD analysis project Ga0315275, IMG submission 205557) | Sediment microbial communities from Yellowstone Lake, YNP, Wyoming, USA - YL17G03_0 | ecosystem: Environmental > Aquatic > Freshwater > Lake > Sediment | place: USA: Wyoming | collected...
TTTGAACGACAAAACCTTCCCTCACCCGTCGCTTTCGCGCCGACCTCTGCTCCGCTTCAAGTGTTCCCTTGTCCCGAAGGGAGAGGTGAGAAAAAGCGACCCCTCGCCTGAAGGCGAGGGGTTTACGGATCCCCTAGCAGGGACTCTAAAGAATCGCGCAGCGATGCGACAGCCGACGTTCAGGGATTAGGTTTTTTGCTCCGGCTGGCAATGAACGACCGCACCAGTTCTCTGTGCTCTGCGGTCGAGGTGATGACGGCGTAGTGCGAGGAGATCAGGTCGAGGTTGGTGCGCAGATCGTTGCGCATGCCTTGGTAGATCGCGCGCTTGGTCATGCGCAAGGTCAGGCCCGGCGCGCTCGTCATGCGGCGAACGATCTTGTCGACTTCCTGCGTCAACGTCTGGTCCGGAAACACCTTGTTCACGATGCCGATGCGCAGCGCCTCCTGCGCATCGATGAAATCACCGGTCAGAAAAAGTTCCAGCGCCTTCGACACGCCGACCAGGCGCGGCAGGAAGTGGGCACCCCCCGCACCGGGCACCAGCCCGACCTTCACATAGGTCTCGGCGAAGCGCGCGCTTTGCGCGGCGTAGCGGATATCGCACATCAGCGCCATATCCATTCCGGCCCCGGTGGCTGCGCCGTTGATAACGGCGATGACGGGCTTGTCCAGGTCCTCCAGCGCCAGCGGGATGCGTTCGATGCGTTGAAAGAGTTCGTTCTTCCTCTGCTCGGGCGTGTGCTCGAGCCGATCGCCCATCTCGACGATATCGCCCCCGCTGCAGAACGAGGTGCCGGTCCCGGTGACGATCACCACCTTGACGGCATCATTGGTGCGGCACTGCTCCAGGGCTGCGATCCAGGCATCGATCATGTCGAAAGTGAACGCATTCATGCGCTCCGGCCGATCGAGCACGATCCTGGCGATACCATCGGTGATGGAAAATTTGAGGTGCTCCGTCATGATTGCTTCCTCTCCTGTCGCTGTAGGCTGTCGGGGCCAGTCCTGGTCAGTTCATCCTCATTCCCGATCAGCCTGGGCCACAGCGCCTCGCCACCGGCGCTGCACACCATTCGGCCGATGCGCTGCTGCCAGAAGGTTTCGTGGCCGAACTCGTCGCGCCAGGACCACAGACGGCGGGTGGCGAAATGCAGCGGATGCTCCTGCGTGAAGCCCATGGCGCCGTGCACCTGATGGCAGACTTCCGCGACCTTACCCGCAGCCTCGCCCACACGCGCCTTGGCGATGGCCACGGCAAAGGCGAAGTCGGCATTGCCATACGCTTCGGCGGCAAGTTCAGCCGCGGCAGCAGCCGCGGCATACTGTCCGGCGGCATCGGCGAGCATGTGCTGCACCGCCTGGAATTTGCCGATGGCGCGGCCGAACTGCTGGCGTTCCATCGCGTACGCCACCGCATAGTCGAGGCAACGCTCCATTGCACCCACCATCTGCTGGGCGCGGATCAGCGCCCCGAAGAGTATCAATCCCTCCGCGCAGGCGGGTGGTGCTGGACGCACGGCGGCCGCCGGCAGCGTGACGGCATCCAGAAGCAGCGTGTCGCGCGGCTCGTTGGCGAGATTGCGGTGAGGCTGCGCGGGTGCGGCTCCACGCGGCAGCAAGGCGAGGTGTCCGCACCCCGCTGCGTCACGCGCATAGACCAGCACATGATCGACCTGCGTGCCCCAGGGAATGCGCCGTGCGCGCCCTTGCAGCACATAAGCGCCTGCGCCGCGCTCGATGCCGATAGCATCGGCGAAGTTGGCCGGAGCCAGAGACATGGTGCCGGCAACGGTAGCACCGGAAACCTGCGACCAGAGCGCGGCCGCGATCATGGTCTCGGCCAGCGGCAGCGGCAGCGTGTGGTAGCCGGAGCGGCGGATCAGTCGCAGCGCGTCGACCGGCGGCAGACCGACGCCGCCCCGCTCTTCCGGCACCAGTGCCAGCGCCAGTCCAGCCCGCTCGATCGCCTGCGCCATCGCCAATGGCCATTCACCGCAGTCCGCCCGCGCCATGCGTTCGTTGGTGACTTCTCCGCGGAACAGGCGATCGGCTTGCTCGATGACCATGGCCGACAGTTCATCGGCATCGGTTTTCTGTCGCGACAGCGTCTCGGTCATCGGCCGGTTCCTCAACGCAGTCCGAGGCCGCGCGCGATGATGCCGCGCAGGATTTCGCGGGTGCCGCCTCGCAGCGTATACGAGGGCGCGTGCAACGTAACGTGCCCCAGCGTTTCAGCGAAGGCATCGCCGGGGTCGTCGAGACTCGCCTCCACCGGGACCAGGCGGCGCGCCATCTCCGGCAGTTCGCGCTCGAAGGCGGTGCCGACATCCTTGACCAGCGCCGCTTCGGTGTTTGGACTCTTGCCCTGGTCGAGCAGGCCTGCGATGGAAACCGACATGCGCTGGAGTGCGGCGAGGTGGCCGACGAAGCGGCCGATCTCCACGGCCTGTTGATCATTCGGTTGCGCGCCGACGCGGTCTATCAGCTCGACCAGCAGGCGGTAGTCGGACAGAAAGCGGTCGGGCCCCGAGCGTTCGAACGCCAGCTCGGCGGTGACCATCGACCATCCCTGGCCCTCGGCGCCGACCATCATGTCGTCCGGCACCAGATAGTCCTGGAAGAAAACCTCGTTGAACTCGTGGCCGCCCGCGAGGTTGTGAATCGGGCGAACCGTCACGCCGGGCTGGGCGAGATCGATAATGAACTGGGTCAGCCCGCCGTGGCGATCTTCTCCCGCCTCGCCGGTGCGCACCAGCGCAATGAGGTAATGGACGCGATGGGCATTGGATGTCCAGATCTTGCTGCCATTGATCACCCAGCCGCCATCGCGTTTCACGGCGCGGGTGCGCACCGCGGCGAGATCGGAGCCGGAGTCCGGCTCGCTCATGCCGATGCCGAAGGAACACTCGCCCCTGCAAATGCGCGGCAGGATCAGCCGTTTCGCCCTCTCGCTGCCGTGGCGCAGAATCTGCGGGCCGGACTGCCGATCGGCGATCCAATGCGCGAAGCACGGCGCGCCGGCGGCGAGCATCTCCTGCGTAATGACGTAGCGCACGAGGCTGGAAAGCGCCTGACCGCCATACTCCCTGGGCCAGGTGACGCCTATGAAACCCGCAGCGCCAACACGGCGGCTGAACTCCGCGTCGAAAGTGCTCCAGGAGCAGCGATGCGGTGCATAGCGTCCGGCGTTACGCTCCGCGGCGAGAAACTCGCGCACACGGCGCCGGGTCGCCACGGCTTCCGGCGGCAGACGGGGTGCATCGAATTGGAAGGCGTGCATGCAAGTCTCGTTGATTTAGATGGCGCCATTGTAGACCGGTGTCGGACAACGCTCCCTTTCTCAAGTCGCTCAGCGGGACGGACAGCGCCCGCGGCGATATAGCAAAAGGGGATCGAGTCATGTGTCGCCGCCTGGATGCGCCGGCCTGCATAAACACCCGTGGCGTAGCCGTCGGTGAGCAAGCCCAGCATCAGCGCCGGGTGATACGCGACCGAACCAGTGCCATCGACGATGTCGACCACGAAGCGCGCCAGGTGATGTGAACGACCCTCGCCTAAAGGAGGGCTTCAAATTACGGCTCAAGCCGGCGAGAGTCGGCCCTGCGGCCGACATGCGTCACCACCCTTCTCCCTACGGGATACCCTGGCGCAGCCCGGAGTTCCCGTTTAGAAGGGCCGGGGATGAGGGACAGGTCGATTCGAACGACAAAACCTTCCCTCACCCGTCGCTTTCGCGCCGACCTCTAAACGGGTACTCCGGGCTGCGCCAGGGTATCCCGAAGGGAGAGGTGAGAAAAAGCGACCCGTCGCCTAAAGGCGAGGGGTTTACGGATCCCCTAGCGGGGACCCTAAGTCCGACAGGCTCCTAGAGCCCGCCGCGGTATTTGTTGGTAATTGGATAACGCCAGTCCTTGCCGAAGCCGCGCGGGGTAATGCGGATGCCCACGGGCGCCTGCCGGCGCTTGTATTCATTGACATGCACCAGATTGACGATGCGGTAGACGTCCTCGCGCTTGAAGCCGGAGGCGACGATTTCCGCCACGCTCTGGTCCCGCTCGACGTAACGCTCGATGATCCCGTCGAGCACATCGTAAGGCGGCAGGCTGTCCTGGTCGACCTGGTTGGGCCGCAGCTCGGCGCTCGGGGCGCGCTCGATGATCCTCTGCGGAATCACCGCCGACAGACTGTTGCGATAGCGCGAGAGGCGGTAGACGTACTCCTTGGTGACGTCCTTGAGCACGGCAAAGCCGCCCGCCATATCGCCGTAGAGCGTGGCATAGCCGGTGCTCATCTCGCTCTTGTTGCCGGTGGTCAGCACGATCGATCCATGCTTGTTCGACAACGCCATCAGGAGCGTGCCGCGGATGCGTGCTTGCAGGTTTTCTTCGGTGGCATCGAACGGCCGGCCGCCGAAGTGCGGCGCCAGCGCGTTCATGAAGGCATCGAACGTCGGTTTGATGGCGATCTCGCTGTAGCGCACGCCGAGGCGCTTCACCATTTGCCGCGAATCCTCGACGCTGATGCCGGCGGTAAACTGCGAGGGCATCATCACCGCATGCACCTTGTCGGCGCCAATCGCGTCCGCGGCGATGCACAAGGTCAGGGCCGAATCGATGCCGCCCGACAAGCCCAGCAGCGCGCCGGGAAATCCGTTCTTGCCAAGATAGTCGCGCACCCCAAGGCATAACGCCTTATAGATGCTCTCGTCGGTATCCGGCTCCGCAACGATGGCGCCGGGCAGCGGACCGTCTTTGCCGACCTCGACAACGACAAGCGCCTCCTCGAAGGCGGGCAATTGATGGGTCAGCTTGCCGCGCGCGTCCATGACGAAAGACGCGCCGTCGAATACCAGTTCGTCCTGGCCGCCGACGAGGTTGCAGAACACGACCGCCATGCCGGTCTCGGCCGTGCGATCACGCACCACTTCGTAGCGGGTTCGCAGTTTGTTGATGTGGAAGGGCGAAGCATTGAGCACCAGCAAGACCTGCGCGCCGGCCGCGCGCGCGCGCTTGGGTGCCTCCGGCTCCCAGACGTCCGCACAAATGTTGATGCCGACATTGACGCCATCCGCGCCAGGGGTGACGCGGCTCGTGCTCTCGCCGCCGGGACCCCAGACATCCTCGCAGATGTTGACGCCGACGCGCACACCGTTGACTTCCACCACACAAGGGCTGCCGTCAGACTCGAAATAGCGTTCTTCGTCGAAAACGGTGTAGTTGGGCAGGTCGCGCTTGTGATAGACGGCCGCTATGGCGCCATCGCGCAACACCGAAGCGGCGTTGTAGAGCCTGCCGCCCGTCTGGTGCGGATGGCCGACCACGACGCTGATGCCTTTGACCTTGGACGCAAGCTGCGTGAGCGCGAAATCGCAGGCGGCGCGGAAATCCTCGCGCAGCAGCAAGTCTTCGGGCGGATAACCGCAGAGAGAAAGTTCGGGCGTCAGCAGAATGTCGGCGCCCTGTGCCCGGGCCCGCTCCGCAACCTCGAGGATTTTTCTGGTGTTGCCGGAGAGATCCCCGACCGTGCAGTTGATCTGGCCAATCGCAATGCGCATGGCTGCTACTATAGCATCCGCCCCTTCTGACAATGAAAACGCGCTCCGGTATCCAGGTCGTAGATTCGCTTGCGTCGATTCCCGGCTCGGATTGGGACGCGCTCGCGGGAAATCATCCGCTGCTTTCGCATGCGTTCCTGCACGCGCTGCACGAAAGCGGTTGCGCCGGCGCGCAGACCGGCTGGACGCCCTGCCACTTGACGTTGTGGCGGGACAGCAGGCTTGCAGCGGCCATGCCGCTCTATCTGAAAACCCATTCCTACGGCGAATATGTATTCGACTGGGCCTGGGCGGACGCCTACCAGCGCCACGGCCTGCGCTATTACCCGAAGCTGCTGAACGCGGTGCCGTTCACGCCGGTGACCGGACCGCGCTTGTTGGCCAGAAACGCGGCCGATCGCGGCACACTGCTCGATGCCGCGCTGGAATTTGCGCGCGACACCGGCGTCTCGTCGTTGCACTGCCTGTTTCCGGCCGAGGCCGAGGTCGCTGCGTTCGAGTCCGCCGGGTTGATGTTGCGCGCTTCGGTGCAATTCCACTGGCGCAACGAGGGCTTCCGCGACTTCGACGATTTTCTGGCGCGCATGAATCACGACAAGCGCAAGAAGATTCGTCAGGAGCGGCGCAAGCTGCGCGATGCGGGGATCGATTTCCGCCGGCTGGGCGGAAGCGAGGCGACCGAGACCGACTGGCGGTTCTTCGTCGAATGTTACAACCGGACTTATCGAGCCCACCATTCGTCGCCTTATCTGAATCTCGATTTCTTCCTGCGTCTGGCGCAAGCCATGCCCGAGCGCCTGCTGCTTATTGTGGGTTACCGGGAGGGACAGCCGGTGGCGACGGCCTTCAACATCATTGGCGATGAAACGCTGTACGGCCGCTACTGGGGAGCAACGGAATTCCACTCCGGCCTGCATTTCGAAACCTGTTACTACCAGGCCATCGAATTTTGCATCGCCGAAAGCATAGGTTCTTTCGAAGGCGGCGCGCAGGGCGAGCACAAGCTCGCCCGCGGTCTCTTGCCGCAGCGCACGGTTTCCGCGCACTGGCTGGCGCACCCTGAATTCGCCGAGGCGGTGACGCGCTTTCTGCGCAAGGAAGCGAGCGGAATCGGGCATTATGTCGACGAATTGTCCGAACACAGTCCGTTCAAGCTGGCGGATCGCGCCCCCGAATAACGATTCTGGATTTGGTTAAACTAGCAGCATGCCGCCAATTTATCGTACCTACCCCGCTGTGATCGCGCTTGCTCTGTCGAGTCTGCTCTGTACCCCGACGCTGTGGCCGGCTTCGGCGCATGCCGCGCCGACTGAAATCGAAGTTGTGGACCAAACCGTGGGAACGGGCCTCGAGCCGCGGCGGGGCTGGTTCGTCATCATCCGCTATACCGGCTGGGTCTACGATGAGCAGGCGCCTGACAAGAAGGCAAAGAGATTCATCCATTCGGACGACCGCGGTGCACCGGTATCCTTCGTCTACGGTTACAAGCGTGCGCTGCCCGGGCTGGAAAAAGGCATGGAAGGCATGAAGGTTGGCGGGCGTCGCAGCGTCATCATTCCCGCAAAATATGCTTTCAAGGGCGCCCGGCAGCAAAGTCCGGATGGCGTTTCCGTCGATTCGGATCTGATTATCGACATCGAGCTCGTGGATGTCGTGCCGCAGGCGAATTCCGCTCCATCCAACGAATAGCCCGAATAACGAAAAGGAGAATGCGAACATGATCGGCGATCCCGTTGCGCTGACGATCCGCCGCAACATCGAACGGCCTTCGAAAACCATCATGAAGGCATTTGCCGGCATGCCCACCGGTTTCATTACCGATGCGTACAACGGCAAAGGTTGCCTTGACTATGCAATCAAGCCTCTGCTCCCGACGATGAACTTCAGCGGCAGCGCCGTCACGGCGTTCTGCGGACCCATGGACAATCTCGCCGCGATGGCGATTCTCGACTTTGCGAAAAAAGGCGATGTCATCATCATCGCCACCACCGGCGACGATACCGCGGCAACCATCGGCGATCTGTGGGCATTCTGGGCAAAGAAGATCGGCGTCGTGGCCATCGTCTGCGACGGCCTCGTGCGCGACGTAACCGGATTGCTGAAAGTCGACATCCCGGTCTTCGCCCGCGGCATCAAGCCGAATTCCGCGTTCAAGAACGGCCCCGGCGAAGTGAACACCACGGTGACCTGCGGCGGCGTGGCAATTTCCGCCGGCGATATCATCGTCGGCGACCGCGATGGCGTGGTTGCCGTCCCGCTCGCGCAAGCCGCCCAGGTGGCCGAGCGCCTCGAACTGGTGAAGACGAAGGAAGCCGAAGCCGAGGCCAAGGTCAAGCAAGGCATCAAGCTCAAGTTCTGGGATCCCGATGCGCTGGGCAGCCGGCTCCATTACATCGACTAAGCACCCATCGCCTCAGCGCTGGGGAGAAACGCCATGGCGCGTGCGCCGCGGATTGCGGCCATGATTCTGTCGGGGCGTCTCTTCCCTCATCCCCGGCCCTTCTCCCGGGGGGAGAAGGGAGCGTCGCGCTCCCCGGCCCGGGCGGGGAGGTTCATGGGTAGGGATCGGGGGGTGAGGTGTGGTCTTCGATTACTACAAACGACTATCGGCCGCCAGGCAAAGCATCTACCGCCAAAGCGATGCAATCGTGGCGGTCAATTTGCCTGATGCTGAAGTTCTGCGGGCGCCGGCGCAGGCCCTGGTTGCAGCCTTGAAAGCGGAAAACCGGACAACGGTTCAGCGGCTTTCGCAACAGGTGACCGACGGCATAGTCGAGCAATTGCGGGTACCACCGCTGCGCACGCAGGTGCTGGCGGTGCGGCCGAGCGACGACGGCGGCGAACTGCACGGCCTGTATCTGCCGGAAGAGGACGGCAAGACAGCGAAGATTCAACTCTGGATGCGCACTGCGAAGCACAAGCGTGTGGTTGCGTTCAAGAGCTATCTGCGCACATTGCTGCATGAGATCTGCCATCATCTCGACTACGAACTCTATAAGTTTCCGGAGACTTTCCATACCGAAGGCTTCTACAACCGTGAGTCCAGCCTGTTTCGCCAGATCGTTGCGGGCGACGCGCTCAGTCCGCGACCATCGGAGACTTGAATGAAAATCGCCGGCGCCCTCTTCGGTCTTCTCAGTCTGGCAGTGGTTCTTGTCATCTGGTACCGCGCCTACAAGTCGATCAAAGGCGATGACGGGCCGCTGTTCTCGCCGGGTAGCCGCAAACCCGAAATGGAGAACAACTCGCTGGAGGAGTTCATTGCCGCCTACAGGGGCAGCGAAGTCGCGCCGGGCAACGGCATCGCGGCGGCAAAGCCCGCCGCTGCAGTGACCCCTTCTGCGGCCGCGGCGCCGGCCACCCCTGCCCGGCGCGATGCGTTCGTTTCCGGTTCGACGAAACTGGCCTACCTGGCCTGCAAGACCGGCTTGCGCGACCACCACATCTTTGCGCACGTGTCCCTCTCGGCGCTGTCCACCGGCGACGCCATCGACCCGGCGTTGTCAAGCACCGATGTCGATCTGCTGATCTGCAATGCGGCTATGTCGGCAGTGGCGGCCATCGATCTGCTTGATTCGGGTCTGATCGATGCAGGAAACGACGACGCGAACGCAGCCAAGTCGGACCACTTGAAGGCGCTGGGGATCCGCTATTTACGACTGTCGGCAAAATCCCTGCCGCGGCCGGACGAACTCCACGCGCTGCTCTACAAGATGTAGCGCATACCTCAAACGCACTCACCGCTGAGGCACAGAGGACGCAGAGGAAAGGCAATAGCGGAAAATGTTCTGGGATAGAAATACTGCCATCGGTTGTTACTTTGGCACCGGATCTTATTCTAATTTCCATTTGCTTTTCCCGTTTTTGTTTTTCCTCCGCGCCCTCTGCGCCTCTGCGGTGAATATTTGATTGAATGTTAAAAGGCCGCGAATCGCGGCCGAGTTGCCGGGGAACGAGACCTCAGCCCTTCTTGCCCGCCTCTGATTCGGCCGGCTTCCCGCCCGGCTGGCCGGCGGCAGGATGCGGGATCGCATTCTCGTCCGCCGGGCAGAAGGCATCGATTGCCTCGTTATGGCACCAATGGGCATTGAAGCCATCGTTCTTCTTGATGCAGTCATAAATGTACTTGCCCATCTCGTCGGTCCAGGCGCAGTTCTGCCGTTTGAGGAAAAACCGCTCGCGGCCATTGGTCGCGCCTTCGCCAAGCGCCGCACCGCTGGCGCCAAGGCCGGCCAGCAGCAAGCCCAGAAGGCCGTATACGATTCGTTGTTTCATAGCAAACCTCTCGATGAACTATTTTGGGTGGAACTTGAACTCGAGAACCAGGTAGCGGCGGCCCACCAGATCCTTCGTTCTCGTCTGTTTTTCGCCGTTGTATTCCGCGTCGATCGTGAAACGTCCGCCGGCCGGCGGATTCATATAAAAATACGGGCCCTCCGAAACCGCTTCGATCAACGCATTGCCGCCAAGGTCGGTCAGCGTGACCTTCACGCCGCTGATGTCGGCTGCCTCGCCTTCGACTTCGAAAATGAGCTGAATTGGAAACTTGTTGGCGATCTTGAACAACGCCTTGCGCTGCGCTTCGCCGGAACCCCCGCTGACGTAAGTCGTGGCGCCCTGCTTGCGCACCTTGGGCGGCTCCGCTTCATCCGCCGCCTGCAGCATTGGCGCGGCAAGCGCGATCAACAGACCGGTCATCATGCAAATTCTTGTTTTCATCTCCTCGCCTTCTGCAACGCCGTGTGCGCCCGAGAATAGCACAGACCTGATCCGTCGCTCCCCCGGCGGTGAACGACCCTCGCCTAAAGGCGAGGGCTTCAAATTACGGCTCAAGCCGGTGAGAGTCGGCCCTGCGGCCGACATGCGTCACCACCCTTCTCCCTCGGGGAGAAGGGCCGGGGATGAGGGATGGGTCGATTTGAACGACAAGACCTTCCCTCACCCGTCGCTTTCGCGCCGACCTCTCCCGAAGGGAGAGGTGAGAAAAAGCGACCCGTCGCCTAAAGGCGAGGGGTTTACGGATCCCCTAGCGGGGACTCTAAAACGCCATGTCAGTTAACACGAAGGCGACACGAAAATGGAATCCGAGAACCTTTGCTGTGCTGCCGATGGACTCTGGCGACGAAAGCCCGGAATTGAATATTGCCCATGTTCGCAACGCGCGCGCAACATCGACAAGTTCGCTCCCAGGTCCGTAACTGCGATGCCTATGGTTTTTCAATTTACCGTTACAGAGCCCGCCGGGGTATGCAGTCTGGGTTCGCGAGCCATGGATCACTGGATGAGCGCCAGCGGCGATCAGCTCTTGGTGATTTTTGGCCCGATATAAAAGATTTGAACATTTGGTCGTGCATCCAACGGCCATTCGAAGTGAATGCGGTACTGTGGTGTCTTGATCTTCCCATGCCACGGACAAAAGACCTTGGTTCCCGGATTCTCCGCATCGCTGAAGCTCAGCTCTTCGCGAAAATTGCGCTTGTTGCTCTCCGACTCATCGGTAAACAGATCCTTCTCGCCGGCGAAGTGCTTCGCGATCAGTTCATGATTTCTTGCAGAGTAGCTGCCGTCTGCATTACGGCTGGCGGCAAATTCCTGCAATATGCCGAGCAATACAAATATCCTCTCGACGACGTATGCGCTGAAGGGCTCGCGCGCAAGCGGAGCAATTGCGGTTGAAGGCAGTGTCAATCTGTCAAATCTCAGTTGCGCTTGCTCCAACATCTGCTGCCAATTGGCGGGTTCTGGAATGGCGGCGATTGCTTGCGTGCGCAATGCGGCAATGTCCCAGATATTCGGCACGAACACGGCGCCAATTGGCGCCTGCGGCAGTCCGTGACAAATATTGATCGATTGACAGTCAAAGCCTCCGCCGCCAAAGCTGAAGCTCGTGGCGACCTCGTTCGCGACCAGCCGCCGCGCGGCCTCTCCCAAGCCCATATCGGTAACGTCCGTACCGGCGCATTCGAAGTAGTCGTCTTCGTTTGGTTGGCGGTCCTCCTCCAGGAACGGACCGGAGCGCGTGATCCACTCCAAAACCAGACGGGTCAAGTTTCGATCCGGCGCTGACTGCACTGCGACACGAAAATCGGCATTCCTTGTGACCGGCTGGTTATACAATGTTCGGGAACAGAATAGATGATCCTTCAGCGCCTGCACTTGACGGCGCAGCCGCATCAAGTCCTCCACTTCGTTCAGGAATGCAGCGGAATTCGCGTACTGGCCGCGGATGGACAGGTCATTCAAGTACCAGCGCATGCGCGATTACCACCCAGCCAGAGCCGTGAGATCCCGTTCCGCCTGATCGAAAAAGCCGGAGGGCCATTCGCTCAGGTTACCCTTCGAGTCGATTTGCGGGGATACCACGTGAGCGGGATCAGAGGACAGCCGCGGGCGGTAGTTGAAAAAGTGAATGGCGGTTTCAAGTGGGGACAACTCACCGCGGCTCACCGCCAGGCGCACGCCGTTCAACACATGATCACTGTGAGTTTCGACAATGACTTGTACTCCGGCACGTGCCAGCATCGCCAGGAAATGACCCATCAAGGACTGTCCCATCGGGTGCAGGTGCGCCTCCGGACTGTCGACGATCAGAAGCTGTCCTCGTCTTGCAAGAAGTCCGGCAACAAGGATAGGAAACGCGTAGGTCAAGCCGTACCCGATATTGGCCGGACGCCTCCACTCATCGGACCCATGATTGCGCAATTCAAGGCGTACAAGCGATGTTCCCGTGACGCGCTGCCCATTGGCCTGCGCCCGTGGAAAGAGTCGAGAAGCCCAGGCATTGAACTGCCGTCGCAGGATGGGTGCGAGTTCTTCCGCACATCGACGCTCGGGTTCGACTTCGTCATCGAGGTGCTTTTCGAACCACCATGGGGCAAATTCGCCCTCGGATCCCACGTCAGCCCAGACTGGTTCCGCGTTCTCCGGAGAGGGAAACACCTCGGTCGCCCCCGTTCGCATTGCCGACAGGAAGACAAGGTCACCGAGACTTCTGCAGATGTCCTGTATCGGCGCGGGTGCATCGCGGGGGAGCAGATTTTCCAAGCCCTCCGGAAAGGAGGACGCGCCGCCGGTATCCGGCCCGACTCGCCACTCGATTCTGCCGATGGGTAAGGCGTGGCCGCCACGGCGATCCCCCACAGACATGACCCAATCGACTCGCTCGTCCAACGTCTCGATCCCCAGAGACAGTTCCGGCCCGCCACCCTCCCGCAGGACGTCTCCGGGTGAGCCAAGGTGGGCAAGCGGACCATTCAGCGGAATAAACGGCAATCGACCTCCTTGTCGCTGCGCCTGACCCAACAGCAGCAACGCCTGCAACACGGTGGACTTCCCGGCAGCGTTAAACCCGGTCAACAGCGTTAACGCGCCCAGTGGCAGGGATATAGCGTCAAAACATTTCAGATTCTGAATGTGAAGAGTGCGGATCATTGCAGCACCTGCGCAAGTGCGGCACGCGCCATCGCAAAGCGCTTCTTCACCTGTCTGGTGCTGTTTGTTGAATACGTTATCGCGTTGCCGAACTCCGGATCATGGATAAGATCGGCGAAGGCCTGGCGTAGTGGCTTTGCATGGGACTCGACAACCTCGTTGTCGATTTCTGCGAACAACACGGAACACACGTCGAACAAGGCGATGTTGACGACCGTCCGCGTTGGCTGGTCGCTCATATGCGCCAATGACTTTCGAAATGCATGGTCTTTGAACAGGGTCTGGTTCGCGCGCATGGAATGGATGAATTTTACGTAAAGATCGTCCAGATTTACGCTGGAATGCTGCATTTTGTCCAGTGTTTGTGCCAGAAACACGTCCATATCCCCAGCGATGTATTTCGCTTCGCCAATGAGGCGGAAACCGCAAAAGCGATTGATGGCCTCGCGGTCACGCATGGATTTCTGGTCGAGCGTTCTTCCGGTTGCGCTCAGGAATTCCGAGCTGGTCGCGGCTTTCTTGAGCCATCGCGTCGAGGGTCCGTTGAACAGGCAATTGCGCATTTGTTGACGGGTCAACGGGACGCCGCTGTTGACCCGCTCGAAAATATCCAATTTCGCGCGCTCGGGCGCCTTCGCATCGAGAATGTAAAGAGTGAGCTGGGTATCCTGGATTCGTTCCTGCAGGAGCAGAGAAAGCGCCGAGTAGCGCTGGCCATCCAACGGATGATGCGGCTGGTCTTCGCCCGCCTTGAGCACCAGTTCAAATTGGTTCGCCAGGAAGCGGCTGAACGTGGTCAGCCTTTGCAAGCCATCGACAACGGCAATGCGCCCATCCGGTGCTTCGGCCACGTAGAACACCGGCAAGGGAATGCGCATCACGCACGACTCGATCAGCCGCGATTGCTTATCCACGGGCCAAACGAAGTCACGCTGAAAGTCCGGATCGAGCTGGTAGCGGCCGGCCTCGATGCGGCGCACGACTTCTTGAACAGTACGCTGCTCCGTGCGAACAAAGACCGCGTCAAGAGGGTAGTCGCCACCCCAACCCTCGGATTGCGCGTGGTCCAGGCCTTCAACGTCGTCTTCCGCTGCGGCCAAACTGCTGTCTTGGGTATTCGCCATCATATCGCCTCGGCCTGGATTTGGCGGTGCCACTGCCTTTTTCCGGGATCATTATGCCAGCGTGGGTGGATTGAACCGGCAATCGCGCCATTTGACGCTGCATTTGTCGTGGCTGTTGTGCATGTCTTTCGTTTTTCGTGAACGACCCTCGCCTAAAGGCGAGGGCTTCAAATTACGGCTCAAGCCGGTAACAGTCGGCCTCGCGGCCGACTCGCGAAATCTCCCTTCTCCTCCCGGGAGAAGGGCCGGGGATGAGGGAGCATTTCACATTCTTTGCCATCGTCCCTCACCCGCCGCTATCGCGTCGGCCTCTGCTCCGCTTCAAGTGTGCCCTTGTCCCGAAGGGAGAGGCAATACAACCGCACCCTCTTCTCGCAGTTCTCGCTCTTCTACAGAAATGCCTTCCCGTCGCCTAAAGGCGAGGGGTTTACGGATCCCCCATCGGGGACTCTAAAAAGGTACTCCACGCTAGCGCGAGGGTATTCGTGTTAAACGCCGTTATCGCCGATCCGCAAACCGAGCGGCGTTATTGCGCGTCAGGCTGATTCTCCGGCATCGCCTTTTTGAAGGGATCGAGAGCCAGACAGTTGTCGTTGATGCGCCTGATGGAGGGAAACGGGCCGAGATCGACGTTGAAGCGATTGGCATTGGCGACTTGCGGCACCAGGGCAATATCGGCAAAACCCGGCGTGTCGCCGTGGCAGAACTGCCCGGTTTCCTTTTCCGCAGCGAGCCGCTTTTCGAGCGCCGTGAAGCCGACCGTCACCCAATGCCGGTACCAGGCCCCCTTCTGCTCGTCGCTCAGTTTGAGCGTATCGGTCAGGTAGGCCAGCACGCGAGTGTTGTTCAGCGGATGGATCTCGCACACGCAGATCAGCGCCAGCGAGCGAGCGCGGTTCCTGCCGAGGGCATCTTTGGGCAGCAGGGCCGGCTGCGGAAATTTCTCGTCGAGATACTGGATGATCGCCGGCGACTGATACAGCCGCTGGCCGTCGTGCTCCAGCACCGGAACAAGATTCTGCGGACTGATTTCCGAAAACTCGGGCGTGTACTGCCGGCCCTTGGCCAGATGGATGCTGACCTGCTCGTACTCGAGGCCTTTCATGTTCAGTGCGATGCGCACGCGGTAGGATGCGGAACTTCTGAAATACCCGTAAAGTTTGTACATCTGTTCTCCCCGGTATGGGTTGCGTACTTCAACGCACGGCGTTGAGTTCGCGATGGCGCATCAGCAGACCGGCTGCAATGCACATTTCCTCGGCATCCTTGAAGGTCGGTACGCCGGCAGCTTCCATGCGCGCGAACCAGTCGCTCTTGTGCTCGAGCGTGCCCATCATGGCATGCAGCATCGGCAGCTTCGCCCGCGTGCACAACTCGGCGAGCGCCTCCACCACCGCGCCGGCATCCACCATGAACGGGACCACGTGGATCATCAGGATCGCATCGAAGTGCCCTTTGTGGGTTTCCAACGCGGCCGCGAGTGTGGCGCAAAAGCGCTCCGCGCGCGCATCCGCCAGCAGATCGAGCGGGTTGGCGATGGACGCTTCGGGTGGCAGGAAGCGGCGCAGTTTTTCGGCCATTGCAGCCGGCAGCTCCGGCAGCGCGAGTCCCTCGTCCGTCGCCTGATCGGCCGCCAGCACGCCCGGGCCGCCGGAATTCGACAGCAGCAGCACGCGCCTGCCGATGCCGTGCGGAAATGCGCCGAACGCCTTGCCGGCCAGCAACAGGCGCCGCAGGCTCTTGACCCGGACGATGCCGCTGCGGCGGCAAAACTCCTCCGTCGCCGCGTCGTCGGCAGGTCGCGATCCGGTGTGGCGAAACGCGGCGTCGCGGCCGGCAGCCGTGCGCCCGCCGAACAGCGCGATCACCGGTTTGATCTTCGTCACCGCGCGCGCAGCCTCGCCGAAACGCGCCGCGTCGCCGAAGGATTCGACATAGAGCAGGATCGCCTTGCAGCGCCCATCGCGGCCCAATTGCTCGAGGTATTCGATGATGCCCAAGTGCATGCTGTTGCCGACGGACACGACCGCGCCCAGCGGGATGTGGTAGGCATGACTGGCGTCGATCGCCTCTTCGATGATGGCGCCCGACTGCGAGATCATCGCCACGGCGCCGCCTGCGGGCATGCATCGAAAAAATGTCGCCGCGAATGGCGCCTTCGGGTCCAGCAGATTGATCACGCCGGCACAGTTGGGGCCGCCGATCGTCAGACCACGCTTGCAGGCGAGTTCGCGCAGAGCCGCGTCGCGCGCCCGCCCGTTATCGCCGGCTTCAGCGAATCCGCCGGGCAGGATCAGGATGTTCTTGTGGCCGCTGTCCGCCGCTTCGGTAACCACTTCGAGGATGCTGTCGGGTCTGACCAGCACCGCGATCAGATCGACCGGGCTTTCCATCGCCTGCAGTGAAATCGCCACCTTCAGGCCGTCAATTTCGCCGCCCTTCGGATTGACCGGAACGATGCGACCACGATAGCCCGAAACCCGCAAGTTGCGAAGCACGGCGCCGCCCGAACTGGTCGGCCGCTCTCCCGCGCCGACGACCGCGATGCTTGCCGGATTCAGGAAACTGTCGATGGCGCTCTTGGCGGACATGGCGTCAACCTTCGCGCAACTTGCGCGCGATCTCGCGAAATGTATCGCGGCCGCCAAAGCCCCCTGCTTTGGTGACCAGCCAGATGGGGGAGCCTTGCAAGCGAATGCGCGCATAGGGAATACCCGGCATCAGATCGCCGAGCACCTGCAGTGCGGGGTTATCGCTCGCTGTCAGAATCGCGATCGCCGTATCGCCGCCGGTCGCGACCAGCGCCTGGGCCTGCGCGCGATGCGCAAGCCCGATCGCATGGCGCGCCATGTCGGCCGCGACACGCCCGGCGTCGCCTTCCCGGCCCGCGTCGTCGGCGGTGGCTTTCAACACCAGATTTCGCGCGAGCGGAATCTCTGTGCACTGCAGCCGGCCGTTGGGTACGCGCAGCACCTTCGTGCCGGGTTCCGCCGCCAGAGCTTCGACTTGCTCGGCACTGCGTTGCGCGCGCGAGCCGACCGCAAACACAATTGTGCCGGTTACATGTTGCCGGCCGGATGGTGCGGGATGCCCCTCGAAGCAGACCTGGGCAAGCGCGTGGGTCAAGCCCGCCGACCCGACCATCAGCACGGAGTTCATGCGTGATTCGAGCGTTTCCACGATTCTCGCCAGATCGGCATCGAATTCGCTGTCGGCAATCCAGATATCGGTCCCGTCACCGAAAGCATCCGACGGCACAACCGCCCTGACCCGCAGCCCAGGCTTCGCCTCGGCAAAGACTTGCTGCAGCGGCGCCAGCGGCGGCGACGACAATGCGTCCTTTACAAAAGCGGTCTGTGCCAGCGGCTTGCCGTCGACGTGAACGATTCCCCCGCGGACAGTGCGCCCTTGTGCCGGGAATGCGGCCGCGACTACCGCTTCACGGCGGCCGCTGACATCGAGCAACGCCACCGTTTCGGCAACAACATTGCCTCGTAGCGTCGAATCGATCTTCTTGACGACAATGTCGAAGCTGCCGACGCCGAGGTGGCGCACGATCTCCCTCACACGGACTGCGGCCTGCGGTCCCGGCAGGTGCCGGGTATCGGTATTGACCGAGACAACCCGGGCCGATTTCAGAGAAGCGGGATTGCAGCGCATCGGCACGGCAACGACCCAGGTTTCAATGCCGAGCGAGGCAAAAGGCCCGGCGCTGTCCATTGCCCCCGTCAGGTCATCGGCGACGATCAGTACGCGAGGGCTCTGCACCATTCAAGTCTCACCACGGCGATCAGACCTTATGCAGCGACACGATCCGCCATCTTGCGCGCGTAAGCGATGGCCGCCTGCATGTTCACGTTACTGGCCTTGCCGGTCCATGCGATGTCGTGGGCCGTGCCGTGATCCACCGACGTGCGGCGAATCGGCAGCCCGAGGCTGACATTCACGGTTTCGTCGAAGGCAATCAGCTTGGTCGGGATATGGCCCTGGTCGTGATATTGCGCAACCACGAGATCGAATTCGCCTTTGAGCGCGCGATAGAACACGGTATCCCCGGAGATCGGCCCTTTGACGTCGATGCCCTCCTTGCGTGCGATTTCGATCGCCGGTTCGATGCGTTCGATTTCCTCGCGACCGAAAATGCCGCCCTCGCCGCTGTGCGGATTCAGTCCTGCGACGGCGATGCGCGGCTTGTCGATGCCGAGTTCGCGAAAATGCTGGTGCCCGGCGCGGATGGTCGCGACGACCCTGTCGATGGTCGGACGCTCGGCGGCATTCTTCAGGGACTGGTGCGTGGTGACGTGGATTGCGTTGAGTTTGTCGCTGGCCAGCAGCATGAACGAAGACTTCGCGCCGGTGAGGTGCGCCAGCAACTCGGTGTGGCCGTCGAAATGATGGCCGGCCGAATGCATGGCGGCCTTGTTCAGCGGCGCCGTGACGATCACCGCAATCTTGCCGGCCAGAGCGAGCTTGACCGCTTCTTCGACGTAACGAAACGCCGCTTCGCCGCCGGCGGCGGAAACCTTGCCATCGACAATCTTGTCCTGATCCTTGCTCTCGACATTGACGACCGGCACTTCACCCGCCTTCGCGTCGAGTCCATCCACGAACTTGAGTCCCGCGCCAAGCAGCTTGTCGGCACGCTTCAAGATGGCGAGATTGCCCACTACCGCGGAAACCGAACGCGTTGCCGGGCTCATCTGCGCAAGCGTCTTGACGATGATCTCGGGCCCTACGCCCGACGGATCGCCCATGGTGATGCCGATTCTTGCGGTCATGCGCTCCTCGTGATGCCAGTAAATGAGAAAAGTGCGAAATTATAGCCGAGCGATGTGCACCCATCAGACCGCGCCGTATTCCTCGGGGGCAAGGGCAATCCGGACTTCTGCGGCTGTTGCAAGTTCGCTGCCGGCATCAACTTGCCTCAAGTCACGCTGACAGCCAGTTCACCGAGTCCTTCCACGGATCCGACCATCTGGTCGCCCTTCTTCACGGCTCCCACTCCTGCCGGCGTGCCGGTGTAAATCAGGTCGCCTGGTTTGAGCAAGTAATACTCGGACAGGTACGCAATCGTATCCGGCACGTTCCAGATCATCTCCGACAGGTCCGCCTGCTGGCGCATCTCACCGTTGACCTTCAGCCAGATCTTGCCGGTCGAATGATGGCCGTGGCTCGCCACCGGATGAATGGCGCCAATCGGCGCCGATTCGTCGAACGCCTTGCCGAAATCCCAAGGCCTCCCCATGTCGCGCGCCTTGAACTGCAGGTCGCGGCGGGTCATGTCCAGGCCCACCGCATAGCCGAATATGAACTCCAGTGCCTTGGCGGCGGAAATGTTGCGGCCCTCGCGCTCGATCGCCACCACCATCTCGATTTCATGATGCAGATTGTCGGTGCCCGGCGGGTAATGCATCCTGCCGCCGCCGGGCAACACGGCGTCGGCCGGCTTGAGAAAGAAAAACGGCGGTTCCTTGTCCGGATCCTTGCCCATTTCCCGGGCATGGGCGGCATAGTTACGACCGACGCAGTAAATGCGATGGACCGGGAAGCGCTCCTTGCGACCGATGATGGGCACCGACGGCACCGGGCCAATATCGAACAACAGTTCATTTACGTTCATGTTTTTTTTAATCAGGGTTAGAAAAGCATTCACCGCCAAGGACGCCAAGGAAGGGCAAACCCAAGGAAGGCTGAAGAATTTTCACGCAGCAGGGAACACTTGGAAGTGAAGGATTGTCATTGCGTTTCCCTGGCGTCCTTGGCGTCCTTTGCGGTCAATGCTGTTGACTGTCATTGCAACTGTTCTTCGCGCCAGAGGCCCAATGCCCGCTGCACCGGCCGGTCGGAAAAACTGAAAAGCACGGTTTCTTCCGCAGCGTGCAAGGCGTAGGTCTGCCACGACGGCACGACGAAAGTATCGCGTGCCGTGAATTCAAAAGTCTCGCCGCCGATCACCGCGCGGCCGTCGCCCTCGATCACCGAAAAAACGCTGCCGTCGGTGCTGCGATAGGGACGACCGCTGAATCCTTTCGGCAGCAACTGGATATAGGCGCCCACGGTCGGCATCGCCGGGCCGCCGGTGGCGGGATTGACGAACTCCATCTTGTGCCCGTGGCTGGCATGGGCTTTGTCGACTTTCGCCAACTGCAGCAGGCTTTGGCGCGAGCGCGCATAGGCATAGGCAAAAACCGGCGACGTTGCGCCTTTGGGGTGAAACGCGATCGGCAGCATATTGTTGCCGTAGCGCAGCCAGGCATCGCCTTGCGGACGCACGACTTCCTGTTCGTCGTGCGGATAATCCTCGGCGAAGCCGGCATCGAAAAATCGCACCAGTGGAATATCCAGGCCATCGAGCCAGACGACGGGCTCGTCCGCGGGATTGCCGTGGTCGTGCCACGTCCACGACGGCGTGATGATGAAATCTCCCGGATGCATGGTCACGCGCTCGCCGTCGACCGCGGTGTAGGCGCCGGCGCCCTCGACGATCAAGCGCAGCGCCGTTTGCGTGTGCCGATGACTCGGTGCGATTTCACCGGGAAGGATCAGTTGCCAGCCGGCGTAAAGCGAGTTCGTGATCGCCGATTGGCCGGGAATGCCCGGGTTCTCGAGGATCAGCACGCGGCGTATGGCTTCCTTCGCCGTAATCAGTCTGCCGGCCTCCATCAGCCACGGCCGCGCTTCGGCGTACTTCCACAATGCAGGCACGCAGCGCGACTTCGGCTGGCGCGGCACCAGCGCGCTCATCATTTCCCACAGCGGCGTCAGATGCGCCGGCGCGATGCGGCGATAAAACGCCTCCCGCTCCGCGCGGGGATCTTTCAACGGCTGTCCCATTTCTCCCTCCCACATGCTGCTCTATATCGAAGACCAAGATCTTCACCGCAAAGGCGCAAAGACGCAAAGGGAACGCAAAGGAGAGCAAGAGAATGGAAGCGTGACTGTTGATCTGGATCGACGTGTGGTCATGCCATCCAATTAACGAACAATTTCTTGCTTTCCTTTGCGTGTACTTCTTTGCGCCTTTGCGCCTTTGCGGTGAGAACGGTTTTCAAATTTTAGGTAAAGACAACCCAAAATCTTTCTCGACCAGTTCGGTGACGCGCGCGACAAAATCGTCGCGCATCTCGTCGTTGGTGCGGCTCTTGAGGCCCCAGCGCCGAAACATTTCGTTGTTCTTTGATTTGCTCGCGCCGAAAAAACCCGGCGTGATCGGAAAGTAGCGGTTGATCGCGTCCTGCACCGCGGCTTTGCCTTCTTCGGTTCTGACCAGCTCCATGCAGAAATCCCTGCCGAACTTGGCGTGGAACTTCTCCTCGGGCATGGTGATGCGCGCCAGATCCCGCAATGGATAAAACGAGCAATGCAGCAGGTCTTCCACCTGCAGGATTTCCGCGAAGTCGGCGATTGCCTTGATCACGCAGAATTCCGGCCACGTCTTCAATTCGAAACCGAAGATCGTCAACGGTTTCTTGACCTTCGGATCCATCATTTGCGCCGCAACGCCGATCTGCTCCGCCAGGGCGCGGAAACGCACATGGTGATGGTACTCCTCCATGGCAACGCGGCAGGTCAGCCATTTCGCGTAAGGCGTAGGCGCCAGCGCGATAGCCGGTTCGTCGAACACCTGGGCCCCGTACAACTCGTTCACCGCATGGCTGATGACGATTTTCCTGACGGCGGCCTGGTATTCCTCGGGCTGTTGCGCGAGTTCGGCCGCGGTTTTCACGGCAAGGATGGCGGTGGCAGTCATGGGCATATCTTTCAGACGATGGGTTCGGTATTGAAGAATTCGAGATCGGTGGCGAGATCGGTCAGTCCGACGGTCAATTCTGCGCTGATAGCCTGCGCAAGCGCTGACTCGTCCCACTCGGCGCCGGCCGACATGAGCGCGCGCGCAAGCGGCCGCGGCTGCGAAAACAACAGCAACTCGCGCCCGCGCACACCGAAAAGCTGTCCGGTCAGATCGTGGGCATTCGAACTCAAAAAGGTCGCGAGCCTGGCGACGTAGTGCGCGGGAATCCGCAGGGCGCGCTGTTTGTACGCGGCTTGGGCGTCGTTGGCGGGCTGGATCGATTCCGTCACCCGGGTCGCGGCAAACGGCGCAATCGCGTTGCAGGTCACTTTCGAGCGGGACATGTCCATCGCAACGACGCGCGTCAGGCCGACCAGTCCGGCCTTGGCAGAAGCATAGGCCGCTTGGCCGAAGTTTCCGAACAATCCGGCGCTGGACACGATGTTGACGATGCGCCCGGGAGCACGGCCGTTCTTCTGCTGCTCGCGCATCAGCGGCGTGGCGGCCGCCAGCAGCGCGAAAGGCACGGTCAGATTGGTCGCCATGACCTGGTCCCAGTTTTCGCGGCTCGCCTTGAAAATGAACGCGTCACGCAGAATCGCCGCGTTATTGATCACGATGTCGATCGCGCCATAAGTCTTCACGGCGAACTGCACCGCCCGCTCTGCGGCGCCGGCCTGCGAAAGATCCTCGCCAAACGCCGTGGCATTGGCGCCGAGCCTGGCGGCGATGGATTGCGCAACCGCTGGGTCCGCATCGGCGCCGGCGATCGATACGCCGCTGTCGGCAATCAGGACCGAAGCGCCACGGCGGTGCAGTTCCCCGACGATCGCCAGCCCGATTCCGCGCGCACCGCCGGTTACGATTGCTACCCTGCCCTGCAACGTTTGAACCGTGCTCATCGCATTTCCACCATCTGTTTCGGTGCAGGCGCAGCCGGGAAAAAAGCGTCGGCATGGATATCGCGCGACGCGACGCCGCGTTCGCGCACCAGCGCGGTCGCCGCATCAACCATCGGCGGCGGCCCGGCGAAATACGTCTTGAAACCCGCAAGCGCGGGAAAATCCGCCGCGACGGCCTCGGTGACCAACCCGGCCCTTCTCGGCAGCAAGGTCGCCCCGCCGTTGCCGCCGGACTCGGATAGCACGATGTGCGCCCTGAAGGAAGGCAATCGGGTCAACAGTTCGGCGAGTTCGGCTTCGAAGTAGACGTCGCGCTCGGCGCGCACGCCGAAATACAAATGCACCGGGTGGCCAAAGCCGCTCTCCAGGGCGGTTTCGACGATCGACTTGATCGGGGCCAGTCCGCTGCCCCCGGCGACGCACAACATCGGACCGGCATGTTGCGCGCGCAGATACGACGTGCCAAGCGGCCCCGACACCTTGACCACGTCGCCTGGCTTGAGCACGGTTGCCATGCGGCGACTCACCGAGTTTGCCGCGGGCATGATGCGGATGTGGAATTCGAGCAATTTTTCACCGGGACGATTGGCCATGGAATAATCGCGGGCAAGCCCGGGCGCGGCCGCAAATTCGAGCTTGGCGAACTGCCCCGCGGAAAACGCGAACGGCCCGCCGCCGACGATGTCCATGCGCAGCCTGAGAATGTCGTGCGTCAGCGCAGTCAGGTCAACGACCTTGCAGCGCATGACGCGCGAGGGATGCACAACGAAGTCCTCGGCATCGAGCCGGCGCACCACCACATCGCTCCAGACCTGCGAGCGGCACGCGAGCACGATGCCGCGGCTGCGCTCCGCGGCGGACAGCGCATGCTCGGAGTACTCGAGTTCCATGATGTCGCCGGATACGAGCTCGCATCGACAGGTGCCGCAGTTGCCGGCCTGGCAGCTGTACGCGAAGCCGACGCCGTGCGCGAGCAGGGCGTCGAGCACGGTCTGGCCTTCCTCGGCGGGAGCGCACTGGTTCATGTCGGCGACGGTGACGGTTACACTCACGCAAATGGACCGGCTGGCAGGGTGATGGCCGAATAGTCTACTATCGATGGCAAGTATGCGAAGCCAACTGTTGGATGTCAAACAATCGGGCCGCGCTGCGCCTGGCCGCACCGCGCGCCTGCGCGAGGCGCCCGATCTCGGCGTGCTGCCCGGCCTGATCGGCTATCAGCTGCGTCTGGCGCAGCGTGCGATCTTCGCTGATTTCGCGGACACCGTCGGCGAAGGCGCAATCTCGCCCGGGCTGTTCGGCGTCCTGGTGGTCATCGGCGAGAATCCCGGACTGACCCAGCAGGCGCTGGCCAACGCGGCTCATCTGGATCGTTCCAGCGTCGTCACCGTGATCGACAAACTGGAAGATCGCGGCCTGGTGGAACGCCGGGCCGCCGATCGGCGCAGCAATGGCCTGTTCCTGGCGGACAAAGGGGCCACCCTGCTGCGCGGGCTCAAACGCAAAGTGGCGCGGCATGAGCGCCGGGTGGTCCAGAACCTTTCCACGCGCGAGCGCGCCGAGCTGGTGGCATTGCTTCAGCGTATCCTTCCCGAACGACGCTGAACGGAGACAAACCGTGGCCCGCAAATCCGCTACCCGCAAGAAGGTATTCCATCGCCGATTCAAGGCGCCCGGCCTGCCTCCCGGTTCGCTGGTGTACGCCGGCGAACGCAAATCGCCGAATCCCCGCGTCACCATGCTCGATTACGACGAGCACAGGGTCGTGGAGAAGGAACTCG
>Ga0315275_10000965_pt1 | contig 24568 bp, 24 predicted proteins | sample YL17G03_0_MG_FD_205557 | JGI IMG/M metagenome (GOLD analysis project Ga0315275, IMG submission 205557) | Sediment microbial communities from Yellowstone Lake, YNP, Wyoming, USA - YL17G03_0 | ecosystem: Environmental > Aquatic > Freshwater > Lake > Sediment | place: USA: Wyoming | collected...
CGGGCGTCACGGGAACGGCCGATATCGCGGGTACTGCCCTTCTCGATGGAGCGGCGGCAGGCGTCTCGGCGGTCGATGCGAGCCTTAGCGTAGCGCGGCCCTTGACGGGGGACGCGGCCTCGGGCTCATCGGCTGTCGGCGAACTGATCGCCATGCGCCCCTTGACCGGTTCCGTTGCCAGCACTTCCGCTGTTACCGCAACGCTCACGCCCGAGCGCGGGCTAACAGGCGCGTCCGTATCCGCATCCTCGGCAGTCGGCGAGCTGGCGAACGTCGCGTCCCTGTCAGGCTCTACGGGCGGACTATCAACAGCCGCATCCGAGTTGACGGTTACGAGCCCTTCCACTACGGACCTAACCGGAACCGCAAGCGGAACGTCCGGGGCGAGCGCGGCCCTGACCTCGACGCAAGCCTTGGCAGGGACCATTACAGCCGTATCCTCCGCGACGGCAGACCTGTCCATCGTCAGCGTAACCGTCACGTTATCGAGCACCGTACAGTTGACGGAACAGGTCAGCGGCCAGATCGACGTTGACACTTATTCATTCGACGGCCTTCTCAATACGTCCGTGCTCCTAATCAGCACGTTAACCGAATCCGAAAGCATGTTGGGGTAACGCCATGTCAGTATTCATCGGAGACACGGGGGTCAAGATCATCCTCGAAGTCGGAACGGATATCACGTCTGCGACAACCCGCAAGATCAAGTACCGCAAGCCGGGCGGAGATAGCGGGTCGTGGACGGCCATCCAAGAATCCTCGATCAGCATTTCCTATACGACGACAGCAGCGACGGACCTGAATGAGGCTGGGCGCTGGCGCTTGCAAGCCTACGTCGTCACGCCTTCCTGGACACTGAGCGGAAAGATCGCCAATATCAACGTCCTGGCAACGATATAAGGAGATTACGCCATGAGCCTTGATGCCTATGCCCTCGTGACCATCGATGATGTTAAGGGATACCTCGGCTCTCTTCCCTCGCGGGATGGCCTGTGGGTCTATTGTTCCCAAGCTGGAGCTACGACAGCAACGGTGGAGGTGACACCGACGACCATGATCCTCGTCATTACCGGAACCGGGGCCGGGACGAATACACTGACCTTTGCCGATGCCAACAAGAATACGGTCGCAGAACTCGTGACGGCAATCAATGCGCTCACGGGATGGAAGGCCGGGGCAATATATGATGGTAACGCCGATTCAACGGACCTTGTTATCACCGCGGCCATTTCCTGCCTCGGGGCCGCCCAAGAACTCACCTTGAAGATCGAGGACAACTACCTCATCGAACGCCTGATTGATCGGGCGACATATTTCCTCGAACGTTATTGCCATCGGAAGTTTATGAGCCGGGCCTATTCGCGGGAGGTCTACTATGGCTCGGGGCATGGGAATCTCATCCTCGATCAGTATCCAGCGACAACGATAAGCCGGGTCTCGATAGGCCGGACAAACGCCTTTTCCGTCACGAACACGACGGCGACGAATCACGCGACGGTCGAGATAACGTCATCGGCGCTCAAGTATTCGGCGGACGGCGCGGCGGCAACCAGCCTGACGCTTGCGAGCTATGCTACGATCAACCTCCTCATCGCGGCGCTTAACCTGGTTGCAGGCTGGACGGCAACGCTCCTCAGCTCTACCTACGGCACGCGCAAGGCAACCGACCTCCTCATCAGGCCCGGGATGTATTGCAAGTCCCCGACCTCTGCCTGGTGCGAGATCCCGAATGATGAATTGACGGACTACCAACTCATCTCACCGTCCGAGGACCGGAACTACGGCATCCTCTATTGCCCCGGTGGGTGGGTTCGGGGCCAGGAGTATTTCGTCGATTACACGGCGGGCTATGCTACGGCACCGATTGACCTCGAAGATATCTGCATCCGACTTGTCGTCAATCGCTATAACCAGAGCAAGAAGGACGGGTCTATAAAAAGCGAAAGCCTGGGCGACTACAGTTACACGATGGCCGATATGCGTTCGCTTCCCGACGACCTCAAGGAAGCCGCCGACCTCTATAAGAGGCTCGTTCTCTAATGGTCATCATCGACTATCGCGGCCCGGACGCTCCGCGCTATGCCCGCATATCTTCGCGTGCCGACCTCGGGGCCTGTATCACCTGGCTCCTGGAAGTGCTTGACGAGATGGAAGCCAGGGGCCGCGATGCCGATACGATCGTCGATCTCAAGGATTATAACGGGGTGGCAATATGAGCTTCGCGTCGCTCCTCAATCAGACCGTTGATATCAAGCGCAGGGTGCAGACTGCCGACGGACAGGGCGGATATACGACGGCATGGTCCGTCATCCATAGGCGCGTCCCCTGCCGATTCCAGGCGTTGACTTCGAAAGAGGCGATGCTGACATATGACAAGGCCGCCGTCTTTGCTAATTACTATGTTCACGTGGAGCATCTATCCGACGTTGCCGAGGGGGACAGGCTTTACCTCGGGACGCGAACCTTCGATATCAAGCTGGTTCAGGACTGGGACGAGGTCGGTAAGTATCTCAAACTCGCCGTATTGGAAATCGGAAGGGGGGAGTGATGTTCTGGGCCATTCGCAGATTCGTCCGTGATATCCCGTATCGTATCCGAAGTATCGTCTTCCGTCTGCGACATGGGTTCTCGATAGAGGACGTATGGAACCTGGATGATGCTACAGCTCGATTCTTGTCCGCGAGACTTCTGTATCTGGCGGAGAATACTTCCGGATATCCGTCAGAATTCGACGGCGAGGATGGCGATGAACTCTGGAGTGCCATTCTATTCAAGATGGCCGATGGATTCGAGCGGATGACCAAGCCGGACTGGGATTCGTTCGACCGCGACGAAATGGCCTATACCGAGGAATGCCTAGACCTTTTCCGGGAGTTTTTCTTTTCACTCTGGGACTAACATGGGAACCGTTAGCGTAAAAGTCGAAGGTATCGAGAAGACGCTGGCGAGCCTCAAGAAGTGGCAGATCATCAAGCGGCAGGCTTGCGAGGATACGCTGAAGAAGATCGGGTTCAAGGTCGAGGCTGATGCGAAACGGATGACGCCCGTCTGGACGGGACGGCTTCGGAACTCCATGTCAACGAACTGGTCCGGGTCAGGCATGACGAAGGGCAAGGTAAGCGGAACGGCCAAGGCCGACGATGGTGTCGGCGAGCCGCAGGGCCCGAAGGGATTGGTTGTCGTCGTCGGGACAAACGTTCTTTACGCGCACATGCAGGAATTCGGCTCATGGGGCGAGGGTCCGAAACCGGGTCCGGGTGAGACCATGCCCAAGCGTGAGCATGAGGCATGGCCGCGTCCGCAAGGCGGGTTCCAGATGCTTACTAAAGCCTATCTCCAGCACGAAGGCGAAGTCGGCACGGAGATCGGCAAGATCATGGGAAAGGACGAAAAGGTTTGATACCGCTTTTTAAAGTGCACATGCCGTCGAGCTTAGACGGTCCACTCCTCGACGTTTTACACTCTGGCTTCATAGGACAGGGAGCGAAGGTCGAGGAGTTCGAGAAACTCATCGGCATGTTCGTCGGCAATGAACACGTACTCACCGTGAACAGCGGCACGTCGGCCCTTCAACTGGCCCTGAAACTTGCCGACGTAGGCTATGGCGATGAGGTTATCACGACCCCGATGTCCTGCTCTGCCACGATGATGCCGATCCTGATGGCGGGGGCTAAGATCGTTTGGGCCGATATCGATCCCTGGACGGCCTGCATAGACCCGGAAAGCGTCAGGAAAAAGTTTACGGCCAAGACCAAGGCGGTCATCTGCGTAGACTGGGGCGGCTATCCGTGCGACCTTTCCGAGTTGATGACGCTATGCCGTGAGCATGGCGCCAAGCTCATCGAGGATGCCGCGCACGCGTTCGGAGCGCGGTATCAAGGAAAGCGCGTCGGCTCGATTTCGGACTTCACCTGCTTCTCCTTTCAGGCTATCAAACAGCTAACGACAATCGATGGGGGCGCATGCGCGTGCGCGGACGCGGGCGCATATAAGCGCGGCAAGCTCCTCCGCTGGTACGGGATCGACCGCGAGCAGAAGCGCGGCGACTTCCGATGCGAGGCCGACATCATCGAGGCAGGCACGAAGTGGCACATGAACGACGTGGCCGCAACTATCGGCATCGAGCAAATGAAATATCTGCCGTCGATTCTGAGCCAGCACCAGGACAACGCTCTTTGGTACGACGGCGAATTGAGAAGGGCGAATATCAAAACCGTCCAGCCCTTGTGTTATAGGTACGACAGATTTTCTACGCATTGGCTCTACACCGTGCGTGCCCTTAGCCGCGACAGGTTCGTCAAGTGGATGAACGACAACGGGATTCAGACAAGCCGAGTCCATCAGCGGAACGACGTGCATACTTATGCTCTGGAATTCAAGGCCGATCTCCCCGGCGTGGACGAATTTAACGCTCACCAATGTTCTATCCCGGTGGGGTGGTGGCTAACGGGCGACGATAAAGATTACATTCTAAACAAGATAAAGGAATGGGAAAATGTTTGCCTCTAATGGCATTGTCTTTCGGCCCGTCGAGGAAAAGGATCTAGAGGCGATTCGCACCTTGCGGAATGACCCCTCAACTTGGGGCCAGCTCACGTCGATAGGGCATATCTCAGTTGAGGCGCAGTCAGCATGGTTCTCGCGGCTGGACGGCGATCCGTCCCGGGAATACTTCGCCGTATTCACCGAGCGACAGGATGAGCATTACCCCGTCTATTTCGAGGGCGACTTCGTCGGTATCATCCGCATGGATGAGATAGACCGGATAAACCGTTCCGTGCGCATCGGGGCCGATGTTGTCCCGGCCATGCGCGGGCAGGGATACGGGACGCGCATCTATAAGGCACTCCTCAAATACTGCTTCGATTACATGGGGATGCACCGCGCCTGGCTCCTTGTCCTCGATACCAATGAGGTCGGCAAGAAGCTCTACTTCAATGCTGGGTTCAAGCTCGAAGGAAAGCACCGAGATGCCATCTGGCGTAATGGACAGTTCATAGATTATCTCGCCATGAGTATTCTTGAGGACGAATACCGAGAAAGGGTTGCATGATCGACATTCTGATCCCGACGCGCTTTTCCTGGAATTCGATTTGCCTGACTATCGAGAGCATCGTAAAGCGCACTGTCCGCCAGGACTACCGCGTCATCGTTGCCGACAATAGCCTAGCCGATAACCGATTTGCCTGCGAGCCGCACAAGCGGCCGGCCGGGGAAGATGACGGCAACCGGCGCGCATATCTCCGCAACCTGGCCCGTCTGCCCTTCCTGAAGTTTGCCTATATCGAGGTAAAAGAGCAGGGCCGACGTTACGGGCACGGAGAAAACTTGAAGGTGCTGTGCGACGCATCCACCGCTGACTACGCGCTCCTACTGAACGCCAACTCCGAGGTCGTTCGCGGCGACTGGCTGGACGTGCTGTTAGACCCAATGAAAGACCCCGAGCACGACTTGGGTGTCGCCAGATTCCGATCCGGCGGGGCAAGAGAGCATGACTACATAACGCCGACGTACTGGCCCAACATCATGCTCTTGGATATGCGACTTTATCGGCGATACTTCCCAGACCATACGTGGGAGCTAAGGCAGGTGGGCCTCGAGAACTTCGAGCGACCCGAGATATTCGCCGGACAGCCTCCCCCGCGCACGCCCGAGCGCGTACCCCCGCTCGTGTTCGCGGATACGGGATGGACGCTCTGGGAACGGTTGCACTTCGAGAACCCTGCCGGACTGAGGATGATACCGCTTCCCGATAATTACTGGAACACGCACATAACGTGGCGCGGCGGGATAGACCGGAACTCGCATCGACCCGATCACCCCCATGTCACAGGCGTATTGGCTGAAGTCAACGCCGCTCTCGAAAGACTGAGGAACGAATAATGGACTCAAAGTTCCTGGAGACATTCAACTCGCTCGAAGCGCCAATCCAATGCCGGGAGGAGTGGCTGGCCTTCCTAGAATACTGCGCCTCATATTTCGAGCATCGAGGGATTGAGCATCCCGTTGTCTTGGAAATCGGAACGCGGCTGAATCAGCAAAAACCTTTCCATGAACAACTCTTGGGTGCCAGGCACATCGGCATCGACATCACGGACGCCGAGGGAAGGCCGGACATTATCGGCGATAGCACGGCACCGGAGACAATCGAGCGCGTCCGTTCCACGTTGGCCGGACGGTTCGTTGACCTCCTGTTTATCGACGGAGACCACGGTTACGAAGGTGTCAAGCGTGACTATGAAATCTACGGCCCACTAACCAGGCATATCATCGCCTTCCATGACATTAATCTCGAATGGCAAGGCGTGGGGATTAAGCAGTTCTGGGATGAACTCAAGATCAAGGAACAGCAAACCTTTTCCTTCGTTTCGATAGATTCCTGGACGGAACCGGAGATCCGCTTAGGATGCGCTACTCGAATCGGCATCGGCCTAGCCATCAGGAGAAATGCGAATGAAGTCCGTTGAAATCCTTATCCCAAACTTTAACTCCGGTGAAGCCATAGAGTTGACCATCGAAACCATCCGCAAACATGCGGGTTATCCGTTCACGATGACCGTGCGTGACGATGCGACATGGAGCGTTCCGGACGCAAGCATTCAGTTGTTCGAGGGATACGGCGACCTTGCGTACTTGCGGGCATGCCGAGACAAGGGTTGGCTGCATCTGATCGAAGGGGAACGGCGGATCATGCACGGCACAAGCGTCGGCATCATGCTGGACCAATGCACAACCGACCTTGCCATGATCGTCGATTGCGACATGCAATTCGTAGCTCACGGATGGCTTGCCGACATGGTTGCCCTCCAAGAGAAAACGAACGCGGCACTCATTGTCAAGATGGAACATTTCCCCGACGATAACGATTGCCTTCAATCATGGTTTGTCATGGTGGACATGAAGCAATATCCGCTTATTCGAGATAACTGGGAATACAGGGAACGGGAGGATGGAAAGCCGGGACTGCGGGCGACGGGACATTTCATCTGGCGAAACGTCCTCTCTCGTGGGCTCGTGTGGGTGCCGACACCGGAAAGCGTTATCAAAAAATATTATCATCATGCACACCTCAGCGTATTGAGTGCCCCGCAGGTAGGGAAGGAATGGGAAGTCCGCAAGTTGAAATACGCGAGGGTCCAAACTGAGTTGAAAAAGTTCAGGAAGGAGAACAGTGCATCCGCTTAACAGACATTTCTGGAGGGAGACGAGCCGGAAGTATCCCCAGTATTTCAACGATCCGGCCGTCGTTATTGAATTTGGAGCCGTGAACATTAACGGTTCCATCCGCGACTATTTCAACTGCAAGAACTATATCGGCGTTGATTGGCGTCCAGGAAAGGACGTGGACGTTGTAAGCCTGACGCATGAATTCAAATATCCGGCGTCATGTTTTAATACGGTCGCCTCGGCGTCCATGCTGGAACATGATCCGTACTGGAAACAGAGCCTGGCCAAGATGGTCGACCTCATGCGGGGCGACGGGATGCTGGTCATCTCGTGGGGGTCGGCATTGAATAATCCGCATGAACTGGCCGTTGCACCGGACGGAAAGTTTCACACACTTAAATCAAAGATCGTGTTTGATTACCTGGAATCGCTCGGTCTATATGTTCATCAGTTCCTATATGAACACTCGATGTTCTTGGGCCACTCCCCGAAGGTACTGACGGGATGGCAGGCCGGGTTCGGCGAGGTTACGCTTATCGGGTTTAAGGATCCGAAGTATGCCGAGGGGTTCCGAATCATCGATCCGTTCATCGAGGCCGATAGATGAATCCGGTTGCGCTCCTCGTCTCTAACTATAATTCAGGCGACGCGATCCAGCTCTGCGTAGAATCCATCCGTCGCTATACTCCGGAGGGCGCTTATAAACTGATTGTTTATAACGACCTTTGCAAGAACGGAATTGATGATAATTATTTGCGCGGATGCCGGGACAAGGGATGGTTGACTCTGTTTGAGAATACCGGGGAAAAGGCGCTCGGATACCAAGTCGTCGTCAACCGTCTATTGCATGAGATATGCGATACGGAAAAAGCCGTCCTCCTAGATTGCGATATCCAGATCAAGGCGCATGGCTGGCTTGAGGACATGGCGAGACTATTGGAAGACCCGTCCGCTTTAGCCGTATGCGATAACCGGAGTGAGGCGACATGTAGCAGAGGATGGTGTTCGGGATTTTATCGCTTCTGGTTCGGCGGGTTGAACATGGCGGCATACCGTGACGGCATGCAGGTGGACTGGGGATTCAGCGAAGGGGATCGGCGGGAATGGCCTTATTGCGAGATGTTCAAGAAGATCGAGAATGCCGACTTCCCGGAAAAGCATGTCCCGGGATTTGACGACAACAAGGTTTTCAATGACCCCGGTTCACAACTCTGGCTGAAGGTCCATTTTTATAATCCCAAAAAGTATCGAGTCCTGGAGATTCCGCAACCTCTCGCAAGTAAGTTTTATCATTATGGACACGTCAGCTTTTTCTACGATATCCCGGATAATTACGATGATTATACGATGAGGACTAAGGCCATCGGGCTGTCTCGAATCAATGCGGCGCTGAGACAATTAAGGGGCGGAACGTGAACGAACCGCTTGTTAGCATTGTGACGGCGCATTGTAATACGCCGGACTGGATCGAGCTTTTCGTTAAGAGCGTGAGGCGGTTCACGGCCGACGTGCCGCATGAAATCCTGGTTATAGACAACGATTCGCTCGAAGTCAATAAGCGATGGCTCAGGGAACAGCCGGACGTGCGGATGATCGAAGTTCCCCAGCTATCTCACGGCGGGGCGATGGACATTGGCACGCGGGGAGCTTGGGGCCGATATGTTTGTATCCTCGATTCGGATGTTCATATCCAACGTACCGGCTGGGTACAAGACCTGATAGCACTCTATCACGAGAACGATAAAACCCGGCTCATCGGTTGCGTCGGCCCAAAGCATAAGCCGCTTCATCCGCCGCTTTTCTTTTTCGAGCGGGACTTCATTGTCAGGAGCAATATCTCTTGGCAGTTTATACCCGACCCGGCCGTCCCGACGCAGACGGACACGGCGCAACAGGCATATTGGGATATCCTTGCGCTCGGATACGAAGTGCTGAGACTTCCGAAAGGCCCGAAGATATACGAAGACTTTATCGGCGACGAAATATGGATTGCCGGGAAACCGACCATCGCACACATGTGGTACGGGACGCGGTTCCAGGAAAACGGACTCCGGCCCAAGCTGGAACTCGACGGCTATAAACTGATTGACCATATTAAAAATAAAAGATCGCTTTTCGCACAACCTTTTGTGAGGGAGATATTGGGGAATGACCGAACCGCAATCATCATAACGACATTTATGCGGGATGCACTTCTTGTGCGATGCGTTGAAAGCATCAGGAAATTTTATCCTGATATCCCGATCTTCGTGGGCGACAACGGGAATCCGGACGATAAGAAAACGGAATTCCTGAAGGCCGCCAAGTGCGCGCATTTCCAACTTCCGTTTGATCTCGGCGTGAGCGGCGTCCGTAACGAAACATTGAAACTCATCCCGCCGGAATACGAATACTTGATGATTATCGAAGACGACACGGTCTTCACCGACAAGACGCAGGTTGAAAAACTCCGGGCGGTCTTAGACGATGAACCAGCGGCCGGACTCTGCGGTTGCCTATTATTTCTCAAGGATGGGCGAGAACAGCACTACGAAGGCAAGGTTTATAGCGAAGGTACAACGCACTTCATCAAGAAAATTGATTCTCCGAGATGGCGGAAGACGGCATCCGGCGTTCAGTTTACTACGAGCTTTGATCTTATCCTCAATATCTTCATGATGCGCCGCCAGGTCTGGATTGACAATCCGTGGGACACGGCATTTAAGACGGCACTGGAGCATGAAGATTTCTTCCTGGGGCTCCAGCAAAAGACGAAATGGCGCGTCGCCTATACCCACGACGTATCGCTACAACACCTTCCGGAAGGGTCAAACGATTATAAGAAATACAGGTGTCGTCCGGTGGGGTGGAAACTGTTCGGCGAGAAGTGGGGGGTTCAATATGTCAACAGCGACTATAATCTGGAATCGCCGCTTTCTTATGAGGCGATGGCAGAGGGGAAAGTGGTTGATCTCAAGGGTGACTGCCTGAAATTCGCTATCGATGTTTTAAGCGCCAATCAATGCACCTGGTGGCTTGAGGCCGGGACATGCCTCGGGGCAATACGAGAGCGGGGTTTTATCACGCATGATTCCGATATTGACATCGGTCTTCATCCGAAGGAACTGGCACTCTGGGACAAGCTCCATGCCGACATGATCGCGGCCGGGTTTGAATTCTTGCGGGCGTGGACCCACGGCAAGAAGCGGATGGAATTGAGTTTCCGGAAGAACGGCGTCAAGATTGATCTTTTCTTCTTTTACGATGACGGCGATTTCTGGTGGCATGGCGCATTCGGGCCGAACAAGGATGGCGGATGGGACCATGATTGGGAATTCCTTCCACACGTTTTCTCGGCCCATCTTTTCAAGGACTTGAAGCCGGTCACGTTTCATAATCTTCCGTGCTTTCTGCCGAACCCGCCGGAACGGTATCTCCTGGAACGCTATGGCTCGACCTGGAAACAGAGGCAACGGGGATATCGATTCTGGACAGACTGCCGGGCTATCGACCGGAACTATTTTAAGCGGGGCACGAAGGTTGTCTTTATCGGCGGTGTCTGGGATCTCTTCCATGAGGGACACCTGGCAATCCTGGAACGGGCTAAGGCGCTCGGGACGAAATTGATTGTCGGCGTCCTGACCGACAAGGCCGCATCGGATTACAAGGCGCAGCCGGTCATCCCCTTCGAGGCCAGGCGGCGGATTGTCGATGGCTTGAAGTGTGTCGATAAAACCATCGTACAGAACGACAGGAATTCGACAGCCGATCTTGAAGCGGCAAGCGTCCAACCGCACTATCTCGTCCACGGTGATGACTGGGACCAGTGTCCCGGCGAGACCTATGTCCGGAAGCATGGCGGCAAATTGGTTTACCTGCCTTACACACAAGGCATATCGACGACGGAGATCCGGCAGCGGATTCTCGACGGCGAAAAGCTGAAGCCGACGTTCCGCGAGAATAAACTTGCCATCGGCATCAAGACCTTCATGCGCGACGCGGCGTTCTTTAAGACGATGGAAACATATCAAACGACCCTCGCAAAAATCGACCTTCCGTACCGATTCTACATAGCCGATGATGGCCCGCAAAATGACGAGAGGGCCCTGCTCTATACCAAGCTCAAACAGGACGGTCACATGGTCATCTCACTCCCGTTTAATTCGGGGATTTCATTCGGCAGAAACGCCATCGTCAAGCAGGCCAAGGAAGATTATGTCCTGATATCCGACGATGATGTTGTCATCAGGGATGCCGTATCAATCAAAAACATGAAGGCCGTCCTCGACTCGGACGAGAAGATCGGGTTGGTTGCGGCAACGCTCAGGTATGAGAAGGGGGCATTCTTTGCCGGTGAGAACTATGCCAAGGGGATAAGGCTTGAGAGGCGGGGCAAACTCCTGGCTCGCACACCCGCGCCCCGCGAGGTCCACGCCACGGCCGACGGCATCAAGTATGTCCTGGCCGACCAGGTTCCGAACATCTTCCTTGCCAAACGCCAATTATTCAAGGACGTGATGTGGGATAACCGCATCAAGATCGAATTCGAGCACATAGACTTCTTCCTGGAACTCCAGAAAACAACATGGAAGGCGGCCGTTTGCCTGGATGCCGAGGCGTTCCATCTTATCACGGCCCCGGAGGAGGGCTATAACCAATATCGCCGGACGACCCCGATGGCCTATTTTCTTCAAAAGCATGAATTGGGATCGGTAGTCAACCAGTTTTAGGAGCGGATAATGGCAACACGCAAGCTAGGGTTTTCGCCGCTGATGAAGGCGCTTTATACCAGGCTCACAACCGATGCGTTGACTAATACTTATACGGTTTATAACTATGTTCCGGCGACGGCGGTCATGCCTTACGTTTCGTTTGGTGCCCCGATTGGCGTCCGATCCACATCGTTCACGACGCGGGATTCCGAGGTTGAAGAAAACTCCGTTGTTGTTCATGTATGGAGTTCGATTGAGGGCGACAAGCAGGCATCGGAATATATGGACAATATCGTCCAGGCCATCCTCAGCTCGGGTCTGACCATAACGGGATATTTCACGCCGTATTTGGCGCAGCTCGAAATGTCGGAACTCTTCATTGACGATTCCGTGCCGACGCGACTCGTGAGACACGGGGTGCTGAGGTTCCGATTCGTTATGTCTCCGACTTGATAATCATTGCCTTTCTCATGCAGGCATAGTTAAGCCTGCCTTTCGCATAACCCGGCCCGCGAATCTTTTCTCACGCGGACGCGGGAATCAACAAGCAACTACAGCAAAGGAGTATTGCTATGACTACAGCCGCAGTAACCGGCAAAAACATGACCCTCTCCGTAGAGGGTGACCTGATGGCGGAGGCGCAATCGTTCGCGCTGCATTTCGCGCAGTCGATGATCGACGTAACCTCCAAGGATTCAAACAACTGGGGCGACTTCCTCGGCGGCCGCAAGGAATGGACGGTCGATTTCAGCGGACTCTATATCTACAACGACGTTGCCAAAAAGTGCCTCCAGGACCATTTCATCATCGGGACCCCGGCCACGTTGACCCTCATCATTACCATGCCCGATAGTGCAACGTTCACGGGCGAGGCCGTTCTGGAATCGATGGATTACGAAGGTCCGGTCGAAGAAGCATTGACCATCTCGGGATCACTCAAGGGGCAGGGCACGCTTACAGCCTCCGTAAGCTGACGCCTCCTCCTTTCATTCTTCCTCCTTTCTCCCTCGGGGGGCGTCCGCGGGGATGCCCCCCACTTTTTAATCTTTTCAGCTAGGAGTTGGCATGGTTAAACGAACAGTCCCGATCACGCTGGCTGACGGGAAACTCCGACATCTCCGCTATGACTTCAATGCGCTCGTTGCATTGGAGGAAACGCTGGGGATCTCCATCACCAATCTTCGGGAAGCGATGTCCGGGCCCGGGATGCTCAGAGCGGTTCGCGGCATCCTCTGGGCCGGTCTCATTCACGAGGATGAAAGCCTGGGCCTCAAGGCCGCTGGCGAACTTATCGAAGCGGCCAAGTTGGGCGAGATTTCGGTCGTGATTACCGAAGCCTTATCCGTGGCCTTTGGTACGGGCGATGGAGGCCCAAAAAACGCGGAGGAGCCGGCGACACCGGCGGCGGAGACAAGCCCCTCGACGGGCGCGGCTTCCTCAGAGCAAGCGAGCGAACAGCTTACGCACTAGGCTTGCGTCCCTGGGAATTCTTGGCCGTGACGCCCGGGGAACTCTGGATCATGGCGGATGCCATAGGCGAGCGCGAGCGCGTGCGCGAGAAGGAGATGTGGCGGCGGTTCGCATTCCTGGCGGCGGAAACCGTGAACATCTCCGGGAAGAGCGTCCGAAGGCCAGTGCGGGCTAAGGACCTGGTTCGCTTCGATGATGATGACAAAGAGAAGAAAGGATTGACTCCGGCTGATATCGAACAGAGGAAACGACAGGCAATGGAAACCGCGAAACTTCACAAGTCAAAATTCTGGACAAAATTGAAGGATACGTCTGTCCAGAAATTGACCGGAGACTGACATGGGCGAGATCGGAAATATCTGGATTAAGATCGGCGCAAAAATTGACGACTTTGAGAAGAACATGTCTGCCGCCGAGAAGGCGATGGTCAAGGTCGGCGACAAATTCCAGGGTATCGGAAAGACACTGGGCATCGCCGGTGCGGCCATCACCGCCAGCATGGGCCTCATCATTGCCAAAACCGCGAACCTCGGCGATGAGTTCTATGATCTCAGCCAGCGCACTGGCATCGCCGTAGAAACGCTGTCGTCCTTCAAGCTCGCTGCCGACAAGAGCGGAACATCCATAGGCGGATTCGCAACGGGCATGAAGGGCTTGTCCCGCGCCATGTTCGAGGCGGCAGGCGGCGGCAAGGAGGCCCAGGAAGCATTTAAGTCTGTCGGGGTGTCCGCAACGGACAGTTCGGGCAAACTTCGACCGCTCGACCAAGTCATGCTCGATGTGGCAGATCGCTTTGCCTCGATGGCAGATGGTGCCGAGAAGAACGCTCTGGCCATGAAGCTCTTCGGCAAAGCCGGCATGGATCTCATCCCCATGCTCAATCTCGGACGCAAGGGGCTCGAAGAAAACGTTGAGCAGATGAAAAGGTTCGGCAGCGTTACCCTTGAAGAAGCCCGGGCGGGCGATGCCTTCAACGATGCCATGACGGACCTACAGGCCGCGACAGGCGGCCTGACCAGGACTATTGGCAACGCCCTGATTCCGGCCATGACCAGTCTGGCAGCGAAGGCTTCCGAGATCATCGCCAAGGTCAGCGCATGGGCAAGGGAACACCCATTGCTTATTAAGGTTGTAAGCGGAACGGTCTTGGTAATCGGGGGATTGCTAACAGCCCTGGGAACTCTGAGCTACGCCTTTGGAACAATACTAAAACATATTCCGACATTGATAACGGGCCTCAAGACCCTAAGAGCCCTGCTGTCCACACTGGTATCTAAAACGATTGTTTTTACGTTCGCCATAGCCGGGGTTGCAATCGTCGTGGCGGGCGTCGCTAAGATGATCGCGGATTTCAAGAAGCTCCGGGAAGAGGGTAAGACAACGGCAGATGCCCTGACGGCGATGGCTCCGAGTTTCAACCCGTTTAAGAACATGTCCCGCGAAGGTCTCGGAAAATTCTTGACGGACATGGATGCGGCCCGGGATAAGTCGATTAATCTCAAGGGCGCGATGATCCTGCTCGGTGATGCCTTCCGCGCTATCAAGGGGGCCATCGACCCCGCAACTTCAAGCGTTGCCAACCTTGCCGCCATCTTCAAGGAATTCGGCCTCAAGACCAAGACTGAACTCACGGCTGAACTGGCCAATGCTGAGGCGGCGCTCAAACTCTTGAAGGCCTCGGTTGAGGCGACGCCCGGGGCCATTACGACCTTAGAAGATAAAATTAAATCCCTAAAGGAAAGCCTCTACGGCGCGCGGACGGAGACCGAAACACTCACCGAGACATTCACCCCGATGGCTAGGGGGGCTGCGTTTGTCCGCGACGTGATACAGGGGTTCGCGGGCGAGTTGACAAATACATTCCTTCCGGCGGCTCGGGACATGTCGCTGGTCATGGCGGCGGCCCCGGGCACGTTCAATGAGGTTGGGAGTGCGGCAAGCCGTCTTGAATATGTGTTTAAGGCCATCGGCGATGCCATCGGCGTGTCGGCTGCAACGGTCAAGGTTGCGGTGTGGAATATGCAGGCCGATATCTTGGCAATGATGGGGATTATCCTCCCGAAAATTCAATCCCTCCCCCAGGCGATCGGGCCGGCCATGAATGAGGTTTCCACGATTGTTACCAATGCCGTGCAAAATATCGCTGGGGCCATTGCTGGTGCATTTAATCTTCAGGGGCTTTTCGGGGCCGCACCAAAAACAGTTAAATTCGACAGCTCCTATTATGATGCAATGATTAAAGCGGCAACGGCAGCTTACGATAAAGAAAGAGCCTTGATTGAAGCCAACAATGACGCTCGCCTTAATGCGGCTCGCAAGGCTTACGGTGCACAGGAATTACTTATCAGCCGAGCCGAAGAGGATTTTGATCGAGACCTAGAACGTCACTACGATTCGCAGGACAGGGCGTATGAGCGTCAGTACGAGAACCAGAAGAGGGCTATTGAAAACAGCAAGATGACGGAGGCCCAGAAATATGCGGCACTTCAGGCATTGGAAAGAGCATACGAGGATGCGAAGGCCGCTAGAGAAAAAGCAAGGGAAGACAAAAAGGTAGCACTCGAACGCAAACGCGAAGATGCAAAGTTGGCGCGGGAATTAGTGCATGAGAAAGCAATCGAAGCCATAAGAACCGCGGGGTTGGCAAAGCTCTTGGCTTTACAAAATGCTCACCAGGCCGAACTGGATGCTATTCGAGTCGCCGAGGATGCGGCGCGGCAGAAGCAGGCCGATGATGAATTGAAAAGACAGAATAGCCTCTGGACCAAGGTCAAGGGAATATTTGCTACAGCCATTGAAGAAATGCTCAAGCTGTGGATTGGAAAATTTATTGCGAACATTATCGGCGGGGCGGCATCGGCGGCGACGGGCGTCGCCACCTCGATGGCATCAATCGGAACAACGATTGCCTCGTTGGTATCGACAGTTGGAACGGTGCTGACAACGCTTGTCGCATCCATTGGAACGGCCATTGTGACATTGGCAACGGCCATCGGGACGGCTATGGTGACGCTGGCAACGGGGATCGCTTCGGCGGCAACGATCATCGCGGCGGCGGCCCCAGCGATCATCGTCACATCCTTGCTGGCGCTCGGCATTATGGCCGGGCTGAATTTGCTCAAGCGAATCTTCGCTGCGGGCGGAACCGGGGCGGGTGACGGCATGGGCCGCGTCGTCGAACGGCAGGACATCCAGATCAGCCTCCTCACGAGGATATTTGATACGCTCAACGACAATATCAAGACGGCACTATGGGGCATCTCGACTAAACTGGACAAGGGCGTGAAGGACAAGCTGGTAACGATCAGCGGTTATCTGAAAACCATTGCCTCCAAAAATTATCTTGCCACGGCTGTCGGCTATCTCAAGAGCATAGCGGCTACCATTGGAAACTTGACGGAAGGCGTAACGGAAACGACAACGGCAACCGTGACGAGGGGCGGTGGGGAGGGTTCCGGCAGTTCGCACTTCGCTTCGGGCGGCATCGCATGGACTCCGCAACTGGCTCGTATAGCTGAGCGCGGACCCGAGATCATCATGCCGCTCCGGGAATACCGGGCCGATGCTACGCCGAGTGCGGGCGGGCGAAATCGTTCCATTAACCTCACGTTCAATGTCAACGCCATTGACCGGGCCGGTGTGGAGACGTTCCTCCGAAGGGATGCCAAACCTATCCTGCAACGGATGTTCGACCATAATGATTTCAATGTGCCTACGGGCGCGGTAGGGGGTGCGTGATGGCGCTAGAGCATACCCGGTTCCTTTGGAATAACCTCTTCGATGACGCGATCCTAGACGCATCATCCGAGGCGACAAACTATCCCGTCGAGAACATCCAGAACGAATGGCCGACCTTCGCATGGCGGGCAACGGGCAAAGCAAGCGAATGGGTATCAATCAACCTCGGAACCACCTCGCCCGGCGTTAAGGCGCTCGTTATCAAGGGTCATAATTTCAGCGCCGGGGCATCCATCCGCATCCAGGCCGACGACGATCCGGCCTATGGTTCCCTCGATGTGGAACTTATTCTTCCCGTCGTCTCCGAGACCATGACCTGCTTCTGGACTACGGCACAGAATTATCGATATTGGAGGATTACGATTGCCGACGCCTCAAATACCGATGCCTATGTCAAGATCGGACGCATATTCCTGGGGGGTTATTTCTCGCCGACTTACGACGTGTCGTCCTATTCGATGCAGGTAGATGATCCATCCGGGGTTGGGCTTTCCGTCGGCGGCCAACTCTCGGCATCCAACCGGACGCACTACAAGGCATGGAATTATCAATTCGCCTATGTCCCCGGATCGGATAAGACAACCTTTGAAAGCATCTTCACCGAGGTGGGATTCTCGAAGCCTTATTTCATCGTCGAAAACGTTTATGATTCCACATCGACGCGCTATGCTAGGAACACCAGCCCGTTCAATTTCAATTTCCTATTTTATGACGTGACCGGCGGGTTTGCCTATGACATGGACTTCTCCATCGAGGAGTGCCGCTGATGACCTTCAACCCGGCGCTAACGATTCAAGACCTTGTATGGCTGGCCGAAATTGAGCCTGCCCGGAGACTTGAGGGCGCAACATGGAGCCCCACCGCGCCGAGTTGTTATTACATCGCGCACCCGGAAGGAAAGCCCTCCCGCGTCCGGCAATGCCTGAAATCTACGGGTGTTATCATAACCTATGCGCCGGACGTGGCCGACTTGGCGACATGTCAATCCACGGCCTCATCCTGGTATTGGGACGCATCGAATACGCGCCTCTACGTTCACACATCGACGGCGGCGGATCCCGGCGTCGGGAGTGGGCTGTTCTATGTCAATTCCTATTTTTGGGAGCGGTTAGCAGACCGTCAAGTCGATCTTGATAGCCATCCCTACCGGCCGCTTCTTGCCCCATCATCGATTTCCGACCTGAGTTATGAGGCGACGCTTTTCAGCTCCGGCGGGATTACGCAAAGTTTCGGTTCGCTGAACGTTCTTAATCCTGACGGTTATTGGGACTCCCGGCTTGCGGCCTATGTCTATGAGGGCAAACGCATCCTCGTTAAGTTCGGCAAATACGGCGATGCCTATGCGGATTACGTGAAGCTCTTTGACGGCTATACCGGCGGGATAATATGGGGGGACGAGTCTGTCGAATTCGATATCGAAGACCCGCGAAGGTTCCAGGAATAGCCATGCTGAATATCAAACTTCCCAAGACTCGGTATAAGTTGGCGGCGGGCGTTGCGCCGAATTATCCAAATCTTGAAGAGCGAGCCGATGGGGCGCCGATACCCATCGCGTATGGCGACCTTCACGGCGTTATTCCCATTTGCATTGACAAGACAACCTTCAAGTACAAACTGGCCGGCCACGCCATCCATGCCATCGACGCCGTCATGACGGAGGAGGCAACGCTCACCTTGACGGCAGACTATACGGTTGATCTTGCGCTGGCAGAATTCACGCTTTGCTCTACGCCCTACCTTGCCGCCAATACGCTCTATTATTTTTACATTGAGGCCAGTTATGTCATAAGCGGTACTAATTATATTTCCTTCAAGAAATGCGCGGCTCCCGGATATGCGGGGGGTCAGGCGTTTCAAATTGACGGCGCCGGGGTCTGGACGGCCGTCCCGGGCAGTGATCTCTTATTCCGGGTACAGGGCAGCACGACGCTCAGCGGCCGAACAATCCATCAGGTCGTAACGGGTTGCGACAGGGGGGCGGGATTTGCACTCAGGGATCATGCCGATCGGACGCGGATCGGCCAGTCCTTTACGACCGGAGCCACTCCCTTCTATGCAAAGCTCCTCCAGTTTTGGACGACCAAAAAGGGTGCTCCTCCGGCATCGACCGTCCGGTGTACCATCCTGTCGGCTTATACTCCCGCCGAGGTTCGCATCGGGGCGCAGTCGATCGTCCAAGACATCGACGTCGATCCGACATGGTGGAGTTTCAAGAGTTATTTTCCTCTCCAGTCGGATGAAACGAGTTTCCTCTGCAATATCGAGGGCGCAGAAAAGACGATCGGCGTTGCACCCCCGGCTGTCGGGGCAACCATTATTGACGGGGCCAATTTTCTGGAAGACTTGGTCATAACGCGACTCGGCAAAACAACCGCAGGATTACTGGATGCGACGGCACTGGCGAACTTCAAAACGAAACGGACGCAGGCCATCGCGGCCTATATTGACCGCGATACGACGTTCGGCGAGATCGTCGGGAAGTTGGAATCATCCCTCCTGTTCAAATTCGTTCCGCTCCATGATGGCACGTATGCACCGACGGTCTATGAGGCCGACACCGTTGAGGTGCGACCGCATTTCTTCGATGAACATTTCCTTTCGTTTTCTATGCGGCACGATTTCTCGGCAGTCAAAACCATCGTCAAGGTGAAGTATGACGAAAATCCGGGGAACAATGAATTCAAGGTGACTGAGGCCGACTCCGATGTTGCCCGTTTCGTCTATGGCGTAGAGGATACGCTGGAGGTCGAAACGTATCTAAAGACCGAGGCCAATGCGGCGACGCTGGCGGCAGACTATCTTGGGATGTACGAGACGCCGCCGCTGGAGATCACTTTCGAGATTCGGGGCTATGGGCTAAACCTTATCCCGGGGCGCGATAAGGTGAAGATCACGCGCACGCGGGCGGCATACGCGGGAGGGGCGCTGAGCGGCATCCTGTTCAGGATCACCAAGATCACGAAGAAACCGGGGACGGCATCGACGGAAATCGTCGCTGTCCAGGACGATCAAACTTACTGAGAAAACCATGAGCATCGGGGAAAAGTTCGCAACGAAGAACGAGGTGGAAGTCCTGCGTCGGAAGCTCCAGTTGGCCCTCAGCGGGGCGACCATCGTCCAGATAGAATCGGAAGAAACGGGGGTAGCAAATTTCACCGACCTTGCCGACGTTCCACCGACTTATGCGGCGGCGGGGAACTGGGTCGTGCGGGTCAAGAGCACGGTTGATGAACTTGAATTCGCGGCTCTCTTGGGGACGACGAACCAGGTCTATGTTGCGGAAAACGCGGCTGACTTCACGCTATCGCTCCCGCAGAATATCCACACGGCAGCGACCCCGACGTTTGCGGGACTGTACTTGGAGTCCGATACCATCGCGCCGTTCCTGAAGATGACGAACGAGAGCAACGTGGAGCGAGACCCGATCCACCAATGGTCCGTGGGGGCAACGCCAGCCATTAAGTTTACTCACGGAGTCGATGATAGCGATAGTGATAACCTCAAGTGGTGCAATACGGACGCATTGGTTGATACGGTTCTATTCAACGAACTCTCCGACGATTTATTTGTCTCTGATACGACGAATGCAAGAATCCACAAACGTTTGAAAACAACCCTGGCTCATGTCCTGCACCTGGATGATGGAACCAGCCCCCTGTTTTGGGGAATGTGTTGCGATGGGGATTATGTTTATGTGGTCGATGTGGGGGGGCACACGGTTGAAAAATATCAGGCATCTGATTTAACTCTCATCGCATCGGCAGGAAAAATCGGCGGGGGGTCCGGCAACGGGGACGGTGAATTCAGCAGTCCTCGTGACGTATGCACGGACGGCGTTTATCTCTATGTTGCGGATTACGCCAATTACCGAATCCAGAAGTTGTTGAAAGACGATCTGAGTTTCGTAGCTAAGGCTGGTTCGGCCGGGGCAGGGGATGATAACTATAATTTCCCCATAGGTATATGTACTGACGGATATCACTGTTGGGTCAGCGATTCCACTAATTATCGCATCAAGAAAATCCTCTGTTCCGACCTGAGTTACGTTTCAAAGATAGGCTCTAATGGCACGGGTAATGATCAATTCAATTATCCCGTAGGGATCTGCACCGACGGGACGCACGTTTATGTTGCTGACATTAATAATGATCGCATTGTAAAAAGACTCTGTTCCGACCTGAGTTATGTATCCGAACAAGGCTCTAACGGCATCGGCAATAATGAATATATTCAACCGGCCGGCGCCACTACCGACGGGACGCACGTATGGGTTTCCGAGGTTGGGAACAATCGCATCAAGAAAATCCTCTGTTCCGATCTGAGTTACGTTTCAAAGATAGGCTCTACTGGCACGGGTAATGATCAATTCAATTATCCATACGGAATTTGCGTGGCTTACATCCCGAATCGTGTTTTTGGAAAACTTCTGGTTCTCCATCAAGATGGTTCTTATTTCGATGTTTATCCGAAACTAAGCCTGTATAATTCTTTGATATTTCGGGAGGATTCCGTTGCGGAGGTCGAGTATGTCGAGATCAAATCTCCCACATCGATTGTTTCGTATACACTGATTTTGCCCGGGGCGGCGGCGGGGGCGAAGAAACATTTATATTCGGGCGCGACGGGCATCCTAGATTGGGGCCAGAATGTCGATACGGACAGCGGGCCGACCTTCGATCACCTTCACCTTAGCGCGACGAGCAACCAGATTGTTTTGCAGAGCGCGGGGGTGACCGGGACGATCACGGCGACGCCTGCCAGCTCGAACAAGGTTTGGACGCTTCAGGATTTCACCGGGACGATTTATCAGACCGGTGGGACGGACGTCGCCGTGGCCGACGGCGGGACGAATAAAAGTTCATGGACGCTTTATGCCATCCCCTATGCTTCAGGCACGACGACCATCGGCGAGATAGCGATAGGGGCCGCCGGGAAGGTGCTGGCAGTCAACGGCGGGGCTAATGGATATGAATGGATAGCGGCGGGCGGAGGAGGGACGTTCCTCACCCTTACCGACGTTGACGAACCTAACTATACGGGCCATGCCGGGCATTTTGTTGTGGTCGATGGTGATGAAGATGCTCTCATATTTTCGGCTTCTTCTGTCGCGGCTCACAATATCCTGTCCGCCACGCACAGCGACACGACGGCGGCAAGTCCGGTTGCCGGAGACATCCTCTATGCTGACGCCACGCCCAAGTGGACGAAGCGCGCGAAAGGGACTAATGGCCACGTTTTGACTTTGGTTTCCGGCCTTCCGGATTGGGCGGCGGCTGCGGGCGGCGGAACGCACAGTCTTTGGTTCCCAGACGCCTTCCCCGCGTCGCCAACGTCCCAGAGTGATCATTTTGACGACGCCTCCCTAGATGCCAAATGGCATGAATTTGATACGGCCGGAAAAGTGGTGATATCCGAAGCAGACCACCATGTTAAATTTGCCATAACGAGTTTAATCAATAATCATGCTGGAATGTGGCAAACATTACCATCGGGAGATTTTACGATTACAGCGAAGATGAGAACGGAATATGCCAAGAATCTTGAAGCTAAATATATGTATTGGGGAATAACCCTATTTCAAGATGCCACCAATAATCCATCCACCTGCGACATACTTATTTTTCATGTATATCAATACAACAATACTGTTACGTCCCAGGTACTTTATTGGACGGATTATGATAGTTATAGTTCGACCGTCTATGCCGGGCCAACCATAATGGTAGCACCATTCCAGGCCATATATTTTAGGGTAAGAAGAAATGGGACTAACTTTTATTATGATTTATCACTTGATAACCTATCGTGGAAGCAATATGCCGGGCCGATTGCACAAGGGACTTATTTTACTCCGGCGGAATTCGGGATAACCTGTTATCAGGAATCCGGCGCGGAACAATACGTCTATTGTGATTGGATTTATTATCAGGCATCAGACAATTTCTTGGCTTCGGCGATTGGTGCAAGTATTAGCATTTGAAAGAGACGCAATGATGGTATATTTTTATGCAGATCAAAATATTGGGAGATTTAATCTGGTACATTCGAGGGTGCGGCAATGATTTCTGAAGATCGAGCAGGGATCGGTTATGGCCTCATGGGTCTATTCCAGGACGACGCTAGGTTCGTAACCTTCAATGGGCAGGCATGGATACTTGATGAAACGGCCCTGACCGCACATCTCAAGGCGATTGCCAATGCCGGAACCAACGTCGTCCGTGTGCTTCCGTGGGGGGTATGGGGGACGCACAAATACGGCAAGGCGTCTCAATTCCAGCCCTACTTCCTCGATACCAGCCGGGACAAGTGGGACTTGAGCGCGTTCAACACGCACTACTTTCCTGTCGTCAAGCGGGTCATCGAGATCATAAACGGCTTGAACATGAGCGTCATGTTCTGCCCGTTCGACAACTGCCAGTTCCACGGAGGCTATTCCAAGTGGTCGCCCTGGGTCTCGAACGTGCAGGGCATCAAGACGCTCTACGATCCGGCAGCAGACGTCTACACAAAGCGGTGGGTGTCGACAATGACTCTCAGGTTCAAGGACGCCGACGTGATTTGGGCCTTCGGGAACGAGATGAATAACGCCGCCTTCCCCGACTTTGCCAAGCGCGTCATCTTTCCATACGTCAAGGCGCGTAAACTCGATTTCAATCGGCTGACCTACGGCGCGACGATGATGAGTCGAACCTATCTCGGCAATAACCAATATGACGATACGAAGTATTGCCCGCTCGATTTCGTCAAGAAGGATGTCGGGGTCGCCTTCGGGGACGAAGCCAAACTTGACATGTATCGGGAGATCCACGGATGCGGGGGGGCGGCAGAGGGGTCGGAGCGTCCGTTCGGAGCCGACGTTGACCAAGCACTTTGGGGATGGGGCAAGAATCCCATCCGCAAAATCTTCTCAGACGACGGATGCTACACGGGGAACAGCAAGTGCGATAAGCGGGACAAGGGGGCCCGGCCATCGGCTGAAACGTGGGGCAAGATGGCGACGTATATCCTCGCAAACTATCCGACCACGAAGGGGGGCCGGGATAGACTGATAAACTTCGAGCATCTTCCCGGCGTCTATCCGCCCAATGATATTTGCCAGGCCGCGACAATCAGGGCGATCAGCATGGCGTATCGGGCGAAGTTCGGAGTGTGGCCGAAGAACTACGGCAAGCATCCATGAAATAGCCCCGATTTGGGCCTGAGAAGCCCGTAGGTGCATTATTATTGCCAAGCACAGTATTCGCTATCGGTTTCACTACCCGAGCCCTCCAGCGTCATCTGGGGGGCTTTTTTTGTCCCCAAATTTGCCATCATCGCGGATAATCAAAAAATCAACGATATGAATCGAAACTCGGATTTAATACGGGTACGTGGGAATAGAGATCAAGCGGCACGGTTTTCCACTCCGGCTTCTCATAATTTGCAATGGCCTTATGGATATTCTCCGCCCATTCTGGCCTCTTTCGCGGTCCGCCAACAAAGGCAATGTCCGTCACTCTTTT
>Ga0315275_10000967_pt1 | contig 24562 bp, 23 predicted proteins | sample YL17G03_0_MG_FD_205557 | JGI IMG/M metagenome (GOLD analysis project Ga0315275, IMG submission 205557) | Sediment microbial communities from Yellowstone Lake, YNP, Wyoming, USA - YL17G03_0 | ecosystem: Environmental > Aquatic > Freshwater > Lake > Sediment | place: USA: Wyoming | collected...
CCCGGCACTGCTTCACGAGCGTCTCAAACTCACATACTCACTATGAACCGCCGTATACGGAACCGTACGTACGGTGGTGTGGGAGGACGGCGGGGGTAACCCCGCCTCCTACCCGATAGTGCAATGCTCCGGGCAATGGTTTGTGCCGCCAGAGTGTTCGTGCGAATTCTGTGTTGTGCAATTGCGTGGGAAGCGTTTTGTACGATCAGCTTGAAAGGGGCTCTCCTCCTCTGTTGCGCCCAGGCCGCGGATGATTTGCGACTATTGAGCAATGCACATCGGCACCCTCCGTCCGGAAAGCACCAATGCCGGGGACATGGGGGAATAGAGGGCGAGGCTACCGGAGATTCAAGGCAAGACGTCCGTAGGCGTTACGGGTAACGCTCACGCTCGATACAGCACTTCAGATCCTTCCTCCCGGGTGCTTCTTTTCATTCCGTGCCAGGAAGTCCTTGAGCTGCTCGAAACTTCCAAATATCATTGTCGTGCACCCCAGCACCCATCCCGGAATTTCCTGAAAGGGGAAGGATGTCACCAGGTAGACCGGTTTCCCGTGATACGTTGCCATCGTGATCTCGCCTTTCGTTCCCGCGCCTTGCATCGCTCCCTGGTCCCAGTAGCAGACGACACAGTCCGACCGTGCCGCGATCTCCCGGCAATCGAGATCGACAATTTGCCTGACGATGCGTTGAAATCCATCAGGGTCATCCGTTTTCATCGTTCGAAAGTCAGAACCCGCGGGAAGATACCGGGCGAGGAAGTGCTCGCTCTCATCGTTCGGATTGAATACCTTCCAGCCGAGCTCTTGTTCGAACCACTGTTGCAGATCGCGGCGCCAGTCGCGCCCCTCGTTGGGTGCGTATTCCATGCCACCGGAAAGATAAACGCGTTTGCTCATGGTGACGGGTAATGGAAAGATGCATCGGTGGTGTGCCTATCCGTTATGGGGCTACACGAGGGCATCGAGGGCGAACATATTGATGGCGGGGAGAAAAACGGCGTACAACAACCACATAACGCCCCCGATGGAGAACGGGATGGAAACGTTGTCATCGATGCGGATGGGGGAGGCCTCGACAAGCGTCCCGGCAAGAGCCGCGACCGTACCGATAAGATACTCCGTTGCCAGATAGTCGATCTTGGGCGCGACGGCAACCACGATCAGTGCCGTCACAAAGAACGCTGTGGTTCCCTCCACGCTCTTGGCGAGGAACGGGTGCTTCCCCCAGCGGCGGCCGATCAACGCAGCCGCAGTATCGGACACGATCAGAATGGCAAACGCTGTGATAAAGATGACCTTCGGAAAGAGCCAGACGCCGATGGTTGCGGAGAGCAGGACATAGGTCGCACCGGTCAACTGGCGGCCACGGTTGTTTTTCTCGTGCGATCGGAGCAAGAACCCGAAGAAGCGGTCATACAGACGTCCGGTCGACTCATGAAACAGCCGCGCGACGTCCGACAACAAAAACAGCAGCGTCAGCGGGACGAGAATGCTCAGAGCGGTCGACCGGGAGATGAAGTAATAGATGACGGGAATAGAAACGGAGCAGAGATGGATCCCTTTCCGGACCAGCTCTGCTCCGTAGCTGTGCTCGACGCTGGGGAGGTCGTTCATTGGTTGGGAGACCGTGGTTCCGCCGCGCCGGCCTGGGGCTGGGGAGGAGGTGTGGTGCTGTCGGGTGTCTGATCGCCGTTGCGGCGACGCTCGACCGGCGGTAGTTCATCGCCGCGGATGATCATATCGATCTCCGTCGCATCAAGGATCTCACGCTCGAGCAGCGCGGCCGCAAGGCGGTGCAGCGTATCCATATTATCCTTCAAGATCCTGTCGGCCCGCTCCATGCACGTCGAGACGATCTTCTTGATCTCATCATCGATGGCGATCGCGGTTTCTTCGCTGTAGTTCTTGTGCCGCATGATTTGCCGCCCGAGGAATATCTCCTCGTCTTTCTGGCCGTAGGCAAGCGGACCCAGCTTGTCGCTCATCCCCCATTCACAGACCATCTTCCGTGCGATATCTGTCGAACGCTCGATGTCGTTCCCCGCGCCGGTGGTGAGATCCCCGAAGATCAGCTTCTCTGCGGCGCGCCCGCCGAGGGCATAGGTGATCATGGCCTCGAGGTACGCCTTCGAGTAGGTATGCTTCTCGTCAATCGGAAGGTATGTCGTGAGCCCGAGTGCCCGTCCGCGCGGGATGATAGTCACTTTGTGCACGGGGTCGGCTTCGGGGAGTTTCCTTGAGACGAGCACGTGACCGATTTCGTGGTATGACGTCACCTTCTTCTCTCTCTCGGAGATGATGAGGCTCTTCCGTTCCATCCCCATCATCACCTTGTCTTTCGCCTCTTCGAAGTGGTGCATGCCGACGGCGCGCGAGTTCTGCCGCGCCGCGAGGAGCGCAGCTTCGTTGACCAGGTTTGCCAGGTCTGCACCGGCAAGACCGGGTGTTCCCTTGGCCAGCGTCTCCAGCGCGACGTCCTCCGCAAGCGGTATGTTCTTGGTGTGGACGCGGAGAATGCCTTCACGCCCTTTCACATCAGGGCGGTCGACCACCACCTGCCGATCGAACCGGCCGGGGCGCATGAGTGCCGGATCGAGAACGTCGGGACGGTTGGTGGCGGCGATGATGATGACGCCGCTGTTCTGCTCGAACCCGTCCATCTCCACCAGGAGCTGGTTCAGTGTCTGCTCGCGCTCATCGTGACCGCCTCCGAGTCCCGCGCCGCGGTGACGTCCGACGGCGTCGATCTCGTCGATGAAAATGATGCAGGGAGCGCTCTTCTTCCCCTGTTCGAACAGGTCGCGCACGCGGCTTGCGCCGACCCCCACGAACATCTCCACGAAATCGGCGCCGGAAATAGAGAAGAATGGCACGCCCGCTTCGCCGGCGACGGCACGGGCCAGGAGTGTCTTGCCGGTTCCCGGGGGGCCGAGCAACAGCACGCCCTTCGGGATCTTGCCGCCGAGCTTCTGGAACTTGGTCGGCTCCTTCAGGAATTCGATGATTTCCATCAACTCCATCTTGGCCTCATCCGCGCCGGCCACATCCAGGAAGGTGATGCGCGGTGAGCCTTCGTTGAGCATCTTAGCGCGGCTCTTGCCGAACGAGAAGATCCCGCGCGGACCAGCACCCTGCATGCGGCGCATGATGATGAGCCAGACCACAAGCAGCAGCACCCATGGGAGGGCGCTGACCAGTGCATTGATCCAGGCGTTATCCTCCTTCTGGACCGAGAACTGGATCCCGCGGTCGTTCCACTCCTTGACGACCTCGCTGTCAATGAAGGGGAGCGTCAGCACGAACTTTGTGTACTGCTGTTCCTTCCCGCCGCGATTGATGTGACGGGCCTCCTTCAGCTCGCCGTGAAAATCGAAATTGGTCAGCTCGGACTTCTTGATGGTTGCCTTGGCGATCAGGTTGTCCCGGAGCAGCTGCTGATATTCCGTGTAGGTCAGCTCGACCTCGGTCCCCTCGGCGCCCTTGAAGAGGGTCATTACAAGGAATACCATCAGGATAATTGCCGACCAGCTGATCACGACCTTCAGGACTTTGTTCCAGTTGAAATCGTCCTCCTGGCGGAACTGCTGGTTCGGCCGCTTGCCTTTTCCCGGCCGCTGGAGGTTGCGTTTGCGTTCGGTGTCGTTCATCCTGTGGTTTGAACTTTCCGTGTTGTTGGTGTCTTCCATCCTGATGAGGAACTCCTTGATGCTTTCGCCGCCCCGGTCTCCGATGCAGCGGAAAGCCGGTAAATGTCTCTGAGATTCCGCTCCCGCTGTGCGTAGTCGAGACCGTATCCGATCACGAAATCGCCGGGGATGGTGAACCCCACATAGTCGAGATGAATGGGGGATCTCACCGAATCCTTCTTGTACAACAAGGTAACAATTCTGAACGACGCCGGGTTCTGGCGGAGGACCGGCGCCTTGATGTATTCCATCGAAAGGCCCGAATCCACAATATCCTCCACAATAATGATGTCCCGTCCCTCCACCTGGCAGTTCAATTCCTTCAACATACGCACGTTGCCGGAGCTGATTTTCGAATCCCCGTAACTCGAGAGCTTCAGGAAGTCGATCTCACAGTCGATGGTAACCTCCCGGACCAGATCGGCAAAAAAGATGAACGAGCCGTTCAGCACGCCGATGAACACCGGCACTGTCCCCCGGTAGTCCTTGCTGATCTGCCGGGCGAGCTGCCTGATCCTTGCTCTGATGCGGCGCTCGGAGATCATCACCTCGAATCGCTCGCCGTTAACCGTGCGTGCCTTCACCGTTCGCTTTCTTCCGGGAGCGTGTGTATTCCAGTTTCAGTATCCTGCGGGTCTCGGGTGTCACTTTGAAGCGCTCATCGATGCGCTGTCCGCAGACCCAGACGATTTCCCCGTCCCTCGTTTCCAGGATGGGATACCCGCGCTTTTCGTACACAGGAATCCTGGCGTCGACGAAGAAGTCGCTGATCTTTTTCATCGCTTTCATCCCGAGTGGCATGAAGGCATCACCGTCCTGCCATGTGCGCAAAATCAGGTCTCCCGGTTTTACCCGGTCGGCATCGACGTATTCGACCGAGCCGTTCTCCTGAGGGAATGGCGGAGCACCATCAATGGATGACGATGCAAACCGGAAGGCGTCGAATTCGTAAGTGCTGTTCTGCTGCACCACGATGCGGAAGTCGGGAATCTGTTCCGTCTTCCGCACAACAAGCGTTTCACGGTCCCGGAACACCAGGTAGTCGTCCGGCAGTGTTACCCAGGAGCCTGTCAGTCCTTCCGTGAGTTCCAGGATTGCGCCGACCGCTTCGTATTCCGGTCGTGCACCGGTGGTCTGCTCCACGGCAAGCAGGACCATGTACTGTTGCAGAAGGACCGGATTGCAGCGGAGCCGGGGGATCGACAAGTGGATCTCCGCGTCCGCTTTCTGCACGACGGCCAGGTCGAGCGCCTGGCGTGCACTGAACGAAAGATAGGCTTCAAGTTCCCGGAAGAGTTGCGACGTCCGTTGCAGTGTCTGCACCACCGAGGGGTTTATCTGGTCCTTCACCAGCGGCAGGATCCTGTGCCGGATGAAATTGCGCGTATAGTGCTCGTTCACGTTGGAGGAATCGGTCCGGAACGGGAGTTGTTCCTGTTCCGCATATTCCTCGATCTCTTTCCGCTGTGCAAAGAGCAGGGGACGGATGATTTGTGTATCCTGCCGGTAGACGGGGATGCCAGACAGGCCTTGGACGCCGGCTCCGCGGAACAGATTCAGGAGCATCGTCTCGGCATTGTCGTCCGCGTTGTGTGCGGTTGCGACACGGTCGAACCCGCTGGAATTCAACAGCTTCTGGAAGAAAGCATACCGGAGGTCGCGTGCGGTTTCCTGGATGCCGCAGCCCTCAAGGCGGGCGATCTCGGCAGTGTTCGCGCGTTCGACATACAACTCAATATTGTAATGCGATGCACGCTGGGCAACGAATTCCTCGTCCCCCTCAGACTCGCTGCCGCGCAGCTGGTGGTTAAAGTGTGCGACGATGAGGCTCAATCCCAGCGATTCCTGCTCCTTGGCCAGGAGGTCCAGGAGGACAACGGAATCGGCACCACCACTGACGGCAACAATGATCTTGCTGTGCTCACCGATCAATCGCCGCCGCCGGCAGTACTCGTGGAATTGCGAAAGGAACGTTCGAGATGAAAACATGACCATTGGCCTGCCCCCGCAGAACGTCTGACTCGGCGATGGAGGGAGACCCCATTCGTGAGTAGCGGGAGAGGGATTCGAACCCCCGACACATGGATTATGATTCCATTGCTCTACCGACTGAGCTATCCCGCCATTGTGTCAGTTCGCAAAATATACCCAAAATCCGATGGAAGAGCAAGCATCGTTGATATTCCGGCCTCCAATGGATACCTTGAGCGTATGACATCATTTACCCGAGCAAAGAGTCAGGCTCCGACTGTCGCTGAAGCGTTCCGGCACTGTGAGCGCATTGTCCGTGAACATTACGAGAATTTTCCGGTGGCATCGCTTCTCCTGCCGCCGGGGAAGCGGCCCTACGTCGCGGCACTCTATGCGTTCGCACGCGCCGCGGATGATATTGCCGATGAAGGATCACTCCAGCCGGAGGAACGCCTCTCCCTCCTCGATGAATGGAAACAGAAACTGGACGCGTGCTACGCCGGAAACGCTGATGATCCGGTGTTTGTTGCGCTTGCTGCAACTGTGAAGGCAACCGGGATCCCGAAACGGCTGCTGGTGGACCTCCTCACCGCATTCCGAATGGATATTACCCGTCACCGGTATGAGACATTTGCGGATCTTCTCGGGTATTGCACATGTTCGGCGAATCCCGTCGGAAGGCTCGTCCTGACAATTTTCGATCAGAGCAACGATCTCACCAATGCACTCTCCGATCAACTCTGCACGGCCCTGCAGCTCGCGAATTTCTGGCAGGATCTCTCGATTGATTGGTCCCGCGGACGGCTCTACATCCCGCTTGAAGATCTTGCACGATTTGGTTATACTGAGGGGGACATTTCGGCAGGCAGCAGCGGTCAGCGTTTCAAGAGCCTGATGCAGTTTCAGGTCCAGCGGACACGCGAGTTGTTCCAGGCGGGGTACCCTCTCGTCGACATGGTCAGCGGCCGCCTCCGGTTCGAGCTCCGGCTCACCTACAACGGCGGGATGGCAATTCTCCGGAAGATTGAGGCGCTGGACTACGACGTCCTTCACGGGCGGCCGGCTCTTGGTCTCGGGGACAGAGTCGCACTCATTCTCACAACGGTCCTGGGTTCACTATCATGAGCGCTTCGGCAACGGCGATAACGCGGACGAGCAATACCAATTTCTGGTATTCGTTCTCGATGCTCCCGCGCCATAAGCGCGAGGCGATCCACGCCGTCTATGCATTCTGCCGGTACACGGATGACATCGTGGATCAGGGCACGGATACACGCCGCAAGGCTGTCCTTCTGCGAAAATGGCGGATGGAGCTCGGCCATGCACTCCGGAGTCAGTCAACATTCCCCCTGTTGAACCAGCTCAGCGCCGTTGCCCGCCGGTTCAAGATCCCTGTGGACCATTTCTACGACCTGCTCCGCGGGATGGAAATGGACCTGACGACCGCACGCTACCGGACGTTTGATGATCTGCGCGAGTACTGCTACCTCGTTGCGTCTACGGTTGGTCTTATGTGCCGGAGCATCTTCGGGTACCGGAATGATTCCACCCGTGACTATGCGGTCAACCTCGGCATCGCGCTTCAACTGACGAATATTCTCCGGGATATCAAGGACGACGCGGAACGCGGGCGGATCTATGTTCCGCTGGAGGATCTGCGCCGCTTTGGCTACACCGAGGATGATCTTCTTCACTTCCGGTATACACCCGCGTTCGTCGATCTGATGCGCTTCGAATGTGAGAGGGCGCGCCAGTACTTTGACGCGGCACGCGAGGCCCTCAAGGACGAAGATAAGTACTACTTCTTCGCCGCACGCATTATGTGGTCGATTTATGCGCACATCCTCCGCCGGATAGAAAAATCCAACTACAACGTGTTCGAACGCCGGATCTCCATCTCCAGTCTCCTGAAAGTCCTGATCACCATCCGGTACTGGCTCAGCCACAACCTCAAGTATTCCTGGATTGCCCGGCGATGGGCGGTCGAACGGCCCGGCAGGAACCCCGCGTGAAGCCTGTGGTGATCGTCGGCGCCGGTCTGAGCGGACTGTCGGCCGGCGTGACATTGACCTCCGGGCACATCCCTGTCCTTCTTCTCGAGCAGAAACCCTCTCCCGGCGGGCGTGCCTATTCGTTCACGGATCGAACGACGGGCGATGTAGTGGATAACGGTCAGCATCTCCTGATCGCAGGATATGAGCGAACCCTGCAGTTCCTGAAGACGATCGGAACGCTCGATCGCCTCTCGATCCAACCGCGGCCGGAGATCCTCTTTCACCATCCTGAACGTGGTTTCCGGCGTCTCCGCCTGCCGCTTCTGCCGTCGCCGCTCCATTTTGTCTGGGGAATCATGACACTGGATCTCCTGTCGGTGGCCGACCGATTGCAATTGCTGCAGGCCGGACGAACGATCGCGGGATTCTCTGACGCGACCGCCGGCCCGCTCCATGACCTCACGGTGCGTCAATGGCTCGACCTCGAAGGGCAGAGTGTGGAGTGCATCCGCTCGTTCTGGGAACCGCTCGCGGTTTCCATTATGAATGAGCGCATCGATGCGGCATCGGCGGTGGTGCTGGTCCGCTCCCTGCGCGCGGCGTTCCTGAGCGGCCCGCGCAGTGCGGCGCTCGCGGTTGCCACCGTAGGACTCTCGGACCTCTACGCAGATGCAGCCGTGGAGTTCATTCGCAGCGGTGGAGGCGACGTTCGCTGTGGTGTGGATGTTGCGGGGCTGCGTGTGCAGGACAATGCCGTTGCCGGCGTTCTCGCGCGTGACGGTACGGAATTCCCGGCCGCTGCAGTCGTGCTTGCTGTGCCCTCAAACCGGATTGCCGGCCTCCTTCCGGAATCTGTCCTCAAGATCACCACTCTTGCGGCCTTCGCCGAAAATCCCGCGGCGCCGATCGTATCCATCCATCTCTGGTTTGAGCGCGACTTCATGCCGCATGATCTTGTGGGGGTGATCGGACGACGCGTCCAGTGGGTCTTTAACCGGCGAAGGATTGCGCCGGACGCGCAACGGACTGACGGCCACGTCACATCGGTCATCAGCGCGGCATACGATTTTGTCTCTTCATCCAACGAAGACCTTGTCCGCATCGCCTGCGGAGATCTGCGCCAGATGTATGGGATCGCCGTTCCGCCACCGATCCATGCGCTTGTGATCCGGGAGAAACGTGCGACCTTCTCGTTGACGCCAGCGATAGAGCGTCTGCGCCCTGACCAGCGGACAACGCTGGAGAATCTGTTCCTGGCAGGCGACTGGACTTCGACCGGATTCCCCGCGACCATCGAGGGAGCAATCGTCAGCGGCGAGCGGTGCGCCGCTCTGGTGGCGGCTTCTCTCGGGGATCAGAAGAAATCAGGCGGCGAACGGCCGGTTGCTTTTCTCTGATCAATTGCGGATATTTTGGACATGAAAAAGGAAGCGGACAAAAGGGGGTCCTCCATGGCGAAGAAAGTGGTCCTGCTGGTCGACGACGAACCGGCCATTCTGAATGCAACCCGGGCAGGCCTTCAGGATCGGGGTTTTACCGTACAGGCTGTAGACGGGGCTGAGGCGGCGATCAGGGCCGTCCACAGTACGAGGCCGAGCATCATTGTGTCAGATCTGGTCATGCCGGGAACGAACGGCTTCGAGCTCTTTCAGGAACTGAAGAAAGAGCAGGAGTACACGTCAATACCCTTTGTATTTCTCACCGCGGTCGACGATTACTACGCAAAGAAGTTCGGGAAAGAGATTGGCGGCGCGGCGTACGTGACCAAGCCTGTCGATCTGGACGAACTCGAGAAAATACTGCGGGACAAACTGGGCGAGTAACCCTCCCCGGTTTCCCTCCCTGGCCCGCGCGCACCGTACGCGAGCGCTACGATCCGTGAAACTCTCTTCCTATGACCCCAGCCACGGGATTCGTGCAATCCGGTGAAATCAGGAACCTCGCTGGTGCCACGTCTGTCCCCTGTGGTGGAGTTACTCCCCAGGCTGAATCATCGATCACGAGACGCCAATGACCCCTGACCAGCCTTCCCCGCCCCCTGCACAGAAGAAGCGTATTCAGTTCATCGACCTCCTCCGCGGGTGGGCTGTCATCGTCATGATTGAAACGCATGTGGTGAACGCGACGATCACCGATGCCATCCGCGCAACAGCCGCATTCGATGTTCTTCAGTTTATCAACGGCCTCGTGGCACCCGCGTTTCTCTTTGCCTCGGGCATGGCCTTCGCCATCACGACGCGGAGAAAGGTTCAGGACTACCTGTCATTCGGAATGCCCTTCTTCCGGCAGATCGGGCGGCTGGCCCTCATTCTCGTCGTCGGCTATGTTCTCCACATCCCGAAATTTGAGTATGAGCATCTCCTCCACGAGACGAAACCGGAGGCCTGGCTGCATTTCTTCCAGGTCGATGTGCTCCAGTGTATCGCCGTGAGCATCATCCTCCTCCAGCTGCTGTTGCTTGGAGTGCGGACTGAGCGTCGACTCTATCTGGTAACGGCTCTCATGACAGTGGCAATTGTCGCAGGAACCCCTCTCGTCTGGCAGATTGATTTCTCGGGCATGCTGGCAGCTCCCCTCGCAGCGTATATGAATGCGCAGAACGGTTCGCTGTTTCCCCTCTTTCCGTGGGCCGCATTCCTGTTCGCCGGTGCTATTGCAGGATACGCCTATCTCGAGCATGCACAACGGAATGCTGGGGAGCCGGGAGGCAGGAGTTATGCGCAGACCGCCGCTTCTGCGGGAGTGATCATGATCGTGGCATCGTTCCTGCTCCATCCGGTCGGCGTGACGATCTATCCGGTGTACGACTACTGGCATACGAGCCCGAGCTTCTACCTCCTGCGACTCGGGATCGTCATGCTGCTCTGTGCGGGGATGTTCCTGTATGAAACACGGCACGGAGTACGGCAGTCGTCCCCCGTGACCCTGATCGGCCGGCAATCGTTGATCGTGTATGTCGTGCATCTCATGCTGGTCTATGGACGTCTCGGCGGCGAGAGCTTCAACGACCGGGTCGGACGGAGTTTCGGGTATGCGGAAGCGATGGTGACCGCGCTGATTCTTTTCGCGCTGATGTATCTTCTGGCGCTTGCCTGGGAACGAATCAAGCGGGGACCCGCGCCAGCCCGGTACGCGCTCGAAGGAATCGTCCTCGCTGCGTTCCTGTATGTCTTCTTCTTCGTCCGGTGGGGCTGATCGGCAGCTCTCCTGCAGAAACCCCATTGCGGATCGTCTCTTAAATCCGTACCGTGCTTCTCATGAAAATTCCGATCTCCCTCACGAAGGAACCGGCTGTCCCGGTCTCTGATCATGAAGAAATGCCTTCTCCTGATGGCAGCAGTCATGTCGATGGCCACTGCATCCCCGCGCGATAACACCATCCGAGTGACGCTCGACGGCGAGTGGCTCTTCCGGGCAGATTCGACAAAGGCCGGCCGCGAAGGCCAGTGGTACCTTCCTGACCTCGACCGTGCAGGATGGCAGACCGTGCAACTCCCCGCATTCTGGGAATCATTCCCCGGACTTGCCACATACGACGGATGGGGGTGGTTCGTACGGAGGGTCGTTGTCTCCGATGCGTCCCGGCCGCTCAGCCTCCATTTTGCAGGTGTCGACGACGATGCCGTTGTATGGGTCAACGGGAAGAACGTCGGAGAACACACCGGCTATGGCGATCCCTTTGTCGTCGATGTTTCCGCTGCAGTGAAAACAGGGGAGAACCTCGTTGCAGTCCTCGTCAAAGACTACGCCGGCGGCGGAGGCATCTACCGGCCTGTGACGCTCATCGAGACATTGCATCTCGAGGATCTCCTCAAGAGCCCCTTCTTCGGCAAACCCGCACGCCCGAGCGCCGAATGGGTGAAGGACGCCGTGATCTACTCCGTTTATCTCCGGTCGTTCTCTCCAGAAGGGACTTTTGCCGGCCTCCAGAAGCGTGTCCCCGAATTGAAACACCTCGGCGTCACTGTCCTCTGGCTTCTCCCGATCCATCCTGTTGGCGTCAAGAACAGAAAAGGGACGCTCGGTAGCCCCTATGCCGTGCGGGACTACTACGGGATCAATCCGGAGTTCGGGACGATGGACGATTTCAAACGCTTGCTCTCGACGGTGCACCGACACGGCATGAAGTTGATCATCGACCTGGTCGCCAATCATACCTCCTGGGACAGCCGCCTGATGAGCGATCATCCGGAGTGGTTCACGAGAGACAGTCTCGGTACGGTGGTTCCGCCGAACGCCGACTGGACCGATGTGGCTGATCTCGACTATGCTCAACCCGGCCTGCGCCGCTCCATGATCGACATGATGAGGTGGTGGGTGAAGGATATCGGGATCGACGGCTTCCGGTGTGATGTGGCCGAACTCGTTCCGACGGATTTCTGGAACGAAGCGCGCCGCGCACTGGATGCCATCAAACCCGTCATGATGCTCTCGGAAGGATCGCTTCCGGAACACCATGCCGAGGCTTTCGACATCAGCTATTCATGGAACGTGTATGACGCACTTGACCCGCTCCTGCAGGGGAAGCGTCCGGTGACCCTCATCGATCAGATCCTGCGCAACGAATACCTGCAGTTTCCCACGGGCTCACTCCGGCTGAGGTTCACGACCAATCATGACAAGAACGCCTGGGATGCCCCGGCCGTGCTCAAGTTTGGGCGCGATGGCCTTGCCCTGTCGACGGTGCTGGTGAATACCATGGCGGGCGTGCCCTTGATCTATACAGGCGAGGAAGTGGCGAACGACCGGAAACTGAGTCTGTTCGAGAAAGTGGATATCGATTGGTCCCGTCCGCGGGAGATGGAGCAATTGTATCGAACACTTTTCAACCTCCGGAAGAGCCATCCGGTTGTGTCGAGGGGAACCTTTGTGCGCGCGGAGACCTCCGACGAGAGCGTGTATGCATTTGTCCGACGGAACGAGCATGATGCGCTCATTGTCGTGCTCAATTTCAGTCACAATCCGCGCACGATCAGACTCCGCCTTCCGTTCGGATCGCTCTTCCCGGGGAAGCCATCGGTCACGGTCCAGGAGCTTTTCAATGGCTCGACGTTAAGGCTTTCCGCGGATGCGGTGTCTCTCCGTCTTCCTCCTCTGGGGTACCGTGTGTACATGCTGATGCCCTGAGGTCCCTGTGATGGCCTCCCGTTTCCAGGGGAGTGGGTGGTGACGGTGCCTTTCCTGCTGGGTTTTTGGCCGAAATCCCCCTCTCGCTTTGGCTGGCTTGATTTCCCCTCGGCGTTGCAGTACATTTTATCCACTATGGGGATCACGGGTGTCTTCCTGAAAATTCTCGGTGTTCTTGGGATTATCCTGCTGAACGCCTTCTTTGTCGCGGCGGAATTTGCATTTGTGAAAGTGCGTTCCACGCAGCTTGAGTCACTGGTGAAGACGGGAGGTCGCAGAGTGAAGGTGGCTCAGAATATCATCGACCATCTCGATGTGTATCTTTCGGCAAGCCAGCTCGGTGTTACCATGACCAGCCTGGCCCTCGGGTGGGTCGGTGAGCCGTTTGTCGCGGCGCTGATTGCCCCCCTGCTTGCTGTTGCCGGCATCGACCATGATGCCTTGATCCAGACCATCGCCTTTGCCATCGCCTTTTCCATCATCACCTTCTTTCATATTGTACTCGGCGAGCAGGCCCCCAAATGGTACGCCATACAGTATCCCCGTCGGACGACACTTTTTGTGGCGAAACCGTTGGACCTGTTCTACAGGCTCTTCCGTCCGTTTATCTGGCTGGTCAACGCAAGTGCGAACGGCTTCCTCCGCTTGATGGGGATACGGACACGGGCTGATCTGGATATGGCACACTCCGAGGAGGAGCTGCGGCTGGTGCTGTCCCACGGGAAGGCCATCACACAGCTCGGGAAGGCCATCTCCCTCCGGGCGATGGAATTGCGCAACCGGACCGTTCGCGAGGTGATGGTTCCACGGACCAGTGTCGTGTTTCTCTCGACCGAAAAGACCATTGAAGACAACATTGCCATTGCCCTGGACAGTCAATTCACCCGCTACCCCCTCTGTGAGAAAGAGGTCGACAACGTCGCCGGGATGATCCACCTGAAGGACTTGTTCCGACTCAAAGGCCGCCAGGCTCCCGGCACCGAGCTGCTTGCCATCAAGCGGGAGATGCTGTTTGTTCCGGAGACGATGTCGCTCGAACGAATCCTGAATATGTTTCTCGCCAAACGCGTATTGATGGCGATGGCGGTGGATGAATACGGCGGGACGGCGGGTCTTGTGACGCTTGAGAATGTGCTGGAAGAGGTGGTGGGTGAGATCCGGGATGAGTTCGATGAAGAGCCGGCACAGGTCCAGAAAATTACGGACGTGGAATACCTGGTGGACGGATCGTTGCCGCTGCATGAGTTCTCGAGCATCTTCGGCGTGGTGCCTGAAACCCGCGATATGGTGACGGTCAGCGGATATGTGCTCCAGATCCTCGGTCGTGTTCCCGAGAAGGGTGCGACGGTCTCACTGGGGAAATGGAAAGGGATGATTGAATCTGTTCAGGACCGGAAAGTGAAAGCCCTTCGACTTATGCGCATTGCGGAGAGCGGGACATGAAGGACATCCGCAACGCGGGAGCCGTGCTGTGGCTTTCCCTCTGGTGTCTTGTGCTGGTTCCTCGCACTGCGCTGGCGCAGTACTACGAGCCTGAAGAGTACGAGCCGTCCTCGGATCGATTCGTTTCGATCGGGGCGGTGTGGCGGGACTTCGAGCCGCTGCCGTCGAACCCTGCGAACAATCCTTCCGCGATCGCGTTCAGGACTCTTTGCCCGGCATTGGCCTTTCACCAGGGTGGCGTGGATGTCCTGTTTGCCTTCGGCAACTACAATGCCAATGGTGGTGGCCGCGCCACTATCATGTTTGCGACGACGATACAATTCGATATTCCTTTGAGCGGCACCCGCTCCAGTGCGCTGATCGCTCCCGTGCTGCTGGGCGGTGACTATACCAAGGCAGAATCGGGCGCTCCCCTTGGCGAAGAGTTCAATGTGGGGAGCATCGGTCTGGGGTTCGGATTGAAATACCGGCGCTCCGGTCCGGGTGCAGATTTCACGATCTTCGCCGGTGGGCTTGCGCAGTACAGCTTTGCCGGGTTCCGGCTCGTGTACGGGTTCTCGCCGGCGGCCCTCGCCGAGGCAACATTCCTCCTGAAGAAGGTCGCAATCCTCGACGGCATCGCGATCGGCTACCGGTTCCGGTATCAGCAATGGACCATGTCAGACCGCATGTTCAACTACCGGACCATCATCCATGGTCCGTATGTGGGGGTGATGCTGTGATCCAGACCATTCGTGCAAAGATCATTCTGGCGTTCATCGGGCTCGTGCTGCTGAACGTCATTGCGGGGTTCTGGTCGATCTACAATTTCTACTATCTGGGGACGACGGTCGCGACGATAGTGCGGGAGAACTATCGCAGTGTGCTTGCGGCGGAGAACATGGTGAAATCCCTCGAACGGGGAGACAACGCTCTCCTCCTTGCCACCGAGGGTGAGGATTCCACGAGCGGGGCCGCGTTCGGGGAGAACAAGGAACTGTTCAATCACTGGTACGATCAAGCCGTCCGGTCGACCGTCTTCCCGACACAGGAGCACTTGCGCGATTCGATCCAGTCCGCCTATCAGCGTTACGCCCTGCAGGGAGACCATGCGGTGGCGATGATCCGGCAGGGAGCGTTCCGTGAGGCAAAACAGTATTTCTACGAGCGCGTGCGTCACACCTCCGACTACCTCCGGACGCTCTGCTTCCAGCTCTTCGAGATCAACCAGGCCGCCATGTATAATGCCGAGGCGCGCACGCACTCCCTCTCGAACCAGATTGCCTTCGGGACAATGATTGCGTCCGTCATCGCGCTCGCCCTCAGCATTCTTGCAACTGCCTGGCTGACGAAGGTCGTGATCACCCCTGCGGAACGTCTCACGGAAACGGTGAAACAGATCGGCAAGGGGAAGCTGGATCTCAAAATCGATGTCCTGTCGGATGATGAAATCGGGCAGCTCAGCCGGGAATTCAACAAGATGACAGAGCGGCTCCGGCAATACGAGCAGATGAACATTGAACAGATTTTGTCGGAGAAACGGAAATCCGAGACCATCGTCGCCAGTATCTCCGACGGATTGATCATGACCGACGCGGAGCACAAGATTCTTCACATGAACCACGTCGTGGCTGACCTGTTCGCGATCGATCAGCATGCATCGATCGGCAGGCCGCTGGACGATGCCATCCATGATACAAGAATCGTCGCGCTGTTCCACGAGCCAGGGGTGCGGGAGGATGGCGGGCGGGAGGCGAAGATGCGGACACTGCAGTTTGATCATGCCGGGAAGAGGTTGTACTATCGCCCGAAGATGACACGCATCTTCGACGCGGAAGGAGGTCTCTACGGCATCCTGATGTTGCTGCAGGACGTTACCCAGTTCAAAGAGCTGGACCGGATGAAATCCGATTTCATTGCCACCCTTTCGCATGAGTTCCGGACCCCCGTCACGTCCATCAATATGAGTGTGGACATCCTCAACCGGGGGATTCTTGGTCCGTTGAACGACAAACAAAAGGAACTGATAGACTCCGCGAAAGGCGATTGCACGCGGCTCACCAAACTGGCGCGCGAACTGCTGCAGCTCTCGAAACTCGAATCGGGCAAGGTGCAGCTGAAGAACGAGGAACTCAACGTCCATACCTTGGTGGAGTCGTCCATTCATTCACTCCTTGTGCAGTTCGGCGAGAAAGGCGTGCGCCTGGAGACCGACATCCCTGCGGGGATCCCGACCATTGTCGCGGATGAGCAGCAGCTGTCGTCGGTCGTTACCAATCTTGTGTCCAACGCGCTGAAGTACACCGACAGCGGCGGGATTGTCACCGTGCGGGCGCGGGAGCAAAATGACGCACTGATAATTGCGGTGGCAGATACAGGTCAGGGTATTGCGCCGGAACACCTGGAGGAGATATTCGACAAGTTTGTCCAGGTCAAGCGGACTTCGGATGCGACTCCGGGGAGCGTCGGCCTCGGTCTGGCGATTGCGAAGGAAGTTGTGGAACTGTACGGGGGCCAGATCTGGGCGGAAAGCACGCCGGGGTCCGGGAGCGTTTTTTCTTTCCGCCTTCCGTTGCATCAGATATCAAAGCTCGAACAAGCGAGAGGCTAAGAGTGGCGAGAGGGACTGTGCTGCTTGTCGACGATGAGCAGAACATTGTCAAGACCGTAAAGATCTGCCTTGAATCCGCGGGGTTCGACGTGAAGGCGTTTCTGAATCCCCTGCAGGCGCGTGAGGCGTTGCGTGAACAAACCTTCGATATAGCATTTTTTGATCTCAAGATGCAGCCGATCGACGGGATCCAACTGTTGAAGGAGACCAAACAGCTCTCGCCGGGGACCACGGTCGTGCTCATGACGGCGCACGGCAGTATTGAGACAGCCGTATCGGCAATCAAAGAGGGAGCATACGACTATCTCCAGAAACCGTTCGACTTTCCCGAGCTTCAACATTTTGCGAACAGAGTGTATGAACATCACCGCCTCGCGGGCGAAGTCGCACTCCTGAAGGAAGAACTGGAGCGGCAGCAGGGATCGAATACCATCGTGACCCGGAATGAGAAGATGAAGAGCCTCATGGACCTCGCGGTGCAGGTTGCGCCGAGCGGCATCACGGTGCTCGTCGAAGGGGAAAGCGGCACAGGGAAGGAGCTCCTCGCTCATCTCATCCACAAGAACAGTGGTCGCGATACCATGCCGTTCGTCACCGTGAATTGCAGCGCCCTTGCGGAAACGTTGCTGGAAAGTGAGCTGTTCGGGCATGTCAGAGGTGCGTTTACCGGTGCCCTGAAGGACCGGCAGGGAAGATTTGACGCCGCGGACGGAGGAACGGTACTTCTGGATGAGGTAGGGGAGATTCCGCCATCGGTTCAGGTGAAGCTGCTGCGGTTCCTTCAAAGCAAGGAATTCGAGCGGGTAGGGGAGACAGCGACTCGGAAAGTTGATGTGCGTGTGATCGCGGCGACCAACCGGGACCTGGGTGCGGCGGTTGAAGGCGGCAGATTCAGAGAAGATCTCTTCTACCGGCTGAACGCAGTGCGGCTGAAACTCCCGCCGCTGCGGGAACGCTCGGAAGACATCCCGTTGCTTGTGCAGCATTTTATCGCCCGGCACGGCAGGACCTGTGAGATTGCGCCCGAGGCATTGCGAGCGCTCATGGCCTATGCGTGGAAAGGAAATGTCCGGGAGCTGGAAAACATCGTCGAGCGTGCGTTGATCCTTTCCCGCGGCGAGACAATTCGTCCTCAGCACCTTCCGGAAGAGTTGCAGATCCTCACGGATTCATCCAATCGGCTGCTCTCACTGGAGGAGGCCGAGCAGCAGCATATCGTCCGGGTGATGAAAGTCGCAAAGGACCTGGATGAAGCCGCACGACTCCTGGGGATCGACCCTACAACGCTCTGGAGAAAGCGAAAGAAATACAATCTATGAATCGCTGCGGGGGTAGCAGATTTTCGCTGTTTTCCTTCACTATTGAGGCTTTGCATGGGGCGTGGGCATTCCCGCCCGCCTTGCATTTTGCACGACGGCTTAATATATTTGGTGTCACTGAGTTTGTGCCCTCTCCAAAGGTGGCGATGATTCCGCGTTGCACAATGCACGAAGACGCGGAGCCCCGTGAATGAGTTGACCCCACCAACTCATTTCCTTTCAAGAATATGGAGCGTCATCCGGCGGGATTCTCCGTGGCACCTGATTTGCTCCCTCTCTGGGTGGGAGTGTGACCACCCGAAACACCCGGGGGTCCGGCCGTACCGTGGAGCGTATCACTAACACACTGTCTCGTATTCTAGGAGGTAGCATGGCTGTTAAAACCACAACGTTGCACAGCGGCAAAATCGGCGTTATCGAGGTCAAGGGCTCACTGGTGGGCGGTGAGGAGACGGACGAGTTGAGGAATGCGGTCGCTGATTTTGTGGAGCAGGGGACGAAGTATATGGTCATTGACCTGTCCAAGGTAACATACCTGAACAGTACGGCCATCGGCGTTCTGGTGTCGGCTCATACAACATTTGCCAGGAACAAGGGAAAAGTGAAAGTGTGCGGAATCAACAAGAACATCAACAACATTTTTGTGATCACGAAGTTGACGCTGGTGTTCGACGTAGTCGAGACCCGCGAGGAAGCTGAGAAGGCATTCGAACAGCAGCTGCAGTAAGGCACTGTCACATATTCAGTTCACTTGTCAATTCACCATATTAACAGAGGAGTCATCAATGAAGCAGTCTCTCTTCCTCACTGTGACGATCGTCGTCACGGCGGTTGTCGCGATCAGTATCTTCTGGTTCATCCTCGGCAACCCGGCTAACTTCAAGAACGGTGAAGTCCGCACGGTTCCGGACAACCTTCTCGGTACTGTGTACACGGGTGGGATCGTGGTCCCGGTGCTCATCACCCTCACACTCATGGATCTCACCATTGTGTTCGAGCGTTTGTTCTCTCTCCGCAAGGCTCAGGGCAAGCGGTCCGTCGTGCACTTTCTGAAGAGCGTCCAGAGCAGCCTCCTGGCCGGCAAGATCGATGACGCGATGAAGACCTGCGACGCCCAGCGTGGTTCGGCGGCGAACATCATCCGTACAGGTCTCCAGCGCTACAAGGAGATTGCGGAGGACAAGAAGTTCGAGCCGGAGAAGAGGATGGCCGAGACCCAGCGCGCCATCGAGGAAGCCAGCAGCCTGGAAACACCCCTCCTCGAGCGGAATCTCGTTGCGCTGTCCACGATCGCATCCATCGCAACGATGTGCGGTCTGCTTGGCACAACGGTCGGTATGATCCGTGCCTTTACCGCTCTGGCCCGTGCAGGCGCCCCCGACTCGATTCAGCTTGCCATCGGTATCTCCGAAGCTCTTATCAACACGGCGCTCGGTCTGCTCGCAGCCATCATCGGTATCGTGGCCTATAACTTCTTCGTGACGAAGGTGGATAATTTCACCTATATGATCGACGAAGCCAGCTACAACGTCGTTCAGATTCTGAACACGAAGAGTTCGCAATAGTCAGAAAGGCGAGGATCCTATGCCGAAGTTTAAACCACATCGACAGGGTGTCCACATCGACATGACGCCGCTGGTGGACGTGGCGTTCCTGCTGCTGACGTTCTTCATGTTGACGACGCAGTTCAGGCCGGTGGAAGAAGTCACCATCGAGCTCCCAAGCTCCCATTCCCAGACAAAGCTCCCGGAATCGGATGTCATGACGATCAACATCGCAAAAGACGGGAGGATCTTTCTCGGTTTTGACAATCAGATCCTGCGCGGGCGCCTGTTCGGGAAAGAGAACGAGCTCAAGGCCAGTGTCCAGGTGGAAAAAGGCCAGCTCGGGAATCTCCTCGTCCAGGCCCGTACGATGAACCCGAAACTCCGCACCGTGATCAAAGGCGACAAACTTGCCGACTACGGAATGGCGGAGGACGTGATGGATATCCTGCAGAAAACGCAGATCACAAGATTCAGTCTCATCACCGACCTCGCACGGTCGGCAGAATAGTAAGGAGAAAGAAATCATGGCTGGTGGAGATGTAGCTGCACCACGTGAACATGGGAAAGGGAAGAAGCGCAAGAAAAGTCGGCGCCTCGGTATCCGCAACGACCTGACGCCGCTGGTGGACGTCGCGTTCCTGCTTCTGACATTCTTCATGTTTACGACGACGATGAGTCGTCCGCAGACAATGGAGATCAACCTGCCGCCCGACAAGAATGTCAAAGTCGAGGTTGCGGAGTCGAACCTCCTGACAATTCGCATGGACGAAAAGGGTGAGATCTTCTGGAATCACGGCATTGAGTTGCCGAAGCGGCTTGACCGAGCCAAGCTGAAGGTGTTTCTTGTCGAGGAGCAGACCGCGAATCCTAAGCTTATCGCCCTGCTGAAGATCGACCGGGCCGGGAAATTTGCGCAGATGGTCGATATGATTGACGAATTCAACAACGCGCGCGTTGAGCGCTTCAGCCTTGCTCCGTTGCTTGAGGCGGATAAGGCGCTGCTCGCGAAAGTTCCAGCGTGAGCACAGACAGGAGAAGAAGCATGGCAACAGCAACAGCGCAAGCAGTCCCGCCCGGCGCCTCCCAGTACGGTGCCGTGGAGCTGAAGAGGATCTACCAGCGCAACTGGCTGGTGGGATTTCTCATCGCAGTCGGAATCCATTTTTCCATCGTCGGCTCATACTACGCGGTGGGCCTGATGCAGGCGGAAGAACCGCCGATGGTGCAGGTTCGCCTCGTAAAGTACAGCGACCTCGGCCCGCCTCCGTCGATCACCGCGGCAAATACTCCGCCGCCGATCTCGGTGTCGGCGCCGACGGCAAAACCCACCGTGGGCGCGCCGGTACCGGTACCGGACGCTGAAGTCAGCGCGGAGCAGACGATCATGACGCAGAGCGAAATGAGTCAGCAGGTGGCGCCGATGATTGAGGGGAGCGGCGAAGGCGGCGGCGTGTCGATCGAACAGGATATCAAGATCGATGAAGACGCTCCGCCCGCGGATTTCGTGCCGGTGGAAAAGGAGCCGGTCGTTGTGAAGAAGGTCGAACCCAAATACCCCGAACTGGCCATGCGTGCCGGTCTCGAGGGAAAAGTGTGGGTGAAGATCTGGGTCGACAAAGAGGGGAAGGCGCGACAGGTGATCGTCCTGAAGAGCGATGCGGAGATCTTCAATGAACCGTCGGTCGAGGCGGCGAAGCAGTTTGTGTTCACGCCCGCATACATGAACAACGGTCCGGTCGCTGTCTGGGTCTCCGTACCGTTCAAGTTCACGTTGAAGGACCGGAAATAGAACGGCATCGCTGACACGGTGCCCAGACCGAGGACTCCGGGGACGGGGAAGGTGAGCGTGGAGCCCTTCCCCGTCGTTGTCTCGGGGATCCGGGAGCGGACCTATGAAGGGAATGCGGTGTATGATACTGGCGCTTGCCGGAGGCGCGATGGTGGTGGGCGTGCTTGTTGCGACAGGAGTGTTTGAACTGCGGAACCTCCCCACGCAGTTCCGGGTCGTGATGGGTGTGGTGGTGTTCCTTTACGGACTCTATCGACTGGTGGTGGAATATGTGCGCAAACCAAGAACATAGCGTGATTCGCGTCGTAGCATTGCTTGCGACATGCGTTGCCCTGGCAGGATGTACCCGCGAACCGGGATCCGCAGTGCTGACGCGCGGCGTGCTGACGGTGGCGTGCGATGAATCAGTGTCACCGACGTTCCTCATGGAGGCGGAAGCGTTTCAGCAACAATACCCCGACTCGAAAATCCGGATCGTCGTGATGGAAGGACGGGAAGCAGTCTCGCTCTTTGCGAGCGACAGCATCCGCGTGATCGTGCTGGCGCGGGAATTCAACAAGGAAGAGCGGGATGCACTCGCCGCGGCGAAGTTGCCGGTTGAAGAGTACCACGTTGCTGAATCAGGAGTGGCAGTGGCTGGGCATCCGAAGAACGGTCGCACATCGCTGCGCATCAGCGAAGCGGATAGCATCTTCAACGGGTCAGTAAACTACTGGAGCGGAATGAAACCGCGCACCCTCATCGATGCGGTCATCGGGGGACCGAACTCCAGCACCAACGAGGTCTTCAAAACGCTTGTGTTGAAGGGAAAGCCCTTCGCCCCGGGGGCCACACCCATGGCCTCGAGCGGGGATCTTGTCCGGTACATCGCCAGGCACCCCGGAGCGATCGGGATCGTGGGCGCTGGCTGGGTCAGGGGATGGTCTGACAGTGTGACGGTGCTCCCCCTGGGAGGCCCTGCCTACCGGCCGGATACGACGGCGGCTGCGGGACAGTACTACGGTCCGGCCCAGGCATACATTTTCCAGGGGTTCTACCCGGCCAGCACACCGGTGTACATCTACAGCCGCGAGGTCGACCGGGATCTCAGCCTCGGGTTCATCGCATTTGTTACCAGTGCGGAAGGCCAGAAAGTGGTCGTCAAATCCGGACTTGTCCCAAAGACAATGCCGGTGCGACTCATTCAACTCACATCAGAACAGGTAAAGTAAAGGATGAAACGGCTCATCGCGGTTCTCGTTCTTGTCGCGGTCTGTCAGATCGCATTCTCCCAGGACTTTCTCGGAAAGGCGCTGGGGTCACTGACGTCGGGGGACACCGCCGCAGCGATCACGAATTTCAAGGAAGCACTCAAGGCGAACCAGAAAGCGGATCAGGCCAACTTTTACCTCGGTTCGATCGCGCTTGCCCGCGGTCATGTGGATGATGCCATCACCTCCCTCGAGGCGTCTCTGAAATTGAGGGATGAAAATGTCAAAGCCCTGAAGCAACTGGGTGATGCGTATTTGTTGAAGAAAGACAACGCATCGGCCCTGATGCAGTACCGGAAGGCCGAAAAACTCGCACCCAAAGATCCCGAGGTACTGACGTCGTATGGCCTGGCATTGCTTGCCGCCGATTCCGTGGACCTGGCAATCCGCACACTAGTGCTGGCAAAGGAGTACAGTCCCAATGATCCGAGGATCTACAAGGGACTGGGTGCCGCTTACCGGAAGCAAGGAGTGGTAGTGCTGGCGGTGAGCAACTACCAGAAGGCGATCGAGCTGGACCCGAAGGATGTGAAGACGCGATTCGTCCTGGCACAGGTGTTCGAGAAGAACCGCCAGTACACGGAGGCGGTGAAAGAGTACGATGGAGCGATTGCCGCGGATTCGTCGTACAGCGAGGCCTACCTGGCGAAGGGGAATATTCTCGTTGCCGCGAAACTGTATACGCGTGCGATCCCACCGCTGAAAAAGTATCTGACATTCAAACCGGCGAGCGTCGAGGGGTCGGTCCTGCTGGCCAAAGCGTATTTCGGGGCTGAAGATTTCGTGCAGGCGGCAAAGGAGGCAAAGAATTCGCTGGCAAAAGATTCCAGCAATGTTGATGTTTGGCGAATTGAAGCACACTCGCTGGCTGAGACAAAGGACTACGCAGGGGCGATCACGGCATTCGGGGCGCTGCAGCGGAGGAATGCACTGGCTGCGGGAGACCAGGCCAAGTATGGCATCGCGCTGTACGGCCTCGGACGGGAAGAGGAGGCAATGAAGGCGCTCCTCGCAGCGATCGAGGCGGATTCCACCAACTGTGACCCGTACTTCAGCCTGGGCTCGATCTACATGAAGAGGCAGGAGTTCGAGAAGGCCGCCGCCATGTTTGAAAAGAAGATTGTGTGCGATCCCCGGTCGTTGAGTACCTATGTGAATGCCGCTGCATCCTATCGTCAGATCAAGAACTATCCGCGGATGCGCGAGCTGTTGTTCAAGGCGCTCGAGCTCAAACCTGATTTCCTCATGGGCCGCACGTGGCTCGCCCGATACTATTCGGAGGTCGATTCGCTCGAGCAGGCCAAGCTGCAATACGACGAGGTGCTGAAAGAGGCGGCGACAAATCCGGACAAGTACAAGAGGGAAATGGGCGAGGCGTACTATCTTCTGGCGTCGTACTACTTCCAGAGGCAGCAGTTTGGACAGTCGGTCGAGTCGTGCAAGAAAGCGTTCGGCGTCGGGTACGACAATTCCCCCCTGCACCTGATGTGGGGACAGGCGATTCTACAAACGCTTGATCCGAAGGGTGACCCTGCCGACAACCGGAAGAAGGTCGAAGAGTCGATCAAGCAGTTCCGCCGTTCCATCGAGCTGGATGCCAACAACGCGGTGGCTCACCTCTGGTTGGGGCAAGGCCTGGTGCTTTCCCGCGTCGAGGGCGACGATGCTGGCAACGCGAAACTGAAGGAAGAAGCCTGCAATGAATACAGGAAAGTGCTCAAGATCGACCCACGGAACGAAGACGCAAAGAAGGGGATGGAAAGAATCGGCTGCAAGTAGAGATCATTCAGTCGTTTGTGTCTTGAGATCCGCCCCGGCACTGTCGCCGGGGCGGATTGAGTCTTG
>Ga0315275_10000968_pt1 | contig 24558 bp, 21 predicted proteins | sample YL17G03_0_MG_FD_205557 | JGI IMG/M metagenome (GOLD analysis project Ga0315275, IMG submission 205557) | Sediment microbial communities from Yellowstone Lake, YNP, Wyoming, USA - YL17G03_0 | ecosystem: Environmental > Aquatic > Freshwater > Lake > Sediment | place: USA: Wyoming | collected...
AGTTCCGCACCCAACTGGGCAATCTCGCTGGCGTCCATGCCGTAAGTCCTCCAATGGCAATCACTTGGAAGACTTCATCGGCACACGCCGCCTGATTACTTGAGCCTATGTGGCGCTGTAGTACTAATTGAGCCGTGCGTAATGGTCGTGGAAGTAAATCACCTCATGAGACGGAGGGTTGACCATGTATCGCCTTTCCCTGCTTTTGGCGGCCGTCGGGGCGATTCTGTTTTGCGCGGCGGGCTATGGCCTCGCCCAGGCGGGCAGCGAGTACCAGTTGCCGCCCGTCAAACTGAAGCCCGAGCGGCCGATAACGACCCAGCCGATTCCGCCGACGCCCGCGCCGGCTGAACTCGCGCCCGAGGAGGTAACCCCGGCTCCAGTCCCTACGGTCGAGCCGGCGCCTGCCCCGAAGCCGCCGGCCCCCGTGGCCGCTCCGGCGCCAGCCCCGGAACCAATAGAGGCACCGCCTGCCGTAGAGCCGCCGAGCGAAATCCTCTGGCAAACGCCGGAACCAGCAGCGCCGACGCCCGCACCGGCCCCGGCGGCTGAGCCGGCGCCGGCCCCCGCGATCGCGCCTGCCCCGAAGCCTGCCAAGGCCCCGGTCGCGGTCGAGACGCCACCCGAGTTGCCGCCACTGCCGCCGGTGCCGCCGGAACTAGCCGGCGAGAAGCCCGAAGAACTCCCGCCGGTTGCCGTGCCTCAGAAGATGCGGAAGCCCGAGGAGATTCAGAAAGAGGCCGTGGAAGCCCAGATCGCACCCGCCGGCGAGGCGGAACCCGCCCTAGGCGGGAACGAAGTCGGCCTCGTGGAGGAAGTGGCCCGCTCCCGGAAGGCATACACCCGCGCCCTGACGGCCCTCAAGGACTTCTACCTTGCCCGCGCCAACGCCACCAAACTCGACTGGATCAACTCGGAACTGGCGGCGTTCGAGCGGGTCCCGAAGATCCAGTACCTGGGCGTGGCCGAACTGGCCAGCCCGAACCTCCGCCCGGTGCGACGCATCGAGGCCGCCGACCAACTCTACGCCGAAGGAATCAAGTTCAAGGATTACCCGGCGTTGCCGCCAGGCAAGAAGGATTACCTGAAGATCGCCCTTCAGAAGTTCCAGACGATCATCGAGAAGTATCCGGAGAGCGACAAGATTGACGACGCCGCGTTCAGCATGGGCGAGATCTACGGCGGCTGGTACTTCCAGGATTACGCCCGCGCCGTCGAGTGCTACGAGCGGTGCTGGCAGTGGAACCCCAGGACCGACCATCCGGCCTTCTTCAACGCCGCCAAGATCTATGACGAGAAACTCCAGAACCGCGCCAAGGCCGTCGAACTCTATAACCGCGTCCTCACAGAATCCGCCGACGAGAATATCAAGAACCAGGCACTCAGCCGCCTGAAGGCCCTGACCGGCAAGTGACCCGCCATCGCGGCGGTTGTATCAGGCACGGGCTCCAGTCGGGCGCCCCGGAGGCGCGCGGCAGGAGCCCGTTGTGCTCGGCGGGGCCGCTTTAAGCGTTGAAAACGCTCCCGACGGCCGCTAGACTGCCCGCCAAGGGCGGTCACCGCCAGAAGGCGGCGCCGCCAGGCGTAGGGGCAAACCTTGGCATCGCCTGTCCGCGTCGGCATCGGGTTCGACATCCATCGCCTCGTCGAGGGGCGGCGGCTGGTCCTGGCGGGCGTCGTCGTCCCGCACGCGCTCGGCCCCGACGCCCACAGCGACGGCGACGTCGTCCTTCACGCCGTGGCCGACGCCATCCTCGGCGCAGCAGGCCTCGGGGACATCGGCGAGCATTTTCCGGACTCCAAGCCCGCCTGGAAAGACGCCCCGAGCGCCGAAATTCTCGGCCGCGTGGTTGAGATGGCCCGCGCCGCGGATTGGTCCGTCGCGGGCGTGGATGTCAACGTCCTCCTGGAGCATCCGAAACTGGACGCCCATAAGGCGGCGATGCGCCAGCGCCTCGCTGAACTCCTCGGCCTCGCGCTGGACGCCGTGGGCATCAAGGCCCGGACGATGGAAGGGCTCGGGCCCGTCGGCGCCGGCGAGGCCGTCGCCGCTCAGGCCGTCGTCGTGCTCAATCATATTTAGCCCCCGGTGAATAAACCGGGGGCCTGGTTAGCCGCCCACCCCGCCCAAGGCGGGTCGCCTAGGGTGACTTGGTGGGCGCGTTTTTGAGGTGCTCGTGACGCTTCGACCAAACAACCTGCGCGTTTATAACACGCTCGTGCGCGACAAAGTGCCCTTCGCGCCGCTCGACCCGCCGCACGTCGGCATGTACGTCTGCGGCCCGACCGTCTATGGCGACGCCCACATCGGCCACGCCAAGAGTTACGTCTCCTTCGACGTCATCGTCAGGTACCTCCGATACCTCGGCTACAACGTCACCTACGTCCAGAACATCACCGACGTGGGCCACCTGACGGACGACGCCGACCAGGGCGAAGACAAGGTCGAAAAGAAGGCGAAGGCCGAGCGGGTCCACCCGATGCAGGTCGCCGAAGAGTTCACGCGCCGGTACTTCGAGGACATGGACCGCCTGAACGTCCTCCGGCCGGACATCAGCCCGCGCGCAAGCGGCCACATCATCGAGCAGATCGAACTCGTGAAGCGCCTCCTGGCCAGCGGCCACGCCTACGAGGCGGGTGGATCGGTGTATTTCGATGTATCGAGTTGGCCGAAGTACGGAAAACTTTCCGGCCGCAACGTGGAGGAGATGATTGCGGGGGCCCGCGTCGCGCCCGAGGCCGGAAAGCGCGCCCCCGCCGACTTCGCCCTCTGGAAACGGGCCGAGCCCGGCCACATCATGCAGTGGCCCAGCCCGTGGGGGATGGGGTTCCCCGGTTGGCACCTCGAATGCTCCGCGATGAGCATGAAGTACCTCGGCGAATCGTTCGACATCCACGGCGGCGGGATCGAGAACCAGTTCCCCCACCACGACGACGAGATCGCCCAGTCCGAGGCCGCCACAGGCAAACCCTTTGTCAAATACTGGCTCCACAACAATATGGTCACCGTCGGCGGCCAGAAGATGGGCAAGTCCCTCGGCAACTTCATCACCCTGAAGGACGCCTTCGCCAAGTGGGACCCGATGGTCCTGCGGTTGTTTATTTTGCAGAGCCATTACCGTAGCCCGTTGGACTTTTCCGACGAGGCGCTGGGCGCGGCGGCAGAAGGTTTCGAGCGAATCCGATCCGCCGTTAGCATTCTCAGAAAGAACCTGCTACAGGCAAGATTGATGCGCGGTTTAGAGGAAGCCCATGGTTTGGATACCGAAGAGGCGAGGCGCCGAGGAACTTCGGATTCTGAACTGAAGAACACTATTGAAAAATATCGGAGCAGATTTGCCGATGCTATGGATGACGACTTTAATACCCCGATGGCACTAGGTGTCCTTTTCGACCTTGCTCGCGAAACCAGAAGAATAGTGTTGGAAAATTCCGACGATCCTGAATCAATCGGGCAAATCGAATTGCTTTATCGGGGACTAGGAGAGGGCGTACTGGGCCTTGCCTTTGAGCAACAGGCCTCAATTGCTGATCGTGACGAATTATCGCGAGATTTCATTCGAATTATAATCGGCCTTCGCGACGAGGCCCGCGCCGCTAAGAACTTCGCCCAGGCCGACGTCATCCGAAAACGCCTGGACGAAATCGGCATCGTCCTCGAAGATAAGCCCGACAAGACGGAGTGGCGGTTCAAATAATTATGCGCGGCGGGTCTCCGACCTGCCGCGTGGCAGCACCCGCCCAGGAGGGGCGGGATTGATCTCTAACCACGGGCGCAAGCCCGAAAAGGGGATGAGCGATGGGAGAGCGAACGGAAAAGCTGCGAAGCGCCCAAGCGGAATGGGAAGGACGTAGGCCCGACCATTCTCCGCCTCTAACCAGGGCGAGCGAAAAATATTGGCAGAAAAATGCGGGGCCCAGGAAGAGATCGCCGATGGCCACCTTTTTGACGGCGGCGGGGCTTGTTCTCCTCCTGCTTGACCTTTGTATAGTCATTGTCACGCAGATTCACAGAGAAGGCCGACCGCTCGCAACTTCCCTGATCCTCGTTATGATTCTTCTTTTTCTCGGGGGAATCTTTCTGGCGGGGATGGGCATTGCGCTGCGAAAACAGTTCAAGTAGGGTGCGTGCTCCGCACGCACGCGGAAACAGCCACGGCGAGATTTCTCGGCCGCGCTCGAAATGACAGACAAGGCAAACGGCACGCGATGAAAATCCTCGGAATTGATCCAGGCCTGGAGCGAACCGGATACGGCGTAATCGCCCTGCCGGACGGCGCGGGCGAGCCGCGGCTCCTTGAGGCCGGTGTCATCCGCACGAGTCCGCGCGATACCCTCGCAGCGCGCTTGATCGAAATCCAGTCGGGCCTTGCGGCGGTCCTCGCGGAGTTTCGGCCCGATGCCGCCGCCATCGAGGAACTCTATTCGCATTACGCGCATCCGCGGACGGCCATCCTGATGGGCCACGCGCGCGGCACGATTTACCTGACGACGGCCCAGGCGGGCGTCCCGATCCAGAGTTACTCGGCGACGCACATCAAGAAGGCCCTCGTCGGCAGCGGCCGCGCCTCCAAGGAGCAGATTCAGCGGGCGATCCAGAGCCAGTTCCGACTCCGCCGCGCGCCCGAGCCGCCCGACGTGGCCGACGCCCTGGCGGTCGCCCTCTGCCACGCGCACCGAGCAACAAGGGCGGTGATCACTTCCACAAACAGCCGCGCGGTGGGTGTCCCCACCCACCGCGCGCGAGCGCGGCAGGTCGGAGACCCGCCGCGCCAAGTGCAGAGACCTGCCGCGCAAGGCGGGCAAACACGATGATCGCAAGGCTCTCAGGACAACTCGAACTCGTGACCGAGAACCGGGCGGTCGTGGCCGCAGGACCGGTCGCCTATGAAGTGATGGTCGCGCCGGTGACGGCCGACGACCTCAGGCCGCTCGTGGGACGCCAGGCCACGCTCCACACATTGGAATACTTCGATGGAAACCCCGCCTACGGCCAGATGGTGCCGCGACTCGTAGGGTTCCTCACGGAGACCGACAAGCGGTTCTTCATCCGTTACGTGAGCGTCCAGGGGATCGGCATCTCGAAGGGCCTCCGGAGCCTGGTCCGGCGAGTTCCCGAGATCGCCCAGGCCATCGAGTCGCGCGATGCGCGGTACCTCTCGGAACTGCCGGGCATCGGCAAACGGACGGCCGAAAAGATCATCGCGGAACTCTGCGGCAAGTTGGACGAGTTTGCCGCGGCGGCGGGCGCGCGGCCGGGAGGCGCGGAGCCGGAGTCGAAGGTCGAAGCGATTTCGGTTCTCATGTCGCTCGGCCTTCAGCGGCCGGAAGCGTCGGCCCGCGTGGATGCGGCCTACGAGCGCCTGGGCGAAAAGGCCTCCGTCGAACAGATCGTCCGCGAGGCGTTTCATCAGGGACCGGCCGGCGCGCAAGGATAGTTGAATAGCCCGCCGTGGTAACGGCGGATACCGTTCATTCGCGTTAAGGTTGACAATGCCACGTGAACGCATCGTGAGTCCCGACAGCCAGGGCCCGGAGGAAGAGGGGTTCTCGCTCAGCCTGCGGCCGCGGCGGATGGGCGAGGTCATCGGCCAGAAGGGCCTCTTGGAGAAACTCTCGATCGCCATCCAGGCCGCCAAGCGGCGAGAGGAGCCGCTCGAACACATCCTCTTTCACGGGCCGCCGGGCCTCGGCAAGACCACGATGGCCCATGTCGTCGCGGCCGAGATGGGCGCGGGCCTTAAGACGACGAGCGGCCCTGCCCTCACGCGGCCGGCCGACCTGGTGGGGATCCTCACGAACCTCCAGCGCGGCGACGTGCTTTTCATTGACGAGGTCCACCGCCTGGGGCCCGTGGTCGAGGAGTTCCTATATCCGGCGATGGAGGAGTTCCGGATAGATATCACGGTTGACCGCGGAAGTTTCGCCCGGACGATCAACGTGCCGCTCCAGCCGTTCACGCTCATCGGCGCGACGACGCGGGCAGGGTTCCTTTCGGCGCCCCTCCGCGAGCGGTTCGGCCTGTTTCATCACTTCGAGTTTTACCCGGAGGAGGACCTGCTGGAGATCGCCAAGCGAAGCGCGGTGCTCCTCGGCGTCAAGGCCGAGCCTGAGGCCCTGAAGGAAGTCGCCCGCCGCAGCCGCGGCACGCCGCGAGTCTGCATCCGCCTGATGCGCCGCGTGCGCGATTACGCGCAGGTCCGCGGCGACGGGCGCATCACCTGCACCTCGGCCTGCGAGGCCCTCAAGATGGAGGCCGTGGACGAGCGGGGCCTCGACGCGCTCGACCGGAAGTTCCTGCGGACGATCATGGAAGTCTATCGCGGCGGACCGGCCGGCATCGAGGCCATCGCCGCCACGCTCAACGAGGAAGTGGACACCCTGGTGGACATGGTCGAGCCGTACCTCCTCAAGATCGGGTACGTCGGCCGGACGCGCCAGGGCCGCGTCGCCACCGCCCCGGCTTACAAGCACCTGGACCTGAAACCTCCCGCCGGCCTCGGACGAGCAGGCAAGTCGGCCAACGAGGGGGAGTTGTTCACCTCAGAGGACGTGTAGGGTGCGTGCTCTGCACGCACCATCATGAACAACGGTGGCCTACCCTGCGAGATTCCGCGTGCGTGCAGAGCACGCACCCTACGCAACTACGGCTGCGCCTTGCTGCGGCCGAACGGCCGGTACAGCGGGTCGCCGAGGAAGGTCATCTGCCAGGAGAGTTGCGACTGGGCCATGGAGGCGGCCTCGCCCCAGGAGTAGCCCTTCAGCAGGCGGTCCATCAGAATATCAACATGCGGAGTACCTTCGAGGTACGGTTCATACACCGCGCCGGCCGTGACGCAGGCCCCGTGCGCAAGGAGCGGCCCGACCCAGTGCGACTTCGAGTCGCGGATGGCCGTGCCGGAGAAACTGTGCAGGTGATAGGCGACCGCGCCGCGGACGAACCGGAATTCGGCCTTCACCATCGGCCCGACGGCCGCATCGGCGTACCAGCCCAGGTAGACGGCCGCGTCGGGCATCGGGTGCGCAAGGGGCAGGACCTCGGCCTTCGTGTCCACTTCCGTCTCTAGACCAGCGTGTTTCAGGACGTCGGCCGCCCGAAGGAGCCACGCATCCCCCTCAGCGTACGGCCCGTCTTTTATGCCGCGCGTGTCAACGTAGGCGCGGCCCTTGAGGCCGCCCTGCGATTCGGCCCAGACGGCGTCGTCCACGAGGCGCGCGGCGATCTCGGCGCTGGGGCCGTCGAGGCGCGAGACGAGAACCATCGCCCCATCCAGCGGCGGCCCGAACGGCGCATCCGCCCCGAAATAGGGGTTCCCCAGCAAGCCGACCAGTTTGTGCTCGCCGTAGGGCAGGAGCGCCAACTCCGAGTCCACCGCCGCCGCCTGCGACAAGTACATCGTCTTGACCTGCTCGTAGCCCTTGATCTTGATCGGGACGCCAAAGACGGGGACGAGATATTTGGCCCGGCGACTCTGGAGTTGCAGGCGGACCGTGCCGTCCGGCAAAGCCACGTCGAGCCGCCCTTCCCATCGCGCAAGGAACGCCCTGAGCGGCTGCCAGAGGGTGGCATTGAACTCGTCGCGCGTGATCTCTTCGGCCGCCGGAGCGCGCACGAGGCACAGGTTCTCTGCGGGGATGCCGCGTGCGGCCAAATAATGGCGCGCAAGCGCGACGCCTTCGGGAACGGTCTCCGAGGCAAGGACGATCGTCACGGACGCTTCGGGATGGGCGGCAAGTGCCTGCGCGGCGGGGGCCAGGAGGACAATCAGTGCGATCAGAGTGGCTCGGCGCATCCATCCTCCGGCTGCGGCGCGGGCGGCGGGTTATTCGGACAGGCTCTTCGGGAACCCTGAGTTGCCCGGACCGGCCACCTCGTCCAGAACGCGGTCCTCGACATAGATCGGCGTCGCGCCGGCGACCGCCAGGGCGATGGCGTCGGACGGCCGGGCGTCCACGTGGACCTGGTCGCCGTTGCGCTCGATGACGAGGCGGGCGTAGAACGTGTGGTCCTTGATGTCAGTAACGACGATCTTCGCCAGGCGCCCGCCGAGCGCGTCGATCACCGCCGCCAGGAGGTCGTGGGTCATCGGTCGCGGGAGGACGTGGCCTTTGATGCGCCGGTCAATCGCGGCCGCCTCGAAGAAGCCGATGACGATCGGAAACACCCGCTCGCCCTGCGACTCCTTCAAGACGATCACCTGATGATCGCCGGTCTCGGTGATCATGATGCGAATGAGTTCGCACGGGACTTCCATGACCTGCTCCCAGGTTCAACTAACACATTTATTATAACGCGCCAGCCTTAATCGGCAAGCGCCGAGGTGGCGCTAGGCGACGGCGTCAGGCCATCTCGGCCAGGTTCCGCTCCAGCGAGGCGATCGTCTCGCGGATTTCCGCGGCGCGAGACCGCTCGCGCTCGACGACCTGGGGCGGCGCGCGGTCCACGAAACTCTTGTTTTCGAGTTTCTTCAGGACCTGTGCGAGGAGCGCCTGCTCCTTGGCAATCCGCTCCCGGAGCCGCTTCCGCTCGGCTTCAAGGTCAATCAGGCCCTCGAGCGGCATATAGACTTCTGCTGTCCCTGCGGCCCTCGCGCCCCCCAAGCCTTTACCGTCTGTCATCGGAATTACTGCTGACACAACAGCCGTAGCGCAGTTGGGCGGTTTAGTTATATTCGTTCCATATACAAATGACTGCACCCCTGCCAGGTTCATGACCAATTCATTGACGCCCCTTATCACATCCAGTGATCCCTTCATGCCGTCGTCGCATTTCAACAGCAACGGCGGCCGGGCACTATGTGGAATATTAAGCTTGGCGCGAATATCACGTGCCGCCGTCACAATGCGCTGCACATGTCTGAAAAACGCCTCGGCAACCTCAAAGGAATCCTCGGCCAAGGCGCCTGTTTGCGCCGGCCAAGCCGCGGCAATGAGGCGCTCGCTAGGCGTCGCCTCGGCCATGCCCGGCAGGCTCCGGTCCGGCATCGTCGCGTTCAGGCCTTCCCATGCGGCTTCGGTGATGAATGGGACAAACGGATGCACCAACCGCAGGGCCCGGTCGAGCACGAAGGCGAGGACCCGCTGGGCCGTGGGGCGCTCGGCCTCGGAGGCCAGGCGCGGCTTGACCGCTTCCAAGTACCAGTCGCAGAGGTCGCTCCAGAAAAAGTCGTAGAGGGCCGTGAGGCTGGACTGAAAGCGGAACGCTTCCAATTCCCTATCCACGAACCGCAGCGTGTGCTCCACGCGTGAGAGGATCCAGAAGTCTTCCAGCCGCATCTGTTTCCTGTCAAACGTCGCGCTATTGGCCCCTTCCAGGTTCATCAGCGCAAACCGCGTGGCGTTCCATAACTTGTTGCAGAAGTTGCGGCCCATGTCGAACCGGGGCGACGTGTTGCGCCCCGTCGCGGGGTCCCTCGTGACCGGCATCCGGACATCCTGCGTCTCGGTCGCCATCCACGCCAGGGTGAACCGCAGGGCGTCGGCCCCGTGCGAGGCCACGATCTCGAGCGGGTCCACGCCGTTGCCGAGCGACTTTTTCATCGGGCGGCCCTGGCCGTCCTGAATCATCGCATGGATGTACACATCATGGAACGGCACTTCCTGGCGGTTGTAGAGGCCCATCATGACCATCCGCGCGACCCAGAGGGTGATGATCTCGCGGGCCGTGACGAGGACATCGGTGGGATAAAAGGTCTTGAGGTCGGCGGTCTCCTCGGACCATCCGAGCGTCGAAAGGGGCCAAAGGGCCGACGAGAACCACGTATCGAGGACGTCGGGATCACGCTTCCAGCCGGCTGCTTCCAGGCGCTTCTCCATCTCCGGGGCGCCCTCGTCCATGCAGAAGTAGGTGCGGATCCAGCCGGGCTTTTCAGGATGATCTTCCAGCGTCAGGAAGTATCGGCCTGCGCCCTTAAGGTACTCGCGGAAGCAGTCGCCGCCGATTTTGCGGTCGAAGGCTGCGATAGTTCGCGCGTCGGGATCGCGCCCCGGAATCTTCTCCGGCTTCACGTCGGCCGGAAGTTCGAGGTCCTGCGACCATATCGGAATCTGGTGCCCCCACCACAGTTGCCGCGAGATGCACCAGTCGCGCTTCTGGCTGAGCCAATCGAGATATGTGCGGGCGTACCGCTCGGGATGGAACTTCACGCGGCAGTCGCGCACGGCCTCCATCGCCTTCTCCGCGAGGTCCGCCATCCGCACGAACCACTGCTCCGACAGGTACGGTTCGATGGGCGTCTTCGAGCGGTCCGAGTGGCCGATCTCGGTCTCGTACGGTTCGACCTTTTCCAGAAGCCCGCGGGCCTCCAGGTCCTCGACCACCTTCGTGCGGGCCTTCTCGCGCGCGAGGCCCTTATACGGCCCGCCGTTTTCGTTGATGTGGCCGTCGGGCGTCAAGATGTTGATCATCTCCAGATTATGCCGCAGGCCCACTTCGTAGTCGTTCGGATCGTGGGCGGGCGTCACCTTGACGCACCCGGAGCCGAACTTCGGGTCCACCAGGACCGCGTCGGCGATGACCGGAATCTCGCGCTCCAGCAGCGGCAGGACGACCGTCCGGTCCACGAGGTCCTTGTAGCGCAGATCGTCCGGATGGACGGCGACGGCCGTGTCGCCGAGCATCGTCTCCGGCCGCGTGGTCGCCACGGTCATGAAGCGCCCCGCCTCGCCCTTGACCGGATAGCGTATGTGCCACAGGTGCCCCTTGACCGTCTCGTGGTAAACCTCGTCATCGGCGACGGCGGTCTGAAGGTGCGTGTCCCAGTTCACGAGGCGCTTGCCGCGATAGATGAGGCCGTCCGAGAACATCCGGAAGAACGCGTGGCGGACGGCCCGGGCGCAAGTCTGGTCGAGCGTAAAGCGCGTTCGCTGCCAGTCCAAGGAGCATCCGATGCGGCGGAGTTGCTGGAGGATGATGTCGCCGCACTCCTCGCGCCAGGCCCAGATGCGGCGGACGATCTCCTCGCGGCCAAGATCGTGGCGGGTCTTTTTCTCCTCCTGGAAAATCCGCCGCTCGACGACCGCCTGCGTGGCGATGCCGGCGTGGTCCGTCCCAGGGAGCCAGAGCGTCTTGCGCCCCTGCATGCGTCGCCAGCGAACGAGGATGTCCTGGAGCGTGTTATTGAGCGCGTGGCCGAGGTGCAGCCGGTCGGTCACGTTGGGCGGCGGGATGACGATCGTGAACGCCCGGCCGGGTGCGTCGGCCTCGGCATGGAAGTGCCCCCCCTGCTCCCACGCGGCGTAGATGCGTTCCTCGACGGCGGCCGGGTCGTAGGCCCTCGACAGGGGCTCGGCGGGTGCCGGGCCGTAACCGTCATCGGCGGCCGGGCGGCTCTTGTCATTGCGGCGGGGCGTTGGCTTGGCCATGGTCCCTCTCTTCGTCCTTCGTCAACTTATACTCGATGCTGTCCACGAGCGCCTGCCAGGACGCGTCTATGATGTTTTCGGACACGCCCACTGTGCCCCAGTGTCCGAAGTCGTCGCGCGACTCGATGACGACGCGGACCTTGGCGGCAGTGCCGGCGCCGGAGTTGATGACGCGGACCTTGTAGTCCACGAGGCTCATCTCGGCCAGGTTCGGATAGGCCGCCAGGAGGGCTTTTCTAAGGGCCCTGTCGAGGGCGTTGACGGGACCGTCGCCTTCGGCCACAGTGTGCTGCGCCTGGTCCCGGACGCGGAGTTTGACCGTGGCCTCCGTGGTGGGCTCGCGTGCGTCGTCCTTCTTGATCGCCACGGAATAGTGCTCGAGGTCGAAGTACGGCCGCACGCGGCCGGCGACGCGCCGCACCAGGAGCGCGAACGACGCTTCGCAGGCCTCGAACTGGTAGCCGAGGTTCTCCAGGCGCTGGACCTCCTTGAGTACCTTCTGCTGGAGGGCCTTGTCGGTCTCGAAGGCTGTCCCCGAGACCTTCGTCATGATGGTCCCCCGCCCCGAGAGTTCGCTGACTAAAATGCGCTGGGTGTTGCCGACCGCTTTCGGGTCCACGTGCTCGTAGGTCCGGCGGTCCCTGGCGACGGCGGCGACGTGCATCCCGCCCTTGTGGGCGAACGCGCTCGGACCGACGTACGGCTGGCCCGGCACGAGGAGCATGTTGGCGATCTCATAGACATACCGAGATACCTCGGTCAACTTGGCGAGGTTCTCGCGCCCGAGGCACGCCCGGCCCATTTTGAGTTCTAAATTTGGCGCCACGGCGCAGAGGTCCGCGTTGCCGCAGCGTTCGCCCAGGCCGTTGATCGTGCCCTGGACCTGGGAGCACCCGGCCCGGACGGCCGCGAGCGTATTGGCGACCGCCAGGCCGCCGTCGTTATGGCAATGGATGCCCAGGCGTCCGCCGACCTGGCGGGCGACCCCGGCCGTGATCTCGGCTACCTCCTCCGGCAGGCAACCGCCGTTCGTGTCGCAGAGGACGATCCAGTCGGCCCCGGCCTCCGCGGCGGCGCGGAGCGTCGCAAGGGCGTACTCGGCGCCGGCCCGGTGCCCGTCGAAATAGTGCTCCGCGTCATAGAAGACCAGCCGTCCGGCCTCCTTCATGAGCCGCACCGAGTCGCGGATCATGGCGAGGTTCTCCGCGGGATCGGTTTTCAGCACTTTCGTCACGTGGAAATCCCACGACTTGCCGACGAGGGCCACCGCCGCCGTCTCGGCCTCTAGAAGCGCCAGGAGCGTCGCGTCCTCGGCGGCCTTCGTGCCCACGCGCCGCGTCATCCCGAAGGCGACCGGCACGGCGGACCGGAGCGGCGAGCGCTTCAACTCCTTGAACACCGCCTCGTCCTTGGGATTAGAAACGGGGTACCCCGCCTCGATGTAATGGACGCCCAGGTCGTCCAGGCGTCGGGCGATGTCGAGTTTGTCCTCCAGACTGAAACTGACCCCTTCGCCCTGCGTCCCGTCGCGGAGCGTCGTATCGTAAAGCGTGATTGGGTTCATAGCGATGCCTCAGCCTTCGCACGAGTCGAGGCGCGAGCGTCAAGCGGCGCCCCAACAAAAAAACCCGGAGCCGTCCGCCCCGGGGCCGCGATTCCCTGCCGCGATCTAAGCCCCGAGGCCTCCTTCCGATCCACCCCCCGCAGCGCGAGCGCCGCTGCTGCGGAGGACGGGTACAATGACCACAATACCGGCGCGCGCGGCCACCGGGACCTCAACGAGGCGCTTTGGCCCGTCCGATCGCTCGTGTGCCGACACGCTGCACCTCCAGGCCCGCCCCGGGCCGCTGTACGGAAGGAGTTTAAGTATATCATCGGCTAAACGACGGTCAATCGTTTACTGCGTCCTCGTGCACCACCGCCATCGTCCGCCACTTGCCGCCCAGGAACCTCATCCACATCACCACGCCCAGGAGCACAATGTAGAGCGAGGCGACCACCCAGGGACCGAAGACGCCCCACTCGGGAAATCTTGCGGCCATCAGCGCCGCCCCGCCCACGCCAAGACCGTAGGCCAGGGCAATCTGGATGACGCTCGGCCAGAGCGTGTCGCCGGCGCCGCGGAGCGCCCCGACGAAGATGACGTTCAGCGCGTCGAACGCCTGACACAGCAGGATGAAGATGAAGGTCTGGGTGGCTATGGCCTGGACGGTCGGGTCGCGCGAGTCGTTAAAGATGCCGACGAGCGGTTCCCTGTAGAGCCACAGGACGACGCCCATAGTAATCATGTAGATTTCGACAAGTATGAGTCCGGCGTGTGCCCGCCGCCAGGCCAGTCGCGGCCGGCCGGCGCCGCAATAGCGGCCGACGATGGCCGTGACGGCGTTACCGATGCCGACGGCCGGCATGAAGCACAGCGGCCAGTATCGGGCGAGGATGTTGGTTGCGGCCATCGCCTGGACGCCGAAACCGCCCACGATGCCGCCCATGAAAATGGTCCACATCAGGACGTCGCTCACAAACATGGCCCCCGCCGGCGCCCCGAGACGGATGAGGTCCTTCATCGGGCCCCACGCCGGCCGCCACTGGCTACGGACCCGGCACTCGGCGCTCAGGCGCCCGGCCAGGAAGAACCACGCCATGACGCCCGCCTGGACGGACATGCCTGCCACGCTCCCGATGGCGGCTCCAGTCAGCCCGAGCCGCGGAAACCCGACCAGACCGAAGATGAGCACCAGCGCCACGACGAAGTTAACAGCGTTCCCCGCCACGCCCGCAACGAACGGTATCACCGGCCTGTGCAGACCGACGAAAAAGCCGCCGAGCACCGCTGACGCCAACGCGAAGACCGAGCCGCCGATCAGAATCTGAAAGTACGGCACCTCCAGAGCGAAGACCTCGGGCGGGTGGCGGAACAGGCTCATCAGCGGGCCGGCCGTCGGGACCAGCACGGCCATCGCGGCCGCAGCCGCCACCGACAGCCACAGCCCCTGCCAGGCATAGGCGGCCCCGCGTTCAGGACGCTTGGCGCCGAGATACTGCGCGGCAAACGTGCTAACGCACGACAAGAGGCCGATGAAGAAGCACTGGGGTGTAAACGACGCCATGCCGCCGGGCAACTGGGCCGACATCGATTCCACGCCGACCCGCGCGACCATCAGCCCATCCACGAACTGCATCAGCGTCATGCTGACCGTCGTCAGGACGGTCGGCACCGCCAGGTGTACGATTTCCCGGATGCCCCACCATCGCGCAAAGTCGCGCATTACGGCCGGCGGCTCGGTTTCGTTCATCACGTTCATCGCAATGTGTCCGACTGGGGATAGCGGTCCGCCAGTATAACGGCCCGGCTGCCTGCCGCAAGCACACGGCGCTTGACGGGCTGCACCGGCCGCCTTACAATGCACTCTATCATGTTCACCGGCCTCATCGAAACCATCGGGACAGTTGTGTCGGCGGAGCGGTCGGGCGCGGGCCTGCGCCTCCGCGTGGACCTCGGCCCTGCCGCCGACGGCGTCCGCCCTGGCGACTCCATCGCCCTCGGCGGCATCTGCCAGACCGTGACCGCCATCGTGGGCGGTACTGCGGCGTTTGACGCGGTGGCCGAGACGCTCGCCCGGACCACGCTCGGCCGCTGGCGGCCTGGCACGCGCGTCAACGTCGAGCGGAGCCTGCGGCCGGGCGACCGGTTGGGCGGTCACTTCGTCGCCGGCCACGTGGACTCGACCGGCACGGTGCGCGAAAACCAGGAGCGGCCGGACGGTTGGCGGCTCCGCGTCGAGGTCCCGGCCGACCTCCTGGCCGAGATCGCCCCGAAAGGGTCCGTCGCTGTGGACGGCGTCAGCCTCACGGTGGTCGAGGTCCGGCCGTCCGAGTTCAGCATCGCCCTCATCCCGACGACCCTGCGCGCGACGACGCTGGGGGACCTCGCGCCGGGCGACCTGGTGAACGTCGAGACGGACCTCCTGGCGAAGTACGTCCGCCGCGCGCTGGCCGCCGCCGACGCCGCAGCGTCCGACCGCCGACTCCTGGAAACCCTCGGCCGCGCCGGATTCCTCGATTAATGTCAAAGGCTCCATCCATGGCGAACGCCCCGCTTCCCCGCATCGGCATCACGCTCGGCGACCCGGCCGGCATCGGGCCGGAGGTGGCCGCCAAGGCACTCCTCGATAAGGACGTCCGCGGGCGGGGCCGCTGCGTCGTGTTCGGCTGGCCGCTGGTCAAGTGGGTCGAGTTGGGCGGCCGCGTGCCGTCCTTCGTGAACCATGAGCACGCGCTAGACGCGTGGGACGGCCACATCGAGGGCGTCGAACTGATTGACGTGGGCGCCGGACTGGCGGGCCTCGCGGTCGGCGCGCCGAGCAAGGTCGGCGGCGACGCGAGCATCCAGTGCGTCCTTGCGGCCATCGCCGCCGCACGGCGCGGATGGATAGACGCCATCGCGACCGCCCCCATCTCCAAGGAAGCCGTCCGCCTGGCGGGCCATCCGTGGCCGGGTCACACGGAACTCCTGGCCGAGAAGTTCGGGGCGGCCGAGGTCGCCATGATGTTCGCCGGCGGACCGTTTCGCGTGGTCCTCGTGACCATCCACGTGTCGCTCGTGGAGGCCATCCGGGCGATTACGGCCGACCGGATTGTGCGGACCTGCCGCCTGGCCAGTGCGGCGGTGCGGCGATGGTTCGGCGTCGAAGTGCCGCGCCTGGGCGTTTGCGGCCTCAATCCGCACGCCGGCGAGGGCGGCCAATTCGGCCACGAGGAGCGCGAGACAATCGAGCCGGCCATCCGCGCCGCCCAGGAAGAGGGCCTTTGTGCGTTCGGCCCCCTTCCGCCAGATACGGCGTTCCTCCAGGCCGCAAGGGGCCGGTTCGACGTAGTTATCGCCATGTATCATGACCAGGGCCTCATTCCCGTCAAGACGGTCGCCTTCGACGAGTCGGTCAACGTGACGCTGGGCCTCCCGATCGTCCGGACCAGCGTGGACCACGGGACGGCCTACGACATCGCCGGGCGCGGACTGGCCAACCCCGGCAGCATGAAGGCCGCCATCCGCATGGCCGCCGACATGGTCAGGCAAGACCGCCAAGCGCAAAGTCCCAAGCGTTGAGCCACCCGCCGACCCAAACCGAAATCCGAGCGATGATGGCCGAGGCGGGCCTCCGCCCCGACCGGCGCTACGGCCAGCATTTCCTCGTGGATGGAAATCTGATGCGCCTCCTCGTCGCCGAGGCCAACCTGAAGAGTTCCGACACGGTCCTGGAGGTCGGGCCGGGCGTCGGAAACCTCACGGAACTCCTCCTCGCGCAGGCCGGGCGGGTGGTCGCCGTCGAGGTGGACCCGGCGCTGGCCGAGATTGCCCGCGCGCGCCTGGGCGGCGCGGCGAACCTGGACCTCCTCGTGACGGACATCCTGGCCGACAAGCGGCACATCGCGCCGGCGGTCCTGGAGGCACTCGAAACGCGGCAGCGGACGCTCGGCGGCGCGGTGAAACTTGTGGCGAACCTTCCCTATGCGGCGGCCACGCCGCTGGTGGCCGAACTCGTGATGAGCCGGCCGCCGCCCGAGCGGCTCGTCTTCACGGTCCAGGAGGAGGTCGCTGCGCGCCTGGCCGCCGAGCCGGGCACCCGCGAGTACGGCGCCGTCGGCGTGCTCGTCCAGGCGGTGGCCGACGTGGAGGTCCTGCGGCGTCTGGCGCCGACCGTGTTCTGGCCCCGCCCGCAGGTCTGGTCGGCGATGGTCCGCATCAGGCCGAGCGCCGCGAAGCGTCGGCGCATCCGGAACATGATCGCGTTTCACAGAACCATCGAGGGCCTTTTCGCCCATCGCCGCAAACGCGCCGCACGGAGCCTGGCCCTCGCGGACCCTGGCGGGGCCTCGCCGGAAGCATGGGCCGCACGGCTCGAAGCCGCCGGGCTCGACAGCCAGGCTCGCGGCGAAACTTACTCGGTCGAGGAGATCGTCCGGTTGGCGAACCTCGTCGCGGAACGCGGTTAGCCGCTGACCCGAACGGATGCGGCCGCCGATTGACCGGCGACCACCGCAAGACATCATGCAAAAGGAGAAAGGTATGTTGATTGGTGCCGCTTACTATCCCGAACACTGGCCCGAGGAGCGATGGCCGCGCGACGCCCAACTCATGCGCGAGGCGGGCCTGGGGGTCGTCCGGCTGGCGGAGTTCGCCTGGGACCGCCTCGAACCGAAGGAAGGCCGCTACGATTTTTCGTGGCTCGACCGGGTGATGAAACACCTCGGCGAGAACGATGTCCGCGTGATTATGTGCACGCCGAGCGCGACGCCGACGGCCTGGCAGGTCGCCAAGTGGCCGGACCTCTTACCGATCAAGGCCGACGGGTCTCCGTTTCCGTTCGGCATCCGTCGCCACTACTGTCCGCGCCACAAGGGCTACCGGGACGCGTGCCGGCGTATGACGGCGGCAATGGCCAAACATTTCGGCCGGTCGAAGCAGGTCATCGGGTGGCAGATTGACAACGAGTTCGGCGGCGTGGATTCCGGGATGATGTGCTATTGTCCGCTCTGCCTCCGCCAGTGGCGGGCCTGGCTCAAGCGGCGCTACGGAACGCTCGACGCCCTAAATGCCGCCTGGGGCACCGATTTCTGGTCGCAGAAATACACGGCCTGGCCCCAGATCGTCGCGCCCGTCCACCCCATCAGTTGCCACAACCCGTCGCTGCACCTGGATTGGCGGCGGTTCTCCAGCGAGGGCGTCGCAGAGTTCCAGCAGGTCCAGGTGGACGCCCTGCGGGCCCGCGTCAAGGACCAGTGGATCTCGACGAACTTCATGGGCCTCTTCGATGACCTCGATTACGAGAAGATCGCCGAACCGCTCGACGTCGCCGGATGGGACAACTACCCGATCGGGTCGGCCGACCCGGTGGACCCGTCGCTGGGGCATGCCGTGACGCGGGGCCTGAAACAGAAGAACTTCCTCGTGTTCGAGCAGCAGTCCGGCGCGGGCGGGTGGAACACCATGAGCGCGACGCCCCAGCCTGGACAAATCCGTATGTGGACATATCATTCCATCGGTCACGGGGCGGACCTGGTGGAATATTTCCGGTGGCGGGTCTGCCGCTTCGGCACGGAGCAGTACTGGCACGGCATCCTCGGCCACGACGGCGAGCCGGGCCGCCGCTACGAGGAGGTCAAGCAGACGGCCCACGAGATCGCCCGCCTCGCCGAGGCGCTGGACGGGACCGAGGTCCGCGCGCCGGCGGCCATCTGGCACACCTACGACGCCAACTGGGTCATCAAGTACCAGCCCGGTTGCGATGAGATGAACCTCTGGGCCGAGGCGAAGCGGTTCAGCAAGGCCCTCGCGCATCGCGGCATCTCCTTCGACGTGGTCACGCCAAGGGCGGACCTCGGGCGATACCGGCTCATCGTGTGCCCGCACGCCGTGATCCTCAAACCGCAGCACGCCGACGCTCTGAGGAAGTTCGCCGAGGGGGGCGGCACGGTCGTCCTGACGGCCCGCAGCGGCGAGCGGCTCTGGTCGAACCTGGTCACCGACCAGCCGCGCCCGGGCCTGCTGCGCCCGATGGCCGGTTGCCGCGTCCTGGAGTACGACATGGTCCGGCCCAACCGCCAAGTGAAAATCCGGATGGCGGCCGGCGGCCGCGAGTTCGCGTCGTTCGGCTGGTGCGACCTCCTGGAGGCGGAGGGGGCCGAGACGATCGCCCGCTACGCCGCCGAGTTCTACGAGGGCATGCCGGCCGTGACGGTCAACCGGGTCGGCAAGGGACGCGTTTATTACGTCGGCGCGAGCGCCGAGGACGCGTTCTACGGCGACCTGGTGGCCCGGCTGTCCGACGAGGTCGGCATCGCGATGCGTCCGCCGCTGCCGACCGCCGTCGAGGTGCTCGAGCGCGTCGGACCGGCCGGCCGCATCCTCATCGTCACCAACTTCTCCGGCCAGGCGCAGTCGGTTGACATCGGCGACCGGGGCAAGGACCTGCTCGGCAAGGGGACGGTCGGACCGAAGATTGACCTGGAACCTTACGGCGTGCGGGTGCTGAAGGCGTAGGGAGACACAATAACACGCGCGGCGGGGCCGTAGAGCCTACTCCGCCGAGCCTACTCCGCCGAAGCAGCCGCTCCGGCTGCGAAGGCCGGAAGCAGCCTCGGCTGCGAAGGCTGGACCCGCCGCGCCTTGCTTATCGCCTGAAACGCTGCGGCCGTCGCCGTTTCGGCGACGGCTAAACTGGCTTCTGCGGCATGAGTTCGGGGTGGTTTTCGCGGAACCAGGCCAGCGTCTGCCGCAGGCCCGCCTCCGTGTCCACCTTGGGTTCATAACCGAGCATGCGGCGGGCCTTCTCGATGCGGTACGTGAGCGGCGTACTCATGAACTTCAGGCGGAACTTGTTGACGAGCGGCGGCTCGGCGCTCCGGCGCAGCGAATGGATGCCTTCCATGACGGGGCAGAGCGCCCGCACGAGCCACCGCGGCACATGGCGCGTCGGCATCGGGTAGCCGATCTCTTCGCAGATGATCTCCATGATGCGCAGGCGCGTGACGGCCTCGGCGTCGGTGATGAGAAACGTCTCGCCGACCACGCCCGGCCGCGTTGCCGCAAGGTATAGCGCTTCGACGAGGTTCCCGACATAAACCAGGCTGAGCGGCTGGCGACCGGAGCCGACGAACCGGAACTGGCCGTTCCCCAGATTCTCAAGGACCCGCGGCAGGAACTGCCGGTCGCGCGGACCGTAGACGTATGGCGGCCGCACGATGACCGCCGGCAGGCCGCGCTCGCGGATGAACTCCTGGACGACCTCCTCGGCCCGGATCTTCGTCAGGTTATAGTGGTCGCCGGTGTGGATCATCGGGGCCGTCTCGTCGAAGCCGCGCTGCGGGTTCATGCCGAAAACAACCATGGAACCCAGGTAAACGAACCGCTTCAGGCCGCCCGACTCAAGCGCCGCCTCGGCCAGGTGTCGCGTGCCGGCCACGTTGATGCGCATCATCTCGGCCAGCGGCGCCCAGTCGGAAACCATGGCCGCACAGTGAAAGACGTAGTCGGCGCCCGCGAGGCCGGGCGCCAGCCTGTCCGGCGTGTCACCCACGTCGCCGCGCGCCAGGTCCACGCCCCACGACTCCAGGAGTGCCGTGTCGCTGGAGGCGCGGACGAGGGCCCGCACGCGCCAGCCTTCGTCCAGGAGGCGGCGCGCCAGGTGACTTCCGATCATTCCGGTCGCGCCGGTCACGAGAGCCAGCGGCGATGGTGTATCGGCCATGGGATTCCCTTAACACACGGAGGCCATTCTAAGTCGGCGTCCGGGCCGGTCAATCGGAAAGCGAATCTGCCGCGAATGTTGACATTGGCGCAGGATGAGTTTAGACTCGATAAGGCAAAGACTGCCAGGCGGGGTCGGGATGCCGGCCCCATAGACCCTCAAATCGGTGCACGCTCTGAAGGAGGTAATTCATGACGTACGCACAAAGCCCATCGCAGCCGAATGCCGGACCGCCTCCGCCTTCAGGAGCGGCCAATGTAAATCTGGGCGCCTACATCTCGAGGGCGTGGCAACTGATTACCGCCGACCTGGCGCTCTTCGTGGTCGGCTACTTGATTGTGTTTCTCATCCTTTGCGTGCCGCTCGTTAACCTGATTCTCGCGGGGCCGCTGCTCTTCGGTTTCGTGCGCGTCATTCAGAAGCGCTATCAGGGTCAGCCGGCCGAAATCGGGGACATCTTCCAGGGATTCCAGGACTTCAGCAAGGGGCTTGTGACGATCCTGCTTCTGTTCGTGTGCGGCATCGTGGTGTATATTCCGCTGTTCATCGTAGGCCTCATTCTGAGAATCATCCCGATTCTTGGTCCGATCGTAGCCGGCTTGTTGATGTTCGCCGCGATGTTGTGCTTGTGGGCGGCGTTGTTTTTCGTCTTCAAGATAGCCGCACTCTCGCCGGTGCAACCCGTGGACGCTATCAAGCAGAGCATCCGGTTCTTTTTGGCCAATATCCGGCCGATGATACTGCTTGCGCTGGTGACAGGCATCATAGCAATGGCCGGTGTGGTAGCCTGCGGCGTGGGAATTTTCTTCACGATGCCGCTGGCGCTGATAATTGCCGTGGTCGCGTATAACGAGTATTTCCTGCCCCATGCGCCGCCTGAGGCCATAAGATAGCGGGCAATGCGAACGGGGAACTTCCGAGCGGGCGGAGCCGGGCGGCGCGGGCCCAAGGCTCCGCCGCTTGTCAAGGAGCGGACCGGCACGTGAACGTCCTCGTGGTTAACTGCGGGTCGTCGAGCATCAAGTATTCCCTGCGAAGGATGGGCCGGGGCGCATCCTCGACGGTGCTGGCCTCGGGCATCGTGGAGAAGATCGGCGAGCCGGTAAGCAGCATCCGCCACAAGGCCGGCCGGAGCGAGACCGTCCGCCAGACCTGCGCCGCCGACCACCAGGCGGCCTTCGGCCTGATGATCGAGGCCCTCGCGGCAGGGTCGGGGTCCGTCATCGCGGGGCCCAGGGAGATTGACGCCGTCGGCCACCGCGTCGTCCACGGCGGCGAGTGTTTCACCGAGAGCATCCGGATTGACGCGAAGGTCCTTGCGGCGATCGAGGCGTGCGTGCCCCTGGCGCCGCTCCACAATCCGCCGAACCTGACGGGCATCCGGGCGGCGATGGCCCTGATGCCCGACGTGCCGCACGTCGCCGTCTTCGACACGGCGTTCCACCAGACGCTGCCGCGCCGCGCGTTTCTCTACGCGATTCCCTACGATCTGTATTCCAGCAGCCGCATCCGTCGCTACGGGTTCCACGGCACCAGCCACCGCTACGTGACCGAGGCGGCGGCCGGGTTCCTCGGCCGGCCGCTCAAGGAGGCGAACCTCATCACCTGCCACCTGGGCAACGGGTGCAGCGTCACGGCCGTCGCCGGAGGAAAGAGCATAGATACGTCAATGGGACTCACGCCGCTCGAGGGCCTCGTCATGGGCACCCGCAGCGGCGACGTGGACCCGGCCCTGGCGTTTCACCTGGTGCGGGCCCTCGGAATGAGCGTGGACCAGGTGGACGACCTGCTGAACCGCCGGAGCGGACTCCTGGGCCTTTCGGGCGTCTCGAACGACATGCGCGAGGTCGCCCGGAGCGCCCGCGGCGGCAACGACCGCGCGGCACTGGCCATCGACATCTTCTGTTACCGCCTCCGGAAGTACGTCGGCGCCTACACGGCCGTCCTCGGGCGAGTGGAGGCCCTGGTGTTTACGGGCGGCATCGGCGAGAATGCGGCCTACGTCCGCGAGGGAACCTGCCGGGGCCTCGAGCCTCTCGGCTACGTCCTGGACGCAGCCAAGAACGCCGGCCGCACGCGCGGGCCGCGCGACCTGGCCGCCGCCGAGTCGCCCAAGCGGATCCTGGTCATCCCGACCGACGAGGAAGCCCTGATCGCCCGCGACACGGCCCGGATCGCGCGAGCGGCCGTCCGCCCTGCCTGAACGCCTCGGACGACTCAGCCGTATCCCGTTCCCGGAACTTCGCCGGCATTTCGCACCCCGCTTTCGGCGTCTCCACGCGTACAACTTTGTAGATGACCGGCTGACGTCCGATGGACCATGCCCCGGTGGGGGAGGCGTGACCATGAGGCAAGCCCGCCCGCTTACGTTGGCTTTTATCGTCCTCTTGCTTGCGGCCGCAACTGCAGCGCAATCCCAGCCGTGGAAAACGCCTGCCTCTGTGGAGGTCTGGGGCCGGGCCACCGCGACGGATGCCGCAGCCCACGACCAGGCCGACGTGGTGACAACCATCGGCGGCGGGCGGCTGGTCGGCACGGTGCTGGCGATGGAATCGGGCGGACGGCTCCGCCTGAAGGGTCCGTCGTTCAAGGGAGAGGTCGTTGTGGCCGCGGATTCCGTTGCCTCGGTTACCCTCCGGCCCGCCGCGGCGTCGGCCGGATTCACCGAAGTCACTCTTGCAGGCGGCGACCGTCTCCTGGGCAGCCTGGCCGCTGTCACGCCCGAGGCCGTCATCCTGGAGGGTCCCGCCGGCCGCCTCCAAATTCCCCGCCGCTAAATCCGGGCCGTCAACCTGGTCCCCGTTGCCGATGTGCTCCTGACGAGCGATTTCAACTCCGACAAACTCGGGCCTTGGACGGGCAGCGGGCTGGAACCGTTGACGTTCATCCGCGGCAAACTGATCTGCCCGGGTCCCCAGTGTGGCGGCAGTTCGCTCCAGGCCGAACTCGACTTCGCCGGGGCCTTCACGATCGAGGCCAAAATGACGCCACCCACCACCCGCGTGCAGGAGGGCATCGGATTCTACGGCGACGGATTCAACGTTAGTGTTTCCTTTAACGGTACCCCCGGCGACATCACTTATTATATCTCTCAGTGCGGCGCCAACCCGTCATGCAATAAGGGAACTATTGACCCGAAGGTGATGCCGCAAGAGGGTGGCGTGCTCAGGCTGGCGTACAATCCGGAGGCCGGCAAAGCCACGTTCTGGCTGGAGTCCACCCAACTGTGCGAGATCGCGGCCCCGTCCAAGATAGCCGCCCAAAAAACCGTTTCAGTCAACATAATGGGTCCCGCCTCAATCGAGTACGTGCGAGTGCTGCACGGTGTTGTGCCGCCGGGTGCGTTGGTCAGTGCCGCGGCCGGCCTGTCCGGCGACGGGACACTGGTTGAGTTTGTCAACAGCGACCGCATCCAGGCATCGCGGGTGGCCTTAGCCAACGGCCAGGCGACGCTGGCCACTGAGTACGGCGAGGTCCGCTGCCCGGTCGGCTTGATCGCCCGCATGGTTTTCAGTCGCCAGGGCGCCGATGAAAGGCCTCCGGATCCGGCGCAGGCTCAGGTCGAGGGCAACTTCGGCCGGCTGGCCCTGCAATTTGCGCGGCTGACGGCCGACGAACTAATCGGCCGGTCGGAGGTGCTGGGCGAGGTCAAGATCCGCCGCGACGCTGTCCGCGATATCAAGTTCAGCCTGACCTCACCGAACTAGTAGTTCGTCAACATTGGTCTTGTGGGTTGAACTCTCTTCGCGCAGTGGGCAGTCCTGCCTACCGCGCCAGCGCCATTCATATTTTCAATGTTGACGGACTACTAGTGTAGTGCTTCAGAATCAACATTGCTTATGTTCGCCTCGGCGGCTATGGTCTTCCGCTGGAGGTGAAGCCGATGCGCGTCGCTTGTCCGATTGTATTGACCGATGAAGAACGCAGTACTCTGGAACGCTGGTCTCGC
>Ga0315275_10000973_pt1 | contig 24520 bp, 16 predicted proteins | sample YL17G03_0_MG_FD_205557 | JGI IMG/M metagenome (GOLD analysis project Ga0315275, IMG submission 205557) | Sediment microbial communities from Yellowstone Lake, YNP, Wyoming, USA - YL17G03_0 | ecosystem: Environmental > Aquatic > Freshwater > Lake > Sediment | place: USA: Wyoming | collected...
TAACACCCATTTCCGGCAAGGAGCCGCCCCCTCCTTGCCGCGTTGACGCAACCTCGTGAATGACTACGGGTCGGCGTGCCCGGCTGTCATAGCTTCGGTGCCGGGATCGTGATGTCGATCGTCTTGACTTCTCCGAGAGTGGACAATGGTTTGTCGAGGTCGTCCGGGCGGCCGACGACGAGGATTTGAATCTGGTCGGGACGCAGGTGCGCCTTGGCGACGCGCAGGACGTCGGCCTTGGTCACTTTCTCGACGTTCTCTTTCGTCTTTTGCAGGAAGTCGGCCGGATAGCCGTAGTAGGCGTAGGTCATCAGGCGGTTGATGATCTGGCCCTTGCTGCTGAAGTTGAAAACGAACGAGTTCAGATACCTGTCCTTCGCGATAGCCAGCTCTTCATCCGTCACCTCTTCCTGCGTCATCCGCTGCACCTCTGCCGTCATCGCTTCGATGGCGTGGACAGTGCTTGTCAGCTTCGTCTGGCAGCCGACCCAGAATGTGCCCGGTGCGTCGAAATCCGCGAAGTAAACGCCAAAAACGGAGTAGGCCAGTCCTTGGCGGGAGCGGACGTTCTTGAACAACCGGCCAGTGAAACCGCCGCCGAGGATCTCGTTCATCACCATCAGGGCGTGGTAATCGGGGTCGCTCATCAGCCCGCCGATATGACCCAGGCGGATGACGCCCTGGTTCATATCGTCCTTGCGGACGGCGCTCACCGTCGCGCGGAATTCGTACTGCACCTGCGGGACAGGCGGCAGCTCGACGTCAGCCTTCGGCCAATCCTGGAAGGCCGCTTTGATCTTCGCGATCATCTGCGGCGTATCGAAGTCGCCCCACACGGCCAGCATCGTGCTATTCGGATGGAAGTACTTGCGATGGAAGGCCACGAGGTCGTCCCGCGTGATGTTGTCGATCGTGGCGTACTCCGTGTGCCGGGCGTAGACACTGTCCGAGCCGTAGATCAGCTTGGCGTACTCCCGTCCCGCGATGCTGGCGGGCTCATCATTCCGCCGAGCGATCCCGGTGCGAGCGGAGATTTTGGCCAGGTCGATCTTATCCTGGCGAAACGCCGGATTCATCAGCACATCCGCCAGAATAGAAAGTCCTGTATCGACATCGTCTTTCAGCACGGACATTGAGACAACGCCAGCGCTCGTGCCGATCCTGGTCTCGATGGAGGCGGCGATCTGTTCCAACTGCTCATCGATCTGGTCGCCTGTCCTGGTCGTCGTGCCACCCGTGCGCATCACGGCGCCCGTAATGCCAGCCAAGCCGATCTTATCGGCAGGCTCATAGATCGAGCCGGTTCGAATCAGGACGGACGCATGAATCAGAGGCAGTTCGTGGTCCGCCAGCAGGAAGAGCTGCACGCCGTTCGGCAAGGTCAGCCGCTGAACCTCCGGAACCTCGATGTTCCGCACCTTCGGGTACTTCAACTGCTTGTACGCCGGCACACGCTCCTGGGCTACGGCCGATCCGCCGAGAATGGCGACGCACGTCAGAACCAGGGCAACTCGCATGGTCAGTGGATTCTTCATATCTCTACTCCTGTTATCGGCTCGCGCCGGCGGCGGTTTCGATGACGCCGACCGTACGATTCTTCGTCGTGAAATACGTGTGGGCCACCCGCTGCACGTCTGCGGCGGTCACCTGCTCGATCTTGTCCAGCTCCTTGAAGAGGTTTCGCCAGTCGCCGGTGACCACCTCGTAGAAGGTCAGTCTGGCGGCCAGTCCCGAGTTGGAGTCGAGCCGCCGAATCAGGCCGGCCCGGCTGCGAGTCTTCGCCTTGGCCAGCTCTTGCGGCGAGACCGGCTCGGTCTTGAGCTTCTCGATTTGGGCATGCACGGCTTGCTCGCACTCTTGCGTCGTGTGGCCCTTGGCCGGCATCACATAGAACATGAACAGGCTCGGATACTTGCTGGGGTCCGCCCTGGCGTCCGCGGAGACGGCGATCTTCTTGTCCTTGACCAGGTCCTTGTACAGCCTGGATGTTCGCCCGACGCCAACGATTTGGGAGACGACCTCCAGCGCGGCATTGTCAGGATGGTTCACATTGGGCCGATGATAGCCGATCATAATCGTAGGTTGTGCGGCGTCCTCGATTGTCACCCGCCGCTCCCCGCGCTGCGGCGGCTCCACCGTCCTCACCGGCTCCGGCTTAGGCCCGCTGGGGATGCTCACGAAGTACTTCTCGGCCAGACGCTTGACGTGCGCCGGATCGACATCCCCGACAATCGCAATCGTCAGGTTGCTCGGACCGTAATGCGCCTTGAAAAAAGCTTCCGCCTCGGGGCGGGTGAGGCTCTGCAGGTCGCTCATGTGGCCGATGACAGGCTCGCCATACGGATGCGCCAGGTAGGCGATGCCCTGGAATTCCTCGTAAAGGCGCCCCGTCGGCGAGTTCTCTTCCATCCGCCGCTCCTCCATCACCACATCTTTCTCCTTGTAGAACTCGCGCAGCACCGGATTGGCGAACCGATCCGCCTCCAGCATCATCCAAAGCTCCAGCTTGTTCGAAGGCAGACTGACGATGTACTGCGTGGCGTCCTCGCTCGTGTATGCATTGAAACCTCTGGCCCCCTGCCGGGTGAGCGCCTCTTGGTATTCATCATGGACGATGTATTTCTGTGCCGCCTGGCCGGCCTGCTCGAACTGCTCCTGGAGCTTCTTCAGGACTTCCTGGTCCGCCTGGTCGCCTTTTCGTTTCTCTCTCTTGATGGCCAGGAACAGATCATCCATCCGCGCCAGCGCGGCGGCCTCGGCGGGATAGTCCTTCGTGCCGATGGTCCTGGTGCCCTTGAACGCCATGTGCTCGAACAGGTGCGCGACGCCGGTGATTCCCTTGACCTCATCGACCGCCCCCACATCGGCGTAGGTGTGGAAAGAGACCACCGGCACCTCATGCCGCTCCAAGACGATAAACGTCAAACCGTTGTCCAGCGTGAATTTCGTCAGACGCTTCTCGAACGCCGCCAAGTCCTGCCCCATCGCCGCCGGCCCGAGGACCAGAAGAATGAACAAGGCCAACGCCGGACCGACCCATCTCACAGTTCTATCCGCCATATCGCAACTCCTTATTCGCGTGCTCGAATCGACATTCCACCTAATGGCACGTTTCGCAAGTTCCATGACGGGGGCGAGTAGATTGCCGCGCTTCGCTCGCAATGACGTACAATGCCCCGTCATGTCATTGCGAGGAGCGCCGGCGACGAAGCAATCTCCTCCCGCATAGTCGCAGGACTTGCCCAACGCGCTGCTAATTGTACATGAAGTATGCCGTCGCATGACAGTCCTTATTTAGCTTGACCCGGACCCAGTGGGCGGAGAAGCCGTCCGGGAACTCGTGATGGACATACCTGGCCGGGGAGCTGAAGGATTGGTACAACTGCCAGCTTCCATCGCCCAGGAAGTCGACTTCCACGTCGAGCCGCACGGCTTCCTTGGCGTCGTGCGTGAAGTGCATCACCTTCTTGTCGAAGCCGGTCATCAGGAATGGGTCCGAGACCTCGCCCGCCTTGACCGGCGTGTTCCACCATGGGCCACCCCAGCCGGCGGGCTTGCCCATCCGCCATAGATCGTCGATGTTCCCGAACCACAGGCCCGATTGCGGCTGGCCCTGGTCGTGGTCGATCTGGTCCGAGGCCATGACGAACAGGCCCCGCCAGTAGCAGAAGTCCGGGATCACCCGTAGGTGCGAGCAGATCGGCCGAATCCCCCAGATGTGGCCGCTATAGGAGAACGCGGGCAGCTCGTAGAACATGCCGTGCGCATCCATCAGCAGCCGCTCCGTGACGGCGTGGCGAATCCGCGTCCACTCCGTGTTCCACGCGTGGTCCCAGGTGTGGCTTGCCTCCGGCAGCAGGTACCGCTGCCATTGGCCCTTGACCAAGGCCCGCAGAACCACGCTGGACTTCGTCCAGCCCGTGGCGTAGATCGTGTTGCCGCCGTAGGAATTGTCGCCGGCACAGCCGTGGACCTCGACGAAAGGATTTCGCTCGATGATCGTCCAGGTCGTGCCGTCCCATTCGGCCAGACGGCCGGCGTCCCGCTGCCCGAGGAATTCCTTCTCGTCATACGTGTTGTTCGCGACGACCACGCGGCCTTGGCCCGTGAAGCCGCTTTTGAAGTGCGGCGTGGCGCCGGTGATCTGGAGCTCCTTGACCAGATTGAAGAGCTCCTTGGCTTTCAGCATGTGTACATCCACTTCCCAGAATCGCCCTTCCATGCCGAGGAAGTAGACTTTGTTGGCCGGGTCGGTCAGATGCTCGCAGGTCGCGGCCAGGCGAACGCCTTTCAAATCCTCGATGACCTGAACATTGCCGTCGGCGTCGATGGCATACGGCCCGATGAACGCCTGGCCGCTCGGCCAGTGCGGCATTCGGTTGGCAAAAGTCCCGGTCACCGACGCCGGGTGCCGCCGCATCGTCATATCGTCACTGATCTCGTACAGCCCCAGGCCCTGGCCGCTGATGTGAGCCACGTAGCCCACCGCCCACAGCTTCTGTGCCCACGGGATCAAGGCCCCGATTCCCGCCTCGGAGGTGCTGCCGAGTCCCTTGGCCATGACCGTCAGCTTCGGGAACACGCCATTGACAGACACCGGTTGCGACCAGGCCCGCGCCGCGTCTTCCTCCTTCTGAATCTGCTCCAGGTAGCTGCGAAGGGCCTTGGCCAGACTCCGCCCGAATGCGCGGGCGCCGTCCACCGTCACGGCCTGCCCGCCCGCATTTGCATAGGGGAACTCGAACGAGGCCGCCAGCCGGATGCCATCGAGACCGCCGGCCCACTGCCCGCAGCTCATATTGCCGCCGGTGTTGCCGCCCGTGTTCCATGCCTTTCCGAACGGCAGATTGTCGGTGGCCCGGTAGACGAGCGGACCATTCTGGACCGTTTCGACGAGCCGGCCGAACTCGCGCTGCTGCTGCCACATCCGCTCATCCTCGCTGCCAACGATGTAGATGACTTCATTGTGCGGGCCGCGGATGTGCGGGCAGTGCAAATCGAGGGCCGCTTTCAGCCGACCGTTCGACCAATTTGGCACGAACGTTCGCAAAGCGGCCACGGAAGGGTGAATGCTCTTGCCGATGTAGTCGCGATTATGGTCGCGGGGCTTTCGATTCTTGCCCTGATCGCCCTCCTCCACGCCGTCCTTGTCCATGAACGGGACCGCCAGGACCTCGACGTTGCGCCGGAACCAATATCCATCGTCGCTATCCGCCAGAGCGCTCTCCAGCAGCCCCTCCATCACATAGTCCGCCATCGCTTCGCAGGCATGGTGCCGGGCCGTCACAAGGACCCGGTACTGCACATCGCCATCCAGCCTGCCGACGTGCAGACGCTCAACGCTCCGGCCGTGCTCGCTCTTGCACAATTCCCGCACGGCCACGTGTGGACTGCCTTTGTACTGGGCCAGGAATTCCTTGAGATTCTGCTCCTGGTAGGGTATCCCAAAGCTGAACCGCACCTCCTCGACACCAGCGGGGAATGCGTACTTGAACGAGGCATCCTGCACCCCCTCGGCCCCAAGCCACGACCACGTCCGCCCCCGGTCGGTGCTGACGGCCGGCCCACGCACGCCGATGGGATTAGGCCCGGAGAAGCGGAAGGTCAGCGTTCGGCCCTCGGCGCCGCGAACGCGAAAACTCCAGTAGAACCACCATCCCTCCGTATCCCGCAAGTCCGGCCGAAGATGAACCACGTCACCCTCGATCCGCTCGACGACGACATTGCCGCCCGGATAGTTGGCATCGACAACCATCGGCCGCACTGTGCCGCTCACCGGGCCGCCGCGAGCAGCACCAACGCATTGGCCGGACGAGATCAGTAATCCGAAGAGAGCAATGGCCTTTGAAATGAGCGGCGGGAGTGAGTGGTCCATTTCGTGTCCCTCTAATGGCAGCCTGGAATCCCTTCTTGCATGACTTGGCACACACGAGCAGGGACTATACCCCTCCACCCAGGCCGCGTCAATTGGCAACACGGACTCGCCGAGGGCAACCGCGATGAACGTACTTGGGGGCGCCGTCCCTGCACCTGTTCGGTCTGAGAGGTGATGTCTTGGATGCCACGGCCAAACTTGTCTGACCGTGCGGGCTTGGATACGTTCTATCGCGCAGGAAGGGACGCTCAAGCTGCGTTTGGGCGTGGCACCCGACGTGAGTTCTTACCGGCTAAATACGTATGAGTCCGCCAGCGTGAGTTACGATTCGTCCGGGGCGCCGACGGTGGCTCTTTGACCGAGCCGCTGGCAGGTCTCGCAATCGCAGATGCCGACCAGGCGAAGGCGCGAGATTCCGGCCAATCGCCGGGTCTCGATCAGCTTGGCCCCCTTGGCCTCCATCTTGCGGAAGGCCATCTTCGCCTCGTGGTTGTCGTGATAGCCGACGGCGTCGATGACGACGCTGACCTTCTTGTCTCGCTGCAACAAGCCCAAGGCGGCGGCCTTGACCGCTCCCTCGGCACACGCCCCCATCAGAATGAACTCCGCCGCACAGACCTCGCTCAGGATGCGATCGATCCGAGGCTCATCGAAGGGGTCGGTGCACCGCTTGTGGAGGATCACCTGCTGGTACCGCCGGAGCATGTCCCGGGGCAGGTCGGTGTTGCCGTCGGCGGGGAAGCTGACCCGGCTTCTCACCAACGTATAACCGATTTTCATTTGCCCCGGCGTGCCATCGACACAGTATCGGCTATCGCCGTTATGACCGTTATTGTCGGGATAGACCTCACAGGTGGAAATGATGGGAATGTCCCTCCGCCGGGCCCAGGCCATCAGCCGGCGAACGTGCGCCAACACCCGGCGATGGTTGCGGATGCAAACCGTGCCGTCCGCCAAGAAGAAATCCCGCTGCGTATTGATGTCGACAAGGACTTGTCGGCGTTTTGCCCTAACTATCTGCATCATCATCCCACGCCTGCCTTTCCGGGCGTTGGCGATCCCATCTATTGAGGATACGCATGACCCATCATCTGGGTTCGAGTCCCCGGCGGTATGCTGCCCGAGGACCCTTCACACCCTCCTCCTAAATCGAGTGCCATTTGGAGGTACTTTAGTAACACTCGACCCGGAAAATCCGTTGGCGTCTTTCCCCGAGTTGCACCTTTCCGTACAATGGACGCCGGCAATCCGGCCATTCACGATTTGGCCTGTGTTTTTTCGGGTATTGGGACGATGGGACGAGAGTTGAAAGAGTACACGGATGTCGCGCTAAAACTGGAGAATCTGGGTGCCAAGATCGATTTTGCCCAGGTTTTCGGACGTGCCGGCCCGGTCCACATTGAGATCGGATCGGGCAAGGGGGCGTTCCTCGTGGCCCAGGCCAAGGTCCAGCCCGAGGTGAGCTTCCTCGGGATCGAGTGGGCCCGGAAGTTCTACCGCTTTGCGGTGGACCGGATCGGACGGTGGGACCTGCGCAACGTCCGCATCTTGCGGACGGATGCCGCGGCATTCCTTCGCGACCTGGTGCCGGCGGAGTCGGTGGACTGCGTTCACATCTACTTTCCCGACCCGTGGCCGAAGAAGCGTCACCACAAGAGGCGGTTCCTGCAAAGCTCCAACCTGGAAGTCCTGGTCCGGTGCCTGAAGCCTTCCGGCGAGATTCGAATCGCCACCGATCACGCCGACTACTTCGGCCAAATCCGGTCGGTGACGTCGACTTACGGCGGGCAACTGGAGGAGATCGAGTTCGAGCGTCCGGCGGGCGCCCGGGAGGGGGAACAAACCGGCACCAACTACGAGCGGAAATACGTCCAGCAGAGCCGCCCGATCTACACCACCGCCTTCCGGAAGCGGGAATAGAACCGCAGTTTGAAGTGTGAAGTTCGGAGCCTTGAAACTTCAAACCTGAAACTTGAAACTTCTCTGGTCATCTGTCCTCCGGATTCACGCGGCTGTTGGCCAGCGGGTCGTACGTGTCCGGCATGCGGTCGCGCGGGCCTATGGACCGCCAGTACCCTACCCAGTCGAGGCACTCGCGCTTGCCCAGGTCCACCTCCGCCCAGAACACGCCCTGGCGGCCGGCGTTGGAGGCCAGAATCCGGCCCATTGGGTCGATCACCAGGCTGTTGCCGTCATAGACGGACGGCACCATGTAGACCCCGTTGTCGCGGGCCCGAACGCGGAACGTCGTCTCGCCGTCGGCCATGCCGTCATGGTCCGGCAGCGTGTTGCCCCAGGTCGGCGACAGGATGATCTCGGCCCCTTTCAGGGCAAAGATCGCCGTCGGCTCCGGGAAGAACCAGTCGTAGCAGATCTGAATCGCAATCCGGCCGAAGTCGGTGTCGAAGACCGGGTACTCCCGCCCCGGCCGAACGCCCTCTTTCCATTCCTCTCGCGGCAAATGGGTCTTGCGATACTTGCCCGCGATCCGTCCCTGGCGGTCGAACAGGACAGCGGTATTGTACACCACGTCGCCGACGCGCTCGGTCAGCCCGGCGACGACCCAGATCTTGTTCCGCCCGGCGGCCTCTCCGATCGCCTTTGTCGCCGGCCCCGGAATCGGCTCGGCGACGTCCTGCAAAGTAGCGTTTGTCCCCACTTGGGTGATGGCCTCGCCCAGACACACGATGTCCAGCCCGAGCTTGCCCGCCGCGTCGATCTGCTCACACCAGAGCTTCAGGTTCTTCTGCGGCGTGCTCTGTCTCGGCCTGAGAAACACCGTCCCGATCTTGACCTTCCGCGGTCCCGGATCGGCCGTCGCACACATGCTCACCTGCTTCCACAGCACCGACCCCTTCCCCGGCCACTTCACTTCGAGCGACACCCTCGCGGCGTCCGCCCCCTCAGGCGCCACCAGCACATCCGAGAACTTCGCGGTTTCCCCCTCCAACGCAGGCCCTCGCACGAGCATCCCTGCGACATGATGGGGCTTGCCCCCTTTGAGCCAACCGAGCCTGACGATCACGGACCGAAAGGGCGACTCGATCCCCCTCAACTCGCAAACCGCCTCAATGCGATAAGCCTTGCCGGCCTGAACTCCTCGAATCTCCTGCGTCACGCCGCCAACGGCAAAAGGATCGCCGCCCGACTCAACCAATAGCCCCCCGTCCACGCCGCGCACCGGACAGGCCGCCTGCTCCCACTGCGGCTTCCACACCGACCAGCCTTCCGGCACCGCTTGGCCCGCCTGTGTTTCGAACTTCGGATTCGCGACCAGCTCGTCAGCCGTCGTCTGCCCGACAGCAGGGCACATCCCGATCAATACGGTGGAAAGCCACAACAACCTTGTCCCAACTCGTTCGGAAATCATCTATTCCTGCTCCACTGACGTACGTGATGTAACGCATTCTTCGACACAATGCTTCAACTGTGTTTTCCTGGTTCTCTTTGCCCCACTGCCATTACCCGGCCTCGCCGGTCTTGGGACCACTCAATTTATCCAGCCACTGCTGGACTTTCTGAACCTCCAGTCTCATACCCACCTCCTTAAACAGAGCCAGTGCCCGTTCCCAATATCCATTCGCCGCCACAGAATCCCCTCGCGTGTAGCAGATCGCACCCAAATTGGCGTAGTTGCTCGCTATCCCCCCTTTGCAGCCAAGCGCCTCATTGAGCGCGAGAGATTCCTTGAGCATCTCTTCCGCCTTGTCCAGTTCCTTTCTCGCCCGGTAAATCAATCCCAGATTGGCACAGGTGCGAGCCACCCCCTCCTTGCAGCCAAGTGCCTCCTCGATTGCGAGGGACTTCTTGAGCATCTCTTCGGCCTTGTCCAACTCCCTTCGCTTGTGGTAGACGATACCCAGATTCCCGTACTGGCTTGCCATTCCCTCCCTACACCCAAGCACCTCCTCAATCGCGAGCGACTTATTGAGCATCTCTTCGGCCTCGTCCAACTCCCCTCGCGTCCGGTAGATCAACCCCAGACTGCCGTAGGCATCGGCCATGCCTTCCTTGGCATCCCGCTCTTCGCTTGTCTTCAGGGCCTGCTCGTGCATGACCTGCGCCTGGCCAAGACGCCCCACACGCATAAGGAACCGGCCGTAGGCGTTGAGCCCCTCCGCATTTGCGGGCCCCGACCGCAAGCTTCGCGAATAGCGTTTCTGCATCGCTCAGCCGGCCTTCGTCGGCCAAACGCCAAGCCTGCTTGATCTTTTCGCCGACTTGCCCTTTCTCCACACCCCGATCGACCACCCTCGCTTCTTTCGGGGGCGCCTCGGCGCCACCAGGCACGAGCCCTGGCGGCATCTCCGGACGTCTGACGCCGGGAGCCTCCCCAGTTTCGTGATTTCGAACCCATCGAGCGAGGTGTTTCTCCAGCATTCTGCCGAAACTCCCGACCTCATCGTACGTGTGATACAACAACGTCTTGTTCTGTTCCAAGTCCCTTCGAAACTCCAGGACTTTCTGCAACTGAGACCCCGGGTCGCTGAGATGCCGCGTGTCCACACCCTTGAAGAATACAATGACATCCCTCATCGGCCTCCCGGCATCCTTCAAGCATTCCAGGGCGATGTGGTACTCCTCCTCTGTGCCTGAGCTATACTTCCCCTGGCCACGGCTGTCAGGACAAGACCCCCAACGATCCCACAGGATCATCACAAAAAAATCGCACGAGCGTATCTCATCATTGATGATCGACTGGGGGCGGCCGAAACCACCGACGGCCTCCTCCCAGCCGACGGGCAAGAAGGTGACACCACGCTCCCAGGCATCCATCTCGTTGTAATCCCTCAGAGTGTCGCGAAACGCCCTGCGTTCCTGCTCCAGCCCACCGGGCGACGCGATGAAGACTCGGTAACCCTTGATATCGACCGACATAATATTCTCCCTCGCAGCCCCCGATCCTCTCTGTTGCTGCATCCTTCGTGTCTCAGCGAGTGATGCAAGGGGCCACCGTCAATGCCATGCGTATACATATCCTCCAACTGCCTTCAGACTCGGACTGCTATGATGCCACGAGGGAAGGCATCCTGCAACAGGAAAATGCTCTGCGGGAGAAGTGGAGAAGCGGCGTGCGTATCATGCCTTCTTTCCTCCTTTGGCCTGCAGACGTTCCGACGCTGTTGTGGCTACGCGTTTCACGTATTCGTCGCGATCCTTCGTGAGGGCTTGGATTTGGGCCAGGGCCGGACGGGCTTTTTCGCCGATCTTGTCCAGGGCGATCACCGCGAACAGCCGGGTCTTGTCGGTCGGGTTCTTCAATGCTTCGACCAGGACCGGCAGCGCCGTCTTCTCATCGCCCCAGTCGCACAGGGCGTGGGCCGCCGCGATTCGAACGACCACGGATTGGTCCTGCAGCATGGCCGCCAGCGCCAGCTTGGCCAGGGACAGGTCGGCGGGATACTTCGCTGCGGCGCGCAGACCGACGACCGCCCAGTATCGAACGGCGGGCCTGGGGTCCTTCAATGAGGCCAGATAGGTCGGTGTGGCGTTCGGTCCCTGGTAGTCGAACTCCTTGATCTTCGCGAGCTGTGAACGCAGCCCCGAGGCTTCGATATCCTCCCGCCAGTGCCGGGTCTCGGTCGCTTTGGGCTTGTCCTTGATGGGATCGCCCAGTTTGAACGTGACGACGTCACTATTGCGAAAACCGATCCGGCAGGCCTTGGCACACAGGACCTCCTGCGGCTTGACCGGCACCGGCTTGGCATAGAGCTCCCAACCCGTGTCACTCCGGGCGTCGCCGCCGATCCGCCAAGCGATCGACGATCCCTGCGTAGGGCAGGCGATGGTCACGGTCCCACCCTCCTTGGCGTTGCCCGTTTGCCGGATGAAGACCGGCTCGGCGGTCTTCTCGACCTTGCCGCCCGGCCGCTTGACCTCATCGAAGATCGGCTCGGGAACCAGGCCGATGTCCATCGTGTCGCGCTGCCACTCATGATGGACGCGGCGCATCCGCTCCAGCACGTCCTTGAACTTGGGGTCGCCCGCCAGGTTGTTCACCTCGTGCGGGTCGGCCACGACGTCGTAGAGTTCCTCCACGGGTTTGGCCGGCTCGAAGTACTGCTTCTGCGGCCCCTGGAGCTTGCCCTCGGCGTTCAGCCGGCGCATCTCCTGCATCGTCGGCATCTGGTTCATATAGTCGATGTCCTGCCCGCGAGAGAGGTGCGCCATGTAATTGCGGATGTATTTGAACCGCTTGTCGCGCACGGATCGAATGAGGTCGTACGCCTCGTCCATCCGGTCGCGGGCCCCGTAGACGTACTCGCGCGGCGGGGCCTTCTGCCGGCCCAGGAACGCCCGGCCCTGGATGTGCTTGGGAATCTCGATCCCGGCCAGCGACAGCATCGTGGGCGCAAAGTCGATGAAGGCGACCAGATCGTCGTTCACGACCCCCGGCTTGACCGCCTCGATGTGGCTCGGCATGGCGAGCTTGCGCCACTTCTCCGGGACGCGGACGATCAGGGGGATCCGCGTACCGGAATCGTAGAGCCAGCGTTTGCCGCGCGGCAGGCCCCGGCCGTTGTCGCCCCAGAACCAGACGATCGTGTCCTCGGCCAGGCCGTCGGCCTCAAGCTGGTCCAACATATTCTGGACCTGCTTGTCCATGAGAGTAATCAGGTCATAGTACTGGGCCCAATCCTGCCGGACGGTCGGCGTGTCCGGGTAGTACGGCGGCAACTGGGCCTTGGCCGGGTCGTGCCGCTCCCCCGGAGCGAGACTGTCCAGCCGCTTCAACATCTGGGTGGTGCGGTTGCGGATTTGGCTCTCGTGCGTCAGGACAAAATTGAAGACCGCAAAGAAAGGCCGGTCCTTCGGGCGGTTTCGCCAGTGGGCCTTGCTGCTGCACTCGTCCCAGGCCGTAAAGGGCGGGTCGAACTGGTAATCCGTCTTGACGTTGTTCGTGCAGTAATAGCCGGCGGCCCGCAGGTATTCCGGGAAGCACCTTACGTAGTGCGGCGGGACGCCCTGGCACCGCATGTGGTGCGTGCCGAGGGTCGTGGGATACATCCCGGTGATGATCCCCGACCGCGTGGGCGCACAGACCCCTGAATGGGAGAAGACGTTGTTGTACCGCACGCTCTGGGTGGCCAGCCGGTCGATGTTCGGTGTCACGGCGTACTTGTCGCCGTAGCAGCCCAGGTCGGGGTTGATATCCTCCGTGCTGATCCAAAGAAAGTTCGGTACGCCCGATTTCGGATTGGCGCCACGGCCCGAATCCGGAATCAGGACGACCGCCGCCGAGCCCGAGGCGAGCTGCAAGAACACTCTCCGATTCAACTGCTTCGCGCTGCTGCTCACAATACCGTCTCCGTCATTCGTACCCATTGTCGATCCCACCCTCGTATCCAGCCACCACGCCAGGACTGCCCCTGCGGGGCCGTCGTGAACTGCCGATCATTATAGCCCGCATCCACGAGTTCGCAACGCCGGTCCGGAACGACTCCGCCAAACGAATCGCTCCCCACATGCCGCCTGTCAATGCACGTGTCCGTTAAGTTTGACGGGCATTATTTCGGGTGCCATCCTCAGAGTCGCTTTGAGCGTGTCTTCCTACGTGAGGGAGCGGATCGAGGCAAGCCCGGTCAAACAAGTTTGGCCGCGCCACGCGGATCGCCGAGGAGATGTCCAACTACTGTGGCGCGCCGAGGATTCGGAGGGAATCCTCAATCAGGGGCAGGGTCTTGGTTTCCACGCGGGGGTTGCCGGCCCTGCCGGTGACCTCCATGCGAACGACGGCGCCGCCGAGGCCTTCCGTGAGGGACTGGAGCATCGAGGGCTTGGCCGCCGAGCCGCGACGGCCGCGGGCGGTCAGCGTCAGGTTGATCTCCTCGCTGGCCAAGTCCATCGTGCCGGAGCCGGTGAAAGCGGAACTCCGGCCGGACAGGTCCAGCTTCGAGATCAGCAGCTTGTTGGACTGAATATAGGAATCGATCAACATTCGCTCGAACGTGTAGTCCGTCGGCTCGCTGAGGCGCAACACCGACACCACGTTGCCCAGCGGCGAGACCTTCCCGACCTGCATGCTCGCAATGTTGACGTGGCAGACCCCCTGGGCCGACGAGTCCGCCCGCGCCATCGACGAGCCCGCGCCGGAGGCCCCAGGGCGCGAATCATCGCGTTTGGGCTCCCCCATCCGGGATCGCAGACTCAGCCACGCATCCATCGTGCCGCTGGAGGTGGACGACAGTCCGGAGGACGGAGGATGGAGAGCGGAGGACGGTTGCTCCGTGTCCTGAGACTTGCCAGCCTGGAGGAACTGCTGGAGATCCACGTCGTTGAGCGCCACCCGGAGCATGTACTCCAGTGGCTGGTGGTCGGCGGCCGGCTTCCCGTTACCGACCACCGGCCCTGTTTTGCCCACCTCCAGACTGCCCAGCAGCTTGCCGCCGTAACAGCGGCCAACGAAATTCTCCGCCGTCCATCGCTGTGTGTTCGGGTCGTAGGCGGCGGCGACATTCATGTGAGTAACCGCCTTGCCTTTGACGGTGAGCCGGTCACCAGCCAGCCGGGCCTGGCCCTTTAGGAAGCCGTGTTTGGTGCTATAGGAGCCTTCCGCTTCCAGGGCCCCGGATAGCTCCGTCTCGGCACCGGACAGTTTCAGATGGCAGGCACTAAGATTCGCCTTGCCGCCAAATCTCAGAAGCATCTCGTCGGCCGCACCCCTGGATACCTCCAGCGTGCTCAAGTCCAGGTCGAACGGTCCTTGCGGCGACAGTTCGCGATACAGACCCGCCGAGGTCTTCGGCAACGCCCGCCCGAGCGCCTCGGTAAAGAGTACATCTGTCGCCTTGAGCGTGAAAGAGCCCTTCTCCAACCTGCCGTGTGTCACGGTCGCGGAGCCATCGACCCGGATGACGGGAGGCTTCCCGGAAGACGGAGGACCCAGGACGGAGGACGGCTCTGTCCCATGTCCTGTGCCCTCTGCCTTCTGTCCTCCGTCGTCCGGCTTGGCCGTGATGTTCTTCAGGACGATGCCATCTTTCGTGAGCGACAGGGTCCCACGGATATCCGTGAAGGGATAGGCGAAGCGTTCGTGATTGATCTTGTCTCCCAGGCAATCCACGACGGCCGAATACTCCGGCGGCTCGTTGCTGTCGGCTTTCTTGTATTCCACCACGAGATTCATGTCCCCTTGGGGGTGAAACGCCGCGACCTGCCGCATTGCGGACGACGGCAGAAGGCCGATCAATGCCTCGTCCAGGGGCACCTGCTGGGCCGTGATCTTCATGTAGCACTGCCTGAGCCTGCTGTCTTCACCGAACCGGACGCCGCCGGCCATCGCCACGGAGCTGCGGCCGTACCGACCGTCGAGTTTCCGAATGTTCAGGGAATCCGGCGTGATCGTCGCCTCGGCGGTGATATTCGAAAGGACCAGCGACGAGGCATTGGCCGGTCCGCTTTCGACGGGCGGCTTCGGCTCCGTCATGCCTGGCGCTCGACTCGCAGGCTCTTGACGGACCGCCGGCAGCTTCAGAGAACCCTCCCGGCACACGACGTCGGCCAGGAAACTGACGGCACTGGCATCGTTGGGGTCCCCGAGCCCATTCGCGTCCCCCCCGGCGGACGACCCTGACGCAGAACGGCCCGTCGCGCTCTGGGCCGCCATGGTGAACACCCGCGCTCGCATGTCGGCCAGCCCGCCCAGATCGAATCGGCGGAATAGCTCCCGGTGTTGCGCCGGCAGGGCGTCCCGCAGCGCGGCGTCCAGAGGAACGTCTTTGGCGTCAACGGTGACGTAGTACATGGGTTTGCCGCCGGAACGCTCCGTGACTTTGCCATTGATGCGGATTTGACGGCCGCCCGCCTTGGAGACGACGTCCAAGATCGTGGTGCTCTCAAGATCGAAGAACAGGTTTCCCGTCAACCCCGCGAGGGGATAGGGGAACCCCTGGAAGGCGGCGTTCACGTCGTTGAGGTCCACGGAGAGGTACAGGCGTTTGTCCGTGGGCGACGTTCGCGTCAGCCGGTAATCCACGGAGACAGTGCCGCTCGGCCGGAAGGCGTCCCACAGTTGCTTTTGCTCCGAATCGAGGGCGGCGTAGAGGGCCTTGTCCAGGACCATGTTGCGGCTGGTCACCTGGTACTGGTACTGCCGGCCGCCGCTGGTCTCTCGGGTCCATCCGTCGATGCCGATGTCGACCGGTCCGTGCTTGCCCACGAGCCGATTGGCACGCACCATGGATTGCGTGAATTCCAGCTCCCCGCTCAGGTGATCGATCTGGTACGGAAACTCGCTGTCGCAGACGGAAATGTCCTTGCAGACGAGCTGGCCCGTGATCTCGCTTTGGTTCAGTTTTTTGAGGTTGCCGCTCGCCCGGATGGAGATCGAGCCGACGGTGCCGGTCGGCTGATACTCGGCGAAGAACTTCTGCAGGTTCTGCACCGGCCCCGCCTCGTTCGCCATAGCCGGTGCGATGTAGCGCAGCATGTCCATCTCCGGGGCGTGCTTGCCGTGCAGGTCCTTCAGGCTCAAATCGAGTGAATACTTGTCGGTCCTGTCGTACTGAAGGACCCCGGCCAGAACGTCGATGGCCCACGCGCGTTCGAGCGATGGGATATCGGTGGACGACAATCCGCCGGCCACCGTGAGTTCCGCCGGCTCGGTCAGACCGAGTTGGGGCCGCCAGTGGCCGCGCAGATGGCTGTCGCCGTAGCCGCCCGAGAGCTTGGCGGTCTTGATCTCGAAGGCATAGCTCGGATAGGCATCGATCTCACGCCCGAAGCTTGCCTCGATGGGGATGGACATGACGACTTCCGTATCGGCGCCGGAGATCTTGCCGTAGCGCAGCTTGCCTCGCTGAAGGCTGATGGTGGGAATGTCGCCGCCTCCGCCGCGGGGTCCGTTGAACCGCAGAGTCCCGATGTTCCACCGCCCCGAGCCGAGATCCAGTTGCACGTCCAGCGTGAAGTTCTCGACGCGGATGCTCGTCACTTGCGGCGACAGCCGAAGCAGGCTGCGCCGGCTGAACGTCGCGTACACGTTTTGGGCGAGCAGAATGGTGTCGTCATAGGGCAGTTTCTCGCGATTCGGCCGGACCACCAGGTTGGCTACGGAGACCGACCCGTCCCGGCGGAAAACAAAAGCCCCCGTCTCGACATGGGCGTTCAGCAGACGGCCAATCTGGGTCGCGGCGATCCGAGGCAAAGCCTGACGCAGCCACAGGGCTGCACCGGCCATCAGCACGACGATGACGGCCGCGACGATCAGCAGGCGACGGAGAATCCGGCGCCCGCGCCGCGTCCGGCCCGCATCGGTTGTCTTGTCCTGGGTTGTGGAGCGCGCCATAGTCAAATCTGCAATTCATGATTTACGATTGAAGATTGGAAGCCGCTCCCAAATCTTACACTGTAAATCGTAAATAGTACATTCTCAGCGTTTCCGCTGGATCGCCTTATCCGCAATGTCACGGCGATAGTAGGCGCCTTCGAACTGGATGCGTCCGACGGCCGCGTACGCCCGGGCCTTGGCCGCCGCGACGTTCGCTCCCACAGCCGTAACGCCCAGCACCCGGCCTCCGTTCGTGACGACGTCGCCGTTCTGCTGTTTGGTGCCGGCATGGAAAACAACCACGTCACCCAGTTCTTCGGCTTCTTTCAGACCGGCGATTACTTTGCCCTTCTTGTAATCGTCCGGGTACCCGCCGGAGGCCATCACGACGCAGACCGACGGCCGCGGGTCCCACTTCAGGAAGACGTCCTCCAGCCGGGCCTCGCAGACCGCCAGGCAGACGTCCAATAAGTCGCTCTGGAGCCGCATTAGAATCGGCTGCGTCTCCGGGTCGCCGAAGCGAACGTTGAATTCGAGCACCCTGGGCCCGCCGCTGGTCATCATCAGGCCCGCATACAGAACGCCCCTGTACGGCGTGCCGTTGCGATTCATCGCGTCGACCGTCGGCACGAGGATCTCGCGGCTGATACGGTTCATCATATCGTCCGTCACAATCGGGGCGGGGCTGTAGGCGCCCATGCCGCCGGTGTTGGGACCGGTGTCGCCATCCCCGATGGCCTTGTGGTCCTGGGACGACTCCATCACGTAGATGCTGTGGCCGTCGACAAACGCCAGGATGGACACTTCCTCGCCGAGCAGCTTGTCCTCCACGACGACCTTGTCGCCCGCCGAGCCGAAGAGCTTGTCGACCATGATCCTCTCGGCGGCCAGAATGCCCTGGGCCGGGTCGTCGCAGACGATCACCCCTTTGCCCTTGGCCAGCCCGGCCGCCTTGATCACGACCGGCTCGTCCCGGCTGGCGATATAGGCCTTCGCGTCGCTGAATCGGTCGAAGACTCGTCCTTCGGCGGTCGAGATCGCGCCGGCCCGCATCAGTTGCTTCGAAAAAGCCTTGTCCGCCTCGAGCTGAGCGGCGGCGGCATTGGGCCCGAACGCCTTGATCCCGGCGGCCTCCATCGCATCGACCACGCCTTTGGCCAGCGGCTCTTCCGGCCCCACAATCACCAGGCCGACCCGCTTTTCCCGCGCAAAACTCACCAAACCGGGAACATCGTTGTCTTGGATCTCGACGTTCTCGCCGCACCAGGCCGTGCCGGCGTTGCCCGGCGCTATGTAGAGCTTGCCAAGCTGCTTCGATTGCTTGAGCTTCCACGCAATCGCATGCTCACGCCCCCCGCCGCCAATCAGCAGTACATCCATTGTTCACGCTCCGGAGTTTTGATTTACTATTTCCTATTTACGATTTAAGATTTGGCTTTGCCGTGCGGAATAGTAAATCTTAAATCGTAAATTGTAAATCACATATGGTTCGCTTTCCTTTGGTTGCAGCATTGATCCTCGGTCTTGTCGCCGGCTCGTCTGGCTGCAAGACCTCCTCTACGCGACCGGACATTGTCTGGGAGGGCGAGAAGATCGGGGACATCGCCCCGCCGCCGAAGGACCGACGCCCACCCCCACTGTTCCTGGCGACGGTCTCCATCGACGTCCACATCGTGGAGCTGCCGGCCGATAATGTCGAGAAGCTCAAGCCTATCTGGCAAATCCTGTCGGCAGCCCCCATCCGGCTGATGAGCTACAACGCTTTCTCGGAGAACTCCTTCCGCATTCTCTTCGGCAAGACCACGCTGTGGGAGAAGATTCAAGAGCGGCTGGCGGAAGCCGACGGTCAGGCGGTCACCACCGCCTCGTTGACCGTGACCGACAATGACAAGACCGATCTGCCGATTGCCGAAATACCGATGCCCAGGCCGATCCATTTCGTCGGCAACGACCTGTCAAAGCAGACGGCCCACGTCGGGTCCGGCATCCTCGCGCTGCGTCTGGTGGCTGAGCCGATTCCCTGGACCCGCGGCGTTCGCAAGATCATCGGGTACCCGACGTATACGCCGCTCGTGTCCGGGGCAATCCCCCAGTTGCAGGCCCAGGCCCTGCGACGCGAATTCTACTTCAGCTCGGCGGCGTTCGCCTGCCAGATGAGGCCGGGCGATCTGGTCGTCCTCGGCCCGGAGAAATACACCGGCGAGCGGGTCACGCTGGGTGGCCTGTTCTTCAACAAGCCCGACGAGACGTTGTTCTTCAATCCGGACAAGCCCACACTGCCGCAGCGTAAGAGTGCCGTCCGCGTCTACGTTCTGGTGTGCACGCAAGTCAGTGGCGGATAGGTTTTATGATTTACGATTTAAGGTTTACAATTTGTCATTGCGCGGTGATCCGACCCCGGCGAACCGCCAAATAGTAAATCGTAAATGGTAAATTTCCAATGGGACGTCTTCGTATGGATGGAGCCGTATCACGCGTCAAAGTCGCCCTGGTTCGATGTGAGGATTACGAGCCCGCCCGGGTCGCCGGCGCCGTGCGGCGGCAATTCGAGTTGCTCGGCGGCATCGAGGCCTTTATCAAACGAGGCGACACGGTCCTGCTCAAGCCCAACTTCATCGCCCCTCGCTCGCATCATCACAGCGCCGCCCAGACGCATCCGGCGGTCATCCTCGAAATGGCGAGACTGCTCAAGGACTATGGCGCCAGGCCGTTTGTCGCGGACTCGCCCGCCTGGACCAACACGGCGTTCTGCGCCCGCGTCCTGGAGCTGACCGAGCCGCTTCGGCGCCTGGGCGTCCCGATCCGGCAACTGAATGCTCCGAGGAAGTGCCGGCTTGGGCCGGACGGGCCAAGCGTCGGGATCAGCTCCGCGGCGCTCGATGCCGATGCGATCATCAACCTGCCCAAGTTCAAGACGCATCAGCAGTTGGTCGCCACCTTTGCGGTCAAGAACATGTTCGGCTGCGTCAGCGGCAAGCAAAAGGCCCTCTGGCACTTCCGCAAGGGCGACACGCTCGGGGAGTTCTGCGAGATGCTCATTGGCATCTTTCAGCATCTCAAGCCCGCCCTGACGATCATCGACGGGATCGTCGCCATGCACGGGCCGGGACCGATCCGGGGCAAAAGCAAGCCGCTGGGCTGGCTCGTCGGCGGCGTCGATCCCATCGCGTGTGAGACGGTGTGCTGCCGGCTCATCAACTTCGAGCCCGAGCAACTGCCCATGATCCGGACCGCCAGGCAAATCGGCTTTGGCTGCCCGGATCTCGACCGAATTGAGATCGTCGGCGCCGCTCTGCCCGCGCCCCGCACCGATTTCGAGCCGGCGGAACCGGCGCCGCTGAAGTTCTCGCTTGGGCGGGTCTGCCGCAGCATCTTCCGGCAGATCCTGCTGCTCGCCCGTGGGGCCACGGATGAACCGGCCCAGTCGAAACAGCGGTGTGCAGCGATCCATTCGACAGGCGCGGGGCACGGCTTGGCTGCGTCACCCAACAAGGCAAAGGACTCAGGCTGTTGAGGCAAAGGCATTCGGACATCTGTTTGTGAACTCTGGGTGGCTCCTTTTTATAGGGAATCTGATGATGACAGGGTATTGGCTGATTCGCAAGCTGTTGGCATGCGTTGTCTTCTTGATCGTCGCCGGCTCCGCGTGCCGGGAAGCGCCCAACCCGCTCCTCTTGGGCTCGACCAACCGCACGCGGGCCACGGCCAATTCGGCCTCTGTCCAGTGGGCCCAGCCGATGCAGGTGCCGGGCCTGCCGAATTTGCACAAGGTCTCGAACGACTTGTATCGCGGCGCGCAGCCCACGACGGAAGGACTCGAGGAACTGAAGAGACTGGGAATCAAGACCGTAATCGACATGCGGGAATCCAGCGGCAACGGCGCCAAGCTGAGGGAGCTGGGCATTGCCTGCGAGCGCATCCCCATGACGGCCTTCGTTGTGAAGGATGCCGATGTCGTGCGCTTCCTGCAGATCGCGGGCAACGAGAGCAACGCACCGATCTTCGTGCATTGCCGGCGCGGGGCCGACCGCACGGGCCTGATGTGCGCAACCTACCGCATCGCGGTGCAGGGCTGGACGAAAGAGCAGGCCATCGCCGAGATGACTCAGGGCGGCTTCGGCTTCAACTACGGCTACCAGAACGTCGTCAATTACATCCGCGACCTGGACATCGATCAGATCAAGCAACGCGCCGGCCTGGCCCCGCAACTGATCGGAAGTCATTGACGGGGGTCGAGTCGTTCCTCCAGTCGCCTTCCCTCATCCGATTCCATCTCTGATCCTCGCATAGAGGAACTGGTCCAGGATCTGGCCATCCTTGAACACGTTTGCCCGCAGGCGTACTTCGCGATGGGACTCGCGTCCCGTTGGGCCCAATCTCTGATCCTGTAGTCGCCGAACTCGATTCTCACAGGCACACCTTACTCCATTCCGAGTCTCTTGTTGCGATGGAGCCGGCTGACAGCCTCAGCGACCCGCTTTTGCCGCGTCTCGTCCCGCTTGGCGATGCCGATCCAATAGATGAACTGCTTGCGATAGCAGGGAGCAAGCCTCGCGAAGTTCTCGCGGGCTTTTGCGTTCTTCGCCAGCGCCGCCGTCAGCTCGGGCGGGACGAGCGTCGTGTCTTCCCACACGGCCGCCTTGTCCCACTGCCCGTTCGCCTTGGCTTCGGTGACTTTGGCCAGACCCACCTCCGTCATCCGGCCTTCTTCGATCAGCCTGGCCACGCGATTCTTGTTCGGCTCGGACCAGATGCTGTTCTTCCTTCGCGGCGAGAACCGGATCGTGTGCTTCTCGCCGTCGATCCGCTTGACGATCCCGTCGATCCACCCAAAGCACAAGGCCTCCTCCACAGCCTCCACATACGTCAGCCCGGGCTTGCCCACGTGCTTCTTATAGAACACCAGCCACATCTCCTTCGCTACAGCATGGTTCTCCACCAGCCACGCCCGCCACCGGTCCCTGTTCCCCATGCGTTTCTGTCCGCGTGCATCGACCATGCTTCAGCTCCGCTGCCTATTCTCGACTCGATCCTTCGGCCAATCCCTTGAGGCCATCCGCATACCATGTCTCTTTCCACGATTCCTACTGCTGGAGGAACTTCTCGATGATGATCTCGTCAACGTAACGGCCGCCAATCTTGGCATGCCTCTGCGCTGTCCCGACGATTTGGAAACCGAATTTCATGTAAGCCGTCAGGGCCGCAGGATTATCACCGCGCACGTAGGTAAATATCTTCTCGTAGCCTTTTTGTCGAGCCGCGTCAACGGTGGCCTCAAACAACCTCCGGCCAAGGCCTCGCCGGCGGCACCCAAGGTCAACGAAGGTGGCAATCACTCCCACGTGATCACACGCACGGGTGTATCCCGCAAATGGCTCCATCGTCTGAAGGCCGACAATCCGTTGATCGGCCGGCGCCTCGGCAACGTGAAAGATCGCTCGCTCCGGAAGCTCCGAGATGTATCGCCTCTCAGCCTCCGCGGTCACTGGCGTGTCCAGAATTGTGTACGTGCCCGCCTCAATGATCGGGTTCAGGACCCGAACAATCCCCTCGGCATCGTCAAGCCGCACCCCTCTGACGTGTACATCCATCGTGCCTTCCCTCGAATCAATGGCTGGGTTCCAGCAGGCCCAGCTTCCAGGGGATTTCGCCGTATCCTTTGCCCTGGCGGTCCTTCTCCAGGACACCCTGGAACAGGAATCGCAGGCTCGCCGGGTCCACTTCCAGCTTCTCATCGCAGCCGGTACGCAGAAGCTCGCCGTGACTGACTGCGTCGGTCCATTTTCCGCCGGCCGGTTTGACATTCTGCATTGAGGCGAACGCTTTGTCCCTGTCGGCGGCAAGCGGCTGCCACTGGCCGTCGAGCCGGTCCGCGAGATAGGCTTTGTAGTACCGCCAGCCGTGGCCGTTCTGGGCCTCGACGAGCGTCAGGTACTTGTGGAGGCCCTTAAGCCGGTACGTGTGGCTGGCCTCGAAGATGTCGCCCATCAGCGCGACGACCGGCGCGGACCAGCCCTTGGGGAATTCGGCCAACAAGGTCTCGCATCGCCACATCTTGCCGTCGAGCGAGGTGAAGAACAGGTGGGCCTTCACGTCGTCGCAGATCACCCAGAAATCGAGCCACGCCTTCACCTCTTCCGGCTGCCTCTCGAACATCGGCTCCAGCTTCGCCCACGAGTTCGGGTCCCCGATATCCGCGGTGGTCGAGAACGCCGGCCTATACGGCGGCTTGCCCCACGCCTCATCCGCCGCCTGGCAGATCAGGTACCACTTCTTGTGAGGCGTGAAGTAGAACACCTGCGGCGCACAGAAGTACCCCGGATGGCACGAGAGGATATGCCTCGGCGCCTGATTCGCCTCGCCGAACTCGCCGAAGCTCAAATAGACGATCGCATGGGTCCGCTTCGGCCCCCGGACCGTGCAGAACAGGTGCCACTTGTCCCCCTGCCGGACAATCGACGGGTCCTTGACGGAAATGAACTCTGCCCCGTCAACTGCTCGCGCCTCCAGCACCGGCGCCCCATACCTCCACCGGAACTCACCGTTTGCAACTCCCGGCACACGATCCGCCGTGATCATCGCCAGACCAACCATCATCACGAGACCAACGCTGCTCATAGACCTGCCCTTTCCATTCGCAAACCAAAGGCATTCTATCTCCGGCAAACCCACACAGCCACAAAGTTCGGAACACCGGACCGCAGCATTCTTCTTGCCGTCTTGGCGCGTTGTGGATGAACGCCGCCGTACATTCTTCTTGAAATCCCACCCGGAATCTGGTACAAACGAATCCAGTGGAGCATTCGGTTGTCGCTTTGACATCGTGCGTGCGATCACTTTCATGAAGGACCCCGGCCGGCGGTGTGCGTTCCGTCGTGGGCCGGGACACCGTTCTTTGGCTTTTGGAAAAGGAGGAAGATCATGCGTAAGACATCGGTTCACCTGTTATCCTGCGTTCTGGTGCTGAGCGTGGCCGGCGCGACCCTGGGCGACCTCGTCGGCCAGTGGAAGTTCGACGAGGGCACCGGCGCCGTCGCCAACGACAGCTCCGGCAACAATCACCACGGGAAGGTGCTGGGGACGCCGAACTGGACGACCGGTCCGGCGGGCGTCGGCGGCGCCCTGCTGTTCGGCCCCGGCGTGTGCACGGGCGTCGACTGCGGCATCTTCGACCCCACGAAGGGGACGGGGAAATTCACCCTCGCCCTCTGGGCGTTCTGGGACGGCACGGGCACGTTCCAGCATTTTCTCACCAAGTCGAACGGATGGGGCACCACCACGATGATGTTCCAGGTCGAGCTGTGGGGCGCCCACACGAGCACCACCTACACCGACCGGGTCGGCATCTCGTACGATCCGGACTCGGTCCCCTTCTC
>Ga0315275_10000975_pt1 | contig 24495 bp, 25 predicted proteins | sample YL17G03_0_MG_FD_205557 | JGI IMG/M metagenome (GOLD analysis project Ga0315275, IMG submission 205557) | Sediment microbial communities from Yellowstone Lake, YNP, Wyoming, USA - YL17G03_0 | ecosystem: Environmental > Aquatic > Freshwater > Lake > Sediment | place: USA: Wyoming | collected...
TTAAGAAAATAGCTTTAGAAACAAGAGAAATACAGAATCCTTCGTGGTTATTTGTAGCATCTCCGGAAGGCTTCTTTTTTGAGCCTTGCAATATAATTTTAAAAAAGAATGGAAAAATTGGGCGACTTTATGATAAATGGGTTAGTAAAGAAATTCAGGATAAGTATTTAAAATTAATGAATGAATTTAAGCCAAAGAATTAATTGAGAAATAAAATTAAAATGCTAGAGAAGATATTCCCCAAAAATACAGATTTGAAATTATCAGATTATAAAAATATCTGGACTAGATTTTGTTTCCTTGATGAAAGCGGAAGCCTAAAAGATCCTAAAGATCCATTTTTTACAATAGGGTTTATAAAATGTTCTCAACCTTATTATTTAAACAGTAAAATTATTTATGAACGTACAAGGCTAAATTTTTACGATGAAATGAAATTTAATAAATTATCGAAAAAAAATATTGATTTCGCAAAATCTACTCTAGACTCTTTTTTTTCATCAAGGAGTATGTTTTTTAATTCTTATTCTCTTGATAAGCAAGGGGATTATTTTTTCAGAGAATTCGGTGGTGATACATGGCAAGCTTATGAGGATATTTCAATGCGAGTGTTAAAATCGGCCATTCCTCATAATGAAATTCTTATTGTGGTTGCTGATTATGTTACAACACCAAAAGATATCAAATTCGAAGTAAACTTAAAAAGAAGAATTAATGACGAATTCGGCAGGTTAGCGATCGCGGGAGTTTGTCGTTTTGATTCAAAATCAAATGACTTATTGCAATTAACCGACCTTATAATTGGAGCTATAAATTACGATTTAAAATTGTCAACAGGTGTAATTTTAAAAGGAGATAAATATAAACGAAGATTTTTAGAGTATTTAAAAGAAAATCTTGGTATAAAAGATAAGAACCTTTTGGATGGATTAAAAAATTATATGTTTAATATTTTTGTAGACAAAGATGTAAAAAAAAGATTGCCGCTATTAACTTCTAGTGGCGATATTAAAAAAGAATAGCTTGACAGGGTTTCAGGGGTTGCTATATTATAAAAAGGTATCGAAAAAGGGCGTCGACCGTTTGGACGATGGCTCTTTTTCATTTAGCGTCTTATAGTATAGATTGTCCGCCGCATCAGGCGGTTTTTTGATTTTTTAAAATTATAAGCATATAATAATATATATGCCTTCTCAGGATATTATATATAAACTTAAAAAAAGCGGGCTTAAAGGAAGAAGCGGTTCAAGCTTTCCTACCGGTTTGAAATGGGAATCGGTTAAAAACGCCAAAGCTTTAAAAAAATATGTCATTTGCAATGCGGCGGAAGGGGAACCCGAGGTTTTTAAAGATGATTACATTTTGAAGAATTATCCCGATAAGGTGATAGAAGGAATGAAGATTGCTTTAAAAACCATTGATCACAGTTCAGGATATATATACATTAACAAGGAATATTTTAAAAAATACGGGAATAAATTGAAAAAGCTTATAGGAAAGCTTCCCATAAGCATATTTTTAAAAAAAACTGAGTACGGGAAATATATAGGAGGGGAGGAAACCTCATTAATTGAATCAATTGAAGGGAAAAGGGCTGAACCGAGGCAGAAGCCTCCTCATCCCACCCAGGCAGGCCTCTTCGGCTGTCCTACCCTGGTTAATAACGTAGAGACTTTTTATTACGTTTCTAAGATTAATGAGAATAAATACAATAATGAACGTTTTTATTGTATTTCCGGGGAAGTTAAGAATAAAGGAGTTTTTGAATTTCCCGAAGACTGGACCATTAAGAAAGTTTTAAAAGAAACTGATAACTGGCCTGATTTTGATTTTTTCGTGCAGGTTGGCGGGGGAGCAGAGGGAGAGATTTTTCTTTCCAAGGAACTGGATAAGCCTGTCCAGTATTTAGCTTCAATCATTGTTTTTAATCTTAAAACAGATCCCTATTCTTTAATGGGAAAATGGGCTGATTTTTTAATGAAGGGAAACTGCGACAAGTGCGTTCCCTGCCGGGAAGGGCTTTACAGGCTTTCAGAAATGATTAAAAAGAGAAAAATTGATAAAAATACCTTGGAAGATCTGTTCCTGGTTCTGGAAGAAACCAGCTTTTGTCCTTTGGGAAGAGGAGCTTCAATTCCTTTTAAAAGCTTAATATCCAAGGTTTTAAAATGAAAAAGGTTTATATATATATTAATAACAGGAAGATAAGCGTTGATGAAGGAAAGACTGTTTTAGATGCGGCTAAGGAGAATAAAATTGAAATTCCTACCCTTTGTTTTCATCCTGATTTGGAAGCCAAAGCCGGCTGCCGGCTGTGTTTGATTGAAATCAAAGGGAAAAAAGGGCTGTCTACCGCTTGTTCGGTTAAAGCGGAACAAGGAATGGAGATTATCACTGATTCTTCAAAAATTGAGAGAGCGAGAAAAATCAATCTGGAATTGATTTTTGCCCAGCATAGGGAAGAATGCGATGACTGCGTCTGGTATGACAAGTGCAAACTGTTAAAACTGGCTAAGGAGTACGGGCTTAAAATTAACAGGTTTACTGATAGGAAGAAGAACTTTCCTACTTACCAGTTCGGCCCCTCGGTAGTCTTTGATACTTCCAAATGCATGGATTGCAGGAATTGCGTTGAGGTCTGCCAGAAACAAGGGGTTAATTTCTTTGATATTGAAGAGAAGAATTCTTTTTTTGAAGTTTTCCCCACCAAGGATAAAAAGAGGGACTGCATTTATTGCGGCCAGTGTCTGGCTCATTGTCCGGTAGGAGCTTTTGAATCGGTAGGGGAATACGAGGATATTGAAAAGCCTTTTAAGGACAAGAGCAAGGTTATTGTCGTTCAGTTTGCTCCGGCTATAAGGACCAGCATCGGAGAAGAGTTCGGAATGAAGCCGGGAGAAGTGGTTACCGACAAGCTGGTGGCGGCAATAAGAAAACTGGGGGTTGATAAAGTTTTTGACGTCAGCGTGGGAGCTGATTTTACCACCATGGAAGAAGCCAAAGAATTGATGGAGAAGATCAAGAAAGGAAAAGGAGCATGCCTCAGTTCCTGCTGTCCTTCCTGGGTTAAATTCCTTGAGTTCTATTATCCGGAATTCATTCCCTGCATTGCCACAACCAGATCTCCTCATATAATTCTGGGAGCTTTGATAAAAACCTATTGGGCTCAAAAAGAAAAGATAGACCCTAAAAAGATAAAGGTCATATCCATAATGCCCTGCACTTCCAAGAAATATGAAGTGGAAAGGGATGAACTGGAAATTGAGGGAATGGAGCCGGTTGATTATGTTTTAACCACCAGGGAACTGGCCCGGCTTTTTAAGAAAAGGAACATTGATTTGAAGAAAATCAAGCCTGAGCCGGCTGACAATCCTTTGGGTATTCCCAGCGGGGCAGGAGTGATTTACGGAGCCAGCGGCGGAGTGGCGGAATCAGCCTTAAGAACCGCCTATTATATGATTACGGGAAAGAATCTGAAAAACCTTGATTTAAAAGACGTCAGGGGAATGGAAGGAATAAAAAAAGCAGAGATTAATATTAAAGGAATAAAAGCCAAGATTGCCGTGATTACCGGAACCGGCAATGCGGAAAAGATTTTAAAGGAATTGAAGAAAAATCCCAAGGCTTATGCCGCAGTTGAGGTTATGGCTTGTCCCGGAGGATGCATCGGAGGAGGAGGACAGCCCTTGCCCAGCACTCCGGAGATAAGAAGACAGAGGGCAGAGGCTTTGTATAAGATTGACGCCGGAAAGAAATTAAGGCTGGCTCACGAAAGCCCCATAGTTAAAAAGGTATACAAAGAGTTTTTAAACAATGAAAAGATAATACATAAGCTTTGTCATACCAGATATTCTAAAAAAACAAGAGAAGTGAAAATATGACGGAAACAAAAACTTTAATTTTAAGAAAAGCCAATTTATTATCTTTTACTCTTTTGCTGGGCTTAGCCGTTCTTGCTCCGCTTTTAAAATTTCAGCTTGTATCCGGCTCTCTAGTTAATACCGTGCTTTTCATTTCCACCGTAATATTGGGCGTCCAAGAAGCTCTTTTTATATGTTTAATTCCCAGCTTATTTGCCTTGGCCATCGGGCTTTTGCCGATTGCTCTGGCGTCCATGGTGCCTTTTATAGTCACAAGTAATGCAATTCTGGTTTTAATTTTCAGCTTTTTAAGTAAGAAAAATTTCTGGCTGGGCGTGGTATCAGCTTCCATTGTAAAATTTATTTTCCTATTTTCTTCCAGTTCTTTACTGGTTAGTTTTATTTCCAATAAACAAGCTATCAATGCTGCGGCAAAAATGATGAGCCTGCCCCAGCTTTTTACCGCTTTAGCCGGAGGATTAATTGCTTCTTTAATTTTAGGACTTCTTAAGAGTAAGAAGTTGACAAACATCTAAAAATGGTTATAATATAACAAGAGGTGTTAATGTTGCGACAAACAGGAAGATACGCACTCTTCCTGTTTAAGCAGGAGAGTAGCTCGTTAGGAATTGACGCGGTGGCGACCCTTTGGATAAAATTGCCGCCGGGAACACTGGAAGGATTAACCTTCGAGGAACATGTTGAGCTCTTTAAAAGCGTTCCACTAGAACATCCGGGCAAGGAGAAAATATTGGAGCGGATTAAAAAAACGGCGGATTCTGTTCCGCAAAGAAAAAACTATTATGGTTGTCTGGGAGCGCTTCATACATCAAGAGCGGTGCGCGAAAACAAAAAACTTTAAAAGTATTTTAATTACTTATGGCCTAATATCAGTTAGGTCTTTTTTTATTTTTCTGTTAAAATGGGTAAAATATTAAAACTATGAAAAAAACCCAATTAATAATCATACTTATAATTCTGCTTTCCTTTGCTGTTGGTTCTTATTTCTATCCCCGCATGCCGGAAATGATGGCTTCCCACTGGAATGCCAGGGGAGACGTTGACGGATACATGACCAAATGCTGGGCCTTGTTCTTCATGCCCTTTCTTTCCATCGTCATGCTCCTGTTTTTTCTTTTGCTACCCAAGATAGACCCCTTAAAGGAAAACATCGAGAAATTCAGAAAGTACTACAACTTGTTTATTCTGCTTACTATTTTATTCCTTTTCTACATTTACCTTCTGAGTATTTTCTGGAACCTCGGCTACAAGTTCTCTATGGGCCAACTCATGATGCCGGCTATTGGCGCGTTGCTGTTTTACTGCGGCGTTCTCTTAGAGAATGCAAAGAGAAACTGGTTTATAGGTTTCAGGACTCCTTGGACCTTGAGCAGCGATTTGGTCTGGGAAAAAACCAATAAAATGGGCGGAAAAGTTTTTAAGGTTGCCGGAATAATTACCGCTTTGGCATTTTTGTTCAGTTCATTATTGCTCTACCTGATTGTCATTCCGATATTGTTTATTTCCATTCTTTTCCTTGTTTTGTATTCCTACTTTGAATACCAAAAGGAATTGACTAAAAAAAATTAAAGTTCTAAACTCAATCAATGCAAAGGAGACGCCCAAAAACTATAAAAAGGCCGGTTAAAAAAGTTCTTGATTTACCGTTGGAGAAAGCTGACGACAAAATCAGAAGAACCAGGATCAGGGTGATAGGTATTGGCGGGGGAGGCGGCACTATTGTTTCTGAAATCGCCTCCAAAATGCTCAAAGCCAGTTTCGTGGTGGCCAATACCGATTCCCAGGCCTTAAGAGGCGCCAGCCGGAAAGCCATTCGTTTTCATTTCGGCCAAAGCCTGACCAGGGGTTTGGGAACGGGAATGAATCCGGAAATAGGGCTGCAGGCGGCCTTGAACGAAAAAGACAAGATAAAAAAACTTTTAGAAGGCCAGGATTTATGCATTCTGGTTGCCTGTTTGGGTGGAGGAACGGGCTCCGGAGCAGTTCCGGTTTTTGCCAAAGAAGCCAAAAGACTGGGCAATCTTACCTACGGCATTTTCACTCTGCCTTTCAAGTTCGAAGGAGAAAGAAAGATGGAAATCGCCAGGGAATCTTTAAAAAAAGTTAAGAACTATTTAAACGCTCTTTCCGTTATTCCCAACGAACGGGCTTTCCAGTTGATTGACAAGTCCACGCCTCTGCGCCAGGCCCTTTCTACGGTTAATAAGACGCTGACTGAAAGCCTGAACGGTTTGATAGAAACCATTTACGAGCCGGGATTGATCAATATTGATTTTGCCGATTTTAGGACAATACTGGAAGGCAGGGGCAGGCTGGCCTATTTAAATACAGCCGAGGTTTCCAGGAAAAAAGAATCAGCCAAGAACCTGATAGTCAAAGCTCTCAATTCTCCGCTTTATCCTTACAGCATTAAGGGAGCCAAGGGAGTTTTATTTAACATTGCCGGAGAAAAGGCTCTTTCTTTGGCCGAGGTCAATGAAATATCCAAGACGATCTCTGAGCTGGTCAATCCGGAAGCCAAGATCATCTTCGGGATATCGCAAGGCAAAAAATATTCTGACATTTTGAAAACAACCTTGTTGGTTACCGGCTGCGGAATGAAGATTTTTTCTTCCAAGCCGAAAAAGAAAAAACCCAGGAGGATTATTAAAAGAATCAGAAAGCTTCTGGCCAGGCCCGTATACGTACCCAAGGAAGAAAAGAAAGAAAAGCCCAAAAAGAAAAAAGTCAGGAAGTATAAAAAGAGGAAAACCGTCAAGCCCAGGAAAAAAAGAAAAATCAGGAAAAGAAAAGAAAAATCTCCGGAACAGACTCTCGAAGAGCAGAACCTCAGTCTTTTCGAGGCCATAGCGGAGGAAAAAATCAGGAAAAACGCCCTACAGGTGAGAAGAGAATCCGAAGAGGTTGAGGCGGAAATGCTGGCCCGGGAAAAGATCTGGGAAGCGCCGGCTTTTCTGAGAAGAAAACTGGGAAAAGAAAGGTAATTTCATATTAATTTTTCGTTTAAAAACAACCCCGTTAGGACTTCGTTTCTAACGGGGTTTGTGCTAAAATGCGCTAAAGGTCATTAATTATATATACACATTTAAATATGTTTGAAGTAAACAAATCAATTTTAAAAAATATCTTTAAAGACAAGCCGCTGGAATCCAAAAAGTACGATTACGGTCTCTTGCTGGTTATCGGCGGTTCTGAGTTTTATTCTGGTTCTCCGGCTCTTTCTTCTGTGGCGGCTTTTAGGACAGGAGTTGATATGGTAAGGGTTATTGCTCCCAAAAGGGCGGCTGACATCATTGCTTCCCTTTCTCCCAATCTGGCTGCCTATCCTTTGGAAGGAAACTGGCTGACCAAGAGCCACTTATCAACCCTCATTTCCATGACCGAAGCGGCCAAAGAAGCTGCCCACGGCAAGGCGGCGGTGGTTATCGGCGGGGGCCTGGGAAGGAGCAAGGAAACCCAGGAAGTTGTTCTGGAATATTTGAGCCAGGTTTCCGTGCCGGTAGTGATAGATGCCGACGCCATCCACGCCATAGGAAGAGACTGCAAATTATTTACCGGGAAAAACTTTTTATTCACCCCCAATGCTTATGAATTTTTCGTCCTGACCGGAAAAGAGGTTTTAGATTTGACGCAGGACGAAAAGATAAAAACGGTTCAAGATGAAGCAATTTGTCTGGGCAATACTATTCTGCTTAAAGGAGTGGTGGATATTATTTCTGACGGCAAAGAAGTGGCTTTGGACAGCGCTGGCTCTCCCTATATGAGTAAAGGCGGCTGTGGAGACACCTTGGCCGGCATCTGCGGGGCTTTGATGGCCAGGGGAATCAGTCCTTTTGAGGCTGCCCAGGCCGGAGCTTTCATCAACGGCAAAGCCGGCGAGCTGGCTTCCAAGAAACTGAAAGAAGGAATGCTGGCCACCGATCTGATCCGTGCCATTCCCGAGATTTTGCACATGTAATCTATGGAGAATATTTACGATTTAATAATTATCGGCGGGGGACCGGCCGGAGTGACGGCCGGCATTTACGCCAGCCGGAAAAAATTAAAAACTCTTTTGATTGCCAAGAATTTCGGAGGACTGATGTCGGGAAAAGCGGTTACCATTGAAAACTATCCCGGCTTTGAAGAAATTTCCGGTTCCGAACTGATTGAGAGATTCGAGAAACATTTGAGAAAGCAGAATGTTGATGTTGAAAAAGATTCCATAGCCCAGATGGAAAGAAGCGGCCAAGGCTTTTCCGTTTTGACCGAAAAGAAAAAAGAATTTCAGTCCCAGGCGGTTATCGTTGCTTCCGGATCCGAGCCCAGAACCTTGGGCTTAAAAGAAGAAAAAGACTTTATCGGCCGGGGAGTGTCATATTGTTCAACCTGCGACGGACCCATGTTTTTGAATAAAACCGTAGCGGTGGTGGGCGGCGGCAATTCCGCTTTTGAGACAGCTGTTTTTTTGACCAATTACTCTAAGAAAATATATGTCTTGGAAGCCGGAAAAGAGTTAAGGGCTGATGAGATTCTTCAGGAAAAAGCCAAAAAAACAGGTAAGGTCGAGGTTATGACCGGAGTTCTGGTGAAAAAGATTGAAGGAGAAAAATTCGTCAGATCCCTGGTTTTTGAACGGGATAACGAATTAAAAACCTTGGAGGTTCAGGGGATTTTCGTTGAAATCGGCTATAGTCCGGCGACTTCTTTTGTCAAAGACCTGGCTGATTTAAATGAAAGAGGGGAGATCATCATTGATTTTAAAAACAACCAGACCAGAACGCCCGGCTTGTTTGCCGCCGGCGATTCCAGCAGCATTCCTTTCAAGCAGATCGTCATTGCCGCCGGGGAAGGGGCCAAGGCCGCCCTTTCCGTATATAATTATCTGCAGAATTTAAAATGAAGAGTTATATAAAAAAAATTGAGGGGAAAGAAATTCTGGATTCCCGGGGAAATCCGACCGTTGAAGTAAGTCTGTTTATTGAACAGGGATTATTTAAAGCAGCCGTTCCTTCAGGCGCTTCCAAAGGAAAATACGAAGCGATTGAATTAAGAGACGGCGGGAAAAGACTTAAGGGAAAAGGAGTTTTAAAAGCAGTAAAAAATATTAATGAGATTATATCATCCAAGCTTGAAGGAAAAGAAGTTGTCAAACAGAAAGAAATAGATGATCTTTTAATAAAACTGGACGGAACAAAAAATAAATCCAGATTAGGGGCCAACGCAATTTGCGGAGTTTCCATGGCGGTTTGCCGGGCCGGAGCAAAGGAAAAAAACATTCCTCTCTGGGAATATATTTCCAACCTTAGCGGCCAGAAAGCATCTTTGCCCACTCCCTGTTTTAATATTATTAACGGCGGAGCCCATGCAGTAAATGATTTGGATTTTCAGGAGTTCATGGTCGTACCTGCGGTAAAGACTTTTTCCCAATCCTTCCAGATGGGACTTAAAACCTATCAGCAATTAAAGGAATTTATTAAGGAAAAATACGGCAATTTATCCTTAAAGACGGGCGATGAGGGCGGTTTTGCTCCTTTGATAAAAAAGCCGGAACAGGCGCTGGATTTGATTTTAGAAGCAATAAAGAATTTTAATTTTAAAAAAGAGATAAAAATCATTTTAGATGTCGCCGCTTCACAATTCTTTAAAAAAGGGAAGTATGAGACTAATTTCAAGAGTTTCACTTCAGACGAGCTGATTGAATATTATTACGGCTTGATTAAAAAATACCCCATCATCGGACTGGAAGATCCTTTAGACGAAGAGGATTGGAAGGGGTGGGCTTCGTTGAAATCAGATATTTTAGTTATCGGAGATGATTTATTGACCACCAATCCCAAAAGAATAAAAGAGGCAAAAGAAAAAAATGCCTGCAACGCCATGATTTTAAAAATCAATCAGATAGGAACGGTCAGCGAAGCGATAGAAGCGGGAAATCTGGCCAAATCATACGGCTGGAAAATCATCGTCTCCAACCGTTCGGGAGAAACCGAAGATGATTTTATTGCCGATCTGGCGGTTGGAATCGGAGCGGAATATATTAAATCAGGAGCGCCGTTTCCCAAAGAAAGAATGGCCAAATACAAAAGATTATTAAAAATTGAAAAAGAAATTTAAAATATATGTCTACATTAATATTACTGAGACATTTTCAATCGCAATGGAATCTGGAAAACCGCTTTACCGGCTGGGTTGATGTTCCTCTGAGCCGGGAGGGGATCAGGCAGGTGGAAAAAGTGGCCCAGAAGCTGTCGGAGATTAAAATCAACGCCATTTACACCTCTCCTTTGATCAGAAACCAGGATACGGTTCTGAGGATTTTCGAGCATCTAGTGGAAAAATATCCCATTTTCATCCATTTTGAGGGAAAAATGAAGAAATGGGGCAGCTTCCATGAAATAAACAAGGATTATTTTCCGGTTTACGTTTCGGAAAGATTAAACGAAAGATATTACGGTAAGCTCCAGGGAATGAACAAGGAAATGATGATTAAGAAATACGGTCCGGAAAAAGTTCATTTATGGAGAAGGAGTTTTAACCAGGCTCCTCCGGGAGGGGAAAGCTTAAAAGAAACTTTAGAGCGGGTAACTCCTCTTTATGCCAACCACATTGCAAAAGACCTGAAAAAGGGCAAGACCATTCTGATTGTAGCCAGCCATAATCCTTTAAGGGCTTTGGTAAAGAAGATTGAAGGAATGTCTGATAAGGAGATTTTAAATCTGGAGATACCTGCCGCCACTTTGATAAAATATGAATTCGACAAAAACCTTAAATTAAAAAACAAGGAAATTCTTTGATGAGCGATTTATTAAAAGTTGAAAATTTGCACGCAAAAGCAGGGGAGAAGGAAATCTTAAAAGGAGTTGATTTGACGGTAAAGACTGGAGAAATCCAGGCTCTTTTAGGTCCCAATGGTTCGGGCAAGAGCGTTCTGGCCCAGACCATTCTCGGCAGCCCCAAATACAGGGTTAATAAAGGGGAAATCTTTTTTAAGGGGAAAAATATTACCAAATTGCTTCCGGAAAAAAGAGTAAAACTAGGGTTGTCTCTTAGCTGGCAGTCTCCGCCGCCGGTAAAAGGAATAAAGCTTTCCAGTCTTTTAAAGAAAATTTCCCAAAGAAAAGATTTTAAAATTAAAGAAGCGGAAGGATTTCTGGATAGAGAGGTAAATTTGGATCTTTCGGGAGGCGAGAGGAAGATCTCGGAATTGCTTCAGATTTTTTCTTTAAATCCTAAGTTGATAATTTTTGACGAAATAGATTCCGGTTTGGATATCAAGAAAATAGAAACTGTCGCCAGGATAATAAAAAAGGAGATAGCGAGGAAACAAACGTCGGTTTTATTGATTACCCATTCGGGAACGATTCTTAATTTTTTGAAACCTAAGATTACCAATGTAATGGTTGATGGCAAGATCATCTGCAAGAACAACGATTACAAAAAAACCTTAAATGACATAAAAAGATGCGGCTATGAAAAATGCAAGCAATGTAAATTTTCTACAAATTGACCACAAGGTGGAAAATATTTTCCAGCCCAAGGGAACGATTATTCTTCCCAGCCCCAAGGCTTGGGAGAGTTTCGCTTGGGTGAAAAAGCTTTTTAAAGAGAAACCCAAGGAAGGATATTTTGTCTGGGTTAAAGAACAGAGCGATCAGCCCTTGGCAACTTGTTTGACCATATCTTCGCCCAAAACCGTACAAAACCTGACTAACATTTTAGTGGTGGAAAAAAACATCAAGGCTAAGGCCAGTGTTCTTTGTAATTCAATTAAAAATAATCTTTGCGGAATACATAAGGCCAAAGGAAAGCTCATCCTTAAAGAGGGAGCGTCTTTAGATTACAATCATATTCACAAATGGGGAGAGAAGGATTTCGTTAATCCCGACTACGAATTCTTTTTGGAAAAAGGCGCCAAGCTTGTTTATAATTATCAGAACCTCCTGCCGCCGGAAAAACTAGATTTAATAACCTCTGTACATAATCAAAAGAATGCTTCAGTCCAGATGAATTTCGTAATCAACGGAGTAAATTCAAAGATAAATTTAAAAGAGGAAATTTTTTTGGAAGGGGAAGGTTCGCAGGGCGTAATGAAATTAAGGATGGTGGGCAAAAAAAACAGCCAGATTGAAGCCAAAAGCAGGGTTTTGGCCTTGGCGGCCGGCAAAGGGCATCTGGATTGCCAGGGATTATTGGTTGATAAAAAATCAACGATTATCTTGAGTCCGGAAATTATCTGTAAAAACAAGCTGGCTCAGATTACCCACGAAGCTTCTTTGGGCAGGATTTCCGAAGAAGAATTGAATTATTTAAGAATGAGGGGGTTAAGCGAAAGCGAGGCGACAGATTTGATCGTCAGCGGTTTTTTACAGCTATGAATAAGGTTACGGTTGCCATGTCGGGAGGAGTTGATTCCAGCGTTGCGGCCGCTCTTTTAAAAAAACAAGGATTTGAAGTCAGGAGCGTTTTTATGAAGCTTTCTGATTCCCAAGTTTTCAGGAATTCGGAAAAAAGAGCCAGGAAAATATCCAAGATTTTAGACACTCCTTTTTTAGTTTTTGATTTGAGAAAAGAATTTAAAAAAAGAGTTGTTGGCTATTTTTTAAATGATTACAGAAAGGGCCGCACTCCTAATCCCTGCGTTGTTTGCAATAAGGAAATAAAATTCGGCTTGCTTCTGGAAAAAGCTTTATCTTTGAAAAGTGATTTTATTGCTACAGGCCATTATGTCAGAAAAAGAGGGAACGCTTTATTAAAGGGTAGGGATAAAGAGAAAGACCAGTCATATTTTTTATGGAAACTTAATCAGAAACAGGTAGGGCGCGTTTTGTTTCCTTTAGGAGATTACACTAAAAAACAGACAAAAGATTTGGCGAAAAAATTCAGACTGCCGGTTTTAAATATTCCCGAATCGCAGGAAATATGCTTTATTGAAAAGAGCATAAATGATTTTTTAAAGAAATATCTTAAGCCAAAACCCGGCGAAATTGTTAATGAAAAAGGGGATGTAATAGGCGAACATCAGGGATTATGTTTTTATACCATCGGACAGAGAAAAGGAATCGGTCTTTCCGGAGGGCCATATTACGTGATTGATAAAAACCTTAAAAAGAATATTTTGATTGTCAGCAAGGATAAAAAAGAACTGGGCAGAAAAGATTTAATGGCCGAAGAAATAAATTGGGTTTCCGGCCGAAAACAGAAATTTCCCCTTAAAATTAAAGTAAAAACCAGATCTAGGCAAAAAGCGGTTTCTGCGGTTATAAAACCCTTTGGTAAAAAAATTAAGGTTATCTTTAACAAACCCCAGTGGGCGATTACTCCCGGCCAATCAGCGGTTTTTTACCAGGGAGAGGAGTTGCTAGGCGGGGGAATAATCTGCTAAAATATTATTGTGAAAAAGTTTTTTCTGCTATTTCTAATTATCTTCTTCAGCCTTTTAATAAAAGCTGATTTTATTTTTGCTCAGGATAGTAAGGTTGAGGTATATTTTTTTTACAGTTCCACTTGTCCTTTTTGCCACCAGGAGGAAGGATTTTTAGAAGAAATGCAGCAAAAATATTCGCAGCTGGAGATTAAAAAATATGAGGTTTCCCGGGAGGAAAATCTGCAGCTTTACCAACAAATGGGCGAGCAATATCAGGTGCCGGAGCAAGTTCTTTCCATCGGTAATGTTCCCCTTACTTTCATCGGCGAAAAATATTTTCTGGGATATGCGGGCAAAGAAACCACTGGTTTGGAAATTGAAAATCAGATCAAATTATTGACCGGAGGCAGCCAAGGAACCTGTCTTCCGGAAGAATCTCCCCAAAGCATTAATTTTTTCGGTAAAGAAATTAAGATTCCCGCCACCCTTTCTTTGATTGGGATGGGTTCAATTCTGGGCCTGGCCAACGGCATAAACCCCTGCACCATTTCGGTATTAATAATGCTTTTAGCTTATCTTCTAGCCGGTTCTTCTTTAAAACAGGCCGTCAGGTCGGGAATTGTTTTTGCCGTCAGCGTCTTCTTTTTTTACTTCCTTTTAATGCTGGGAGTCTATAAGGGATTTTGTTTTTTTAAGGAAAACCTGGTCGGATACATCAATCCTCTCAAAACCGCTTTGGGCCTAATTTTATTCCTTGTCGGTTTCTGGATGGCCAAGGACTTCTTCTTTTTAAAAGAAGGACAGAAGGTGTCTTTTGCCATTCCCCAGTTCGCCCATCCGATCATTAAGAAATTCATTATCCGCGCCACTTTGCCGGCGGTAATTCTATTGGCGTTCTTTTCCTCTTTGGTTGAACTGCCCTGCAGTTTCGCCCTGCCTTTGAGCTACGCCACGATTCTGGCCGAGAAAAACATTTCTCCTTATCCCTATTTCGCTTTGTATAATCTGTTTTTCGTCTTGCCTTTGTTTATCATTATTGCCGTTGTCGGCTTCGGTTTTTCCCGGGCGGAAAACGTTGAAGAGTGGCGGGAGAAATTTAAGAAAAACGCCAGGTTGATTGCCGGAATTTTGCTTCTGCTTCTGGGCATTGCCTTTTTGTTGAGAATTTTTTAAAATACATATCCATGAAAAAGATAACCAAGAATACGATTTTAGCCGATATTCTGGCGGACGCAAAAACGGCGGCAATCTTGGAAAAATACAATTTGCCCTGTTTAAGCTGCCCTTTTGCCAAATATGAAGCCGAGCAGCTGAAAATCGGAGACGTCTCCGAGCGGTACGGGATCGACGCCGAAAAGCTGCTTAAAGAAATTAACGGCGTTTACAAGAAGAAAAAAAAGTGATATATTTTAAGATATTATTAACAACATTTAAAAAGTAAAAAACCATGATTATAAACAAGAAAAATTTAATAATAATCGTCATTATAGCAATTATTCTGGCAACAGCCGTCGCTTATCTTTATCAGGGTCAGTTAAAAAAGAAAGAAGCTTCGTCTTTTCAAAGTACGGCCGAGAAAGCCCTAAGCTACATTAACCAGAATCTTTTGGGGGGAGCAGGTACGGCTTCCTTGGTGGGAGTGACCGAAGCCAACGGAGTTTTGAAAATGAAAATCAAAATTGCAGAAAAGGAATATGATTCTTACGTCACCAAAGACGGGAAGATTTTATTCCCCGACGGTTACGAGGTGGATAAGGGAGCAGCGGAAGAAGAAGTAAAACAGGAAAGCGAGTCGGTCGGGAATTTTCTGGCAAACACCGATGAAGTTTGCAAGGAAAACGGAAAACCCTTGATTTATTTCTTCGGCTCGCAAGGCTGTCCCCATTGCCAATGGGAGCATCCCGTAGTGGAGAAAGTGCTCAAAAACTTTGAGGGAGAGGTTTCTTTCCACAACAACATGGATTCCCAGGCTGATTCAGGGGTGTTTTCCAAATACAGCGACGGCAGCATACCGACCTTGGTGTTCGGCTGCAAATATTACAGGGTGGGAAGCGGGGAAGCGGGCGGCGAAGAAAAAGAAACCAAGGATTTGACCGCCATACTCTGCAAGCTGACGGACAACAAGCCCTCCGAGATTTGCGGCACGGTCCAGGATTTAGTTAATCAGATTAAATAAGATGGTTAAGGTATATACCACTCCGATCTGCCCTTATTGCAATACCTTAAAGCAGTATTTAAAGCAGCACAATATTGAGTTTGAAGAAATAGACGTTTCCCAGGACCAGAAGCTTCAAGACGAAATAATCGAGAAAACAGGCCAGATAGGGGTTCCCATAGTGGACATAAACGGTGAGCTGATAGTGGGTTTTGACAAGGAAAAAATATCCAACCTTTTAGGCATTAAAGAATAATTAATTAATATATTATTAAATATATGATAAAAGTTGCCATCAACGGTTTCGGCAGAATAGGCCGCTCCGTTTTAAGGAGGATAACCGACAAGCACCCCGAACTGGAGGTGGTTGCCATAAACGATTTAGCCGACACCAAAACCCTGGCTCATCTTTTAAAGTACGACTCCGTCTACGGCACCTATGGCAGAAAGATAGAAGCCAAGGAAAAATCTCTGCTGGTGGACGGAAAAGAAATCAGGGTGACGGCCGAAAAAGACCCGGCCAATCTTCCCTGGAAAGAAATGGGAATTGATATTGTTCTGGAATGCACAGGCAACTTTACCGAGATTGAGGGGGCCGGCAAGCACGTTGCGGCCGGAGCGAAAAAAGTGATAATCTCCGCCCCGTCAAAATCAAAAGAAATACGTTCTTTTGTTCTGGGGGTGAACGAGGAAAAATATGATGCCCAGAAAGACCAGATAATTTCCATGGCTTCCTGTACTACCAACTGTCTGGCGCCGGTGGTTAAAGTTATTAACGATACTTTTAAGATAGACAGGGGGTTCATGACCACTATTCATGCTTATACCAACGACCAGAGGATTCTGGATGTGGCCCACAAGGATTTGAGAAGGGCCAGGGCGGCGGCCATAAATATCATCCCCACCAGCACCGGAGCGGCTAAAGCGCTTGGCCAGGTAATTCCGGAACTGGAAGGAAAGCTGGACGGCATTTCTTTAAGAGTTCCCACTCCCACTGTTTCAGTCGTGGATTTGGTTTGTCAGGTGGAAAGGAGCACCAATATTGAAGAGGTGAATAAAGCACTTAAAGACGCTTCCCAGACAAAAGAGATGAAAGACATCTTATACGTGGAAGAAGATCCTTTAGTTTCTTCTGATTTTATAGGCAACTCCTATTCTTCCATTGTTGATTCTGCTTTGACCATGGTAAAGGAAAATGTGGTTAAAGTATTTTCTTGGTATGACAACGAATTCGGCTATGCCTGCCGTCTGGCTGACTTCACCGAATACGTAGGGAAGAGATTATAGAAATTACAGAAAATCGCCGAAAAGGCGGTTTTTTGGTAGAATAGGAACATGAATAATATTGAGATTGAAATACAAGTTAATATTGAAAACAGTAAGCCATTAATGGAGTTTTTAGAAAAGAATGGTCAATTTAAGGCAGAACAACGTCAAATAGACGAGTATTTTTCTCCGGCCCATCGTAATTTTGTTGAGGTCCGGCCCATTAAAGAATGGTTAAGGTTAAGAGACTCGGATGGCAAGCATTCTGTTAATTACAAGAACTGGCATTATGATGAAAATGGTAAAACCCATTATTGCGATGAGTATGAGACTAAGATAGAGGATCTGGCTAAATTAAGAAAGATATTAGATGTTCTTAATTTTAAATCCCTGGTTAAAGTTGATAAGTTAAGGAAAACCTGGGAATACAAGGATTATGAAATTGATTTAGATTCAATAAAAGGACTGGGAGATTTTGTAGAAATTGAGTATATTGGCAAAGACGAAAAAGTAAACCCCGAGAAAATTACGGCTGAAATGATGAATTTCCTTAAGGAACTGGGTTGCGGGAGAATAAAAAGGAATTACGTGGGTTATCCTTTTCAATTGCTATTTCCCGATGAAGTAAAATTTGAAGAGTTATGAATAAAATTAAATTAATTTGTTTTGATGTGGATGGTACCCTGGTTGAGGGCAATTCTTGGCTAAGGCTGACAGAGGGGATGGGGTATTCTACCAAGTATCACAGCGATATTTATCTTAGATGCAAGAAAGGAGAGGTTACTTTTGTCGAGGGGCTAAAGATTTTAGAAGAAGCATATCATTCCAGCGTTAATGCCAATAAGAATTTTATCAATGATTTATTCAATAAAACGGAAATCAAGGAAGAGGTTAAGGATTTGATTTCCTATTTAAAAGGAAAAGGATATCTTATATATCTCATTTCCAGCTCAATTGATATTTATGTTGGATTGGTTGCTGAAAGAATCGGAGCAGACGGATTTTACGCCAATTCATCTTTGGAATTTGATAAAGAGGGGAATCTTAAAAAAATCATCTATCGGGAGAATGAGGGCGGATTAAAAGTTGAACATCTTAGGGATTTAATTAAAAAACTTGGCATTACGATGGACCAGGTTGTTTTTATAGGGGACAGCGATAATGATATTGAAGCTTTCGAGGCTACAAAACAAGGAATAGCCGTTAACAGCTCGAGCGATAAACTAAAAAAGGTTTCCTGGAAAATTGTACATTCCTTGGAAGAAATTAAGAATATTCTTTAAAGACAAAATATGAAAAATTACCCTAAAATAATTTTTGATTATTCATGGATTTATGATGAAATCTGGAAAGAGGCTTGGATTTTAAAAAAAGAAAAAATAAAAGAATACCCTTCTTCTAAGAAAATTCTGAATTATATTAAGAAAATAGAAAAATTATGGGAAAAAGAAGAGAAAAAAATTCTACAAGAATTATCAAAAATTACTCATTTAGAATGGAAGCCCAAGATCATTAATTGTTATGTGGTTGGAAAGAGAAGACCCTTTTCTTCTCCTTTAACAATGCCGATTTATGAAGAATATCCAGATTATTTTATTGACGTTTTAATTCATGAATTAATTCATAATCTTTTCTTTTCAAATTATAAAAAAATGGAAAAGGCGTGGGAATATATTGAGAGTAAATATAAAACTAAATCAAAAACAACGAAGATGCATATACCTTTACACGCAGTTCATTCTCATATTTATTTGAAATTTTATAGTGAAAAAAGATTAAAACGAGATATTGAACATATAAGTCCATTTCCTGAATACAAAAAATCTTGGGATATAGTTCAAAAAGAAGGTTATAAGAATATAATTAATGAATTCGTAAAGAGGATTAAAAATTAATTAATAATCTCCTATTGACAGTTTCCATTTTTGTATTATAATTAAAAAAGATAAAGTATCTTCTATTCTTGGAAGAACTTTAGGGGGAATAGAAATGACGTTCTGTCCGATATGTAAAAAATTCCTTTGCGATCACACGCCCAAAGAAAGAGGGCAAACAGATGAGCAGGTAACGAGGCCCCTCCCAGCAGAAGAATTATTGAACTTACGGAGCACTTTGAACAAGAAAACGTCCGAGACCGCCTAGAAATGGGTAAATAATCAAATTTGATTAGGACGTAAGGTCTCTTTTTTTATTGGTCAATTGGTTGACTTTTTAAGTTATTGTTGTACCATAACAGGAGTGGGAGGGAAAGCTCCTACCAAAGAAAATAGGGAGGAAAAGATGGCACAAATAGACCTTACAAAAGAAGAAGAAAAAAGTATTGCGCTTAAGGAATACCCATTTTTAAAGGATGTTTGCAGTCACAGAGAAATTTCTGTTATTCATTTTGCTTCTGCTTGTGAAATCATTGTTTTTGGGCAGTCCTGCGGTAACGGTATGAACTGCACAGGACAAGCTCACAGAATAAAAGACGGAAAAATCCTTTCATCGATCACCTGGGACAAAATCAGGGAAAAGCAGAAGGAAGCTGGTTTACCAGATTCACACAAAATAAGGGCCGAAACAATTTTGACCGGCGACGAAGATGCGTTTGTTTTTGTCCAGACGCACAAAGCAGAGAGTAGCGATAAAGCGTGGATATCCTTAAATGTTTATATGTGTTCAGGTTGTCGTACCTTCAGTGATTATCCACAAATCATGGAATGGACAAAAGGAGATCAAATCAGAAAGGCTATTAAGGAAGTCATTGAACGTTAAATATTTTTATGCGGCTAATATTTTTAAAGCCGCTTTTTTTATTTCTTAATTTAGAAAACTAGGTTATAATAAAATATATGGCTAAAAAGATTCTACCCAAGAAAAACGGGCTTTTCTATCCCACGGAGGAAATTAAAAAAGAGGCCTGGGTGAATAACAAAAAGATTTATACAGAAGCAGCCAAGAACCCGCTTAAATTTTGGGAGAAGTTGGCTTCTGAACTATTCTGGAGAAAAAAATGGAGGAAGGCGTTTGAACACAAGGTGCCTTTTTTTAAATGGTTTGTGGGCGGGAAGCTGAATATTACCGAGAATGCCCTGGACAGGAATCTGCCGGAAAGAAAAGACAAGCCGGCAATAATCTGGGAGCCCGAGCTTTTAAATGAAAAAACCAAAGTTTTAACCTATGGAGAGCTTTTTAAGGAAGTTAATAAATTTGCCAACGCTTTGAAAAAATTGGGAGTTAAGAAAGGGGACAGGGTGGGAATATATATGCCCATGATTCCCGAGGTCATAATTTCCATGCTGGCCTGTGCCAGGATCGGCGCGGTCCACAGCGTTGTTTTCTCCGCTTTTTCTCCTTCCGCCTTAAAGATAAGAATGCAGATAACAAAGGCGGAAGTTTTAATTACCGCTGACGGATATTATAGGAGGGGCAACATAATTAATTTGAAGGAAAATGCCGATGAGGGGATTAAGGAGACCAGTATTAAGAAGGTAGTAGTGGTAAAGAGGGCTGGTAATGAAGTTAATTGGTCTGACAAGGATTTATGGTGGCATGAGCTTGTGAAGAAAGAGAGCGAGAATTGTCCGGCGGTTGCAACCGACTCAGAGGATCTTTTATTCATTCTTTTTACCAGCGGTACGACCGGTACGCCCAAAGGATGCGAGCATACCTGCGGAGGATATATGGTCCAGGCCTTATGGACTGGCAAATGGATATTCGATTTAAAGGAAGATACGATTTTCTGGAGTACAGCTGACATCGGCTGGATTACCGGCGCAACCTATTCTTGTTTCAGTCCTTTGCTTAACGGCACAACCTTTGTCATATATGAAGGCTGTCCTGATTGGCCTAGTCCTGACCGTTGGGCCCGGATTATTGAAAAGCACAAGGTAACGGTTTTCTATACGGCTCCTACCGCCATCAGGATGTTTAAAAAATACGGGGAGGAGTTGGTTAAAAAATATTCTTTTAAAAATTTAAAGATTATTGGTTCGGTAGGAGAACCAATCGATGAATCGGCCTGGCTTTGGTATTTTGAAGAAGTTGGAAAGGGGAGATGCCCGCTGGTTGATACCTGGTGGCAGACGGAAACAGGCGGAATTTTAATAACTTCTCTGCCTGGCTTAGGTCCCTTCAAGCCGGCTTTTACCGGTTTGCCTTTGCCCGGATTTAAATTTGATATTCTTGATGAAAGGGGAAAATCTTTGCCGGTTGGTAAAGAAGGAAATCTGGTTATGCTTCCTCCTTTCAGCCCAGGGCTTTTAAGGGGAACTTACAAAAATCCGAAAAAGTATCTGGAAACTTACTGGAGTAAGTACGGAAAAAAGATATATTTTACTTCCGATGCGGCCCAAAAAGACAAGAACGGTTTAATCAGGATTGTGGGAAGGGTTGATGACGTAATTAAAGTGGCAGGACACAGGTTAAGCACCGGGGAACTGGAGGCAGCCATTAACCTTTATCCCGAGGTTGCTGAGTGTGCGGTTTTGGGAATACCTGATAAAATAAAAGGGGAGGTACCTATTGCTTTTGTTGTTCCCAAGGGCAAAGATTCCTGTCCCGCTTTAAAGGATAAGGTTATTAACCATGTAAGAAGGGAAATAGGGTCCATTGCTACCTTAAAGGAAGTATATATAGTAGAGGATTTGCCCAAGACCAGGTCAGGAAAGATAATGAGAAGGATTTTAAGAAAACTATGCATCGGGGAAGAATTAGGAGACTTGTCGACCTTATCCAATTCTGAAAGCGTGGCAAAGATTAAAAAAATAATTCAAAATGCCGATAAAATCTAAAAAAAATATTCTTTGGTTCAAAGAAATCTCCATAAAAGATGTTCCTTTGGTTGGCGGGAAAAACGCTTCTTTGGGAGAGATGTTTTCCAAACTGACCAAAAAAGGGATTAACGTTCCCGACGGTTTTGCTACTACCTCTTATCTCTACCGCTCTTTCCTCAAGACCAACAAGCTCATTCCAAAACTGAAAGAAGTTTTTAAAAATCTTGATTCCAAAGACATCGGAAGCCTGCAGAAAACCGGGGAAAAAGCCAGAGAGCTCATTTTAAATGCGGAATTTCCCAAGGATTTGAAAAGGGAAATTATTTTATCTTATAGGAAGCTTTCAAAAAAATATGAAACGGAAAATGTTGACGTGGCGGTTAGAAGTTCGGCCACGGCCGAAGATCTTCCCAGCGCCAGTTTTGCCGGCGTCCACGAAAGCTATTTGAATATCAAAGGAGAAGAGGAACTGATTAAGGCAGTTAAAAAATGCGTTCTTTCTTTGTTTAACGACCGGGCGATTTCTTATCGGGAGGAAAAAGGATTCGACCATTTTAAAATCGCTTTATCGGTTGGGATCCAGAAAATGGTCAGGAGCGATCTGGCTTCGGCCGGAGTCATGTTTACCCTTGATACTGAAAGCGGTTTCAGGGACGTGGTTTTAATCAACGGTTCCTGGGGACTCGGGGAAATGGTGGTCAAAGGAAGGATTATTACCGATGAATTTTTAGTTTTCAAGCCGACTTTGGAAAAAGGTTTTCAGCCCATAATTTCCAGAAAATTGGGGACCAAGAAAAGGAAATTAGTCTATCAGGCGCAAAAAACCAGCGCTCAGCAGACGCTGGAAGTAAAGGTTCCGGAAAAAGACCAGGAACGATTTATTTTAAAAGACGAGGAAATTTTACAGCTTGCCAAATGGGCTATTTTAATTGAAAAGCATTATGGTTCGCCCCAGGATGTCGAATGGGCCAAAGACGGAAAAACCAAGGAGATTTTCATTGTTCAATCAAGGCCGGAAACCGTTCATACGCCCCAGGAAACCCAAAGTTATATCCAATATTTTTTAAAAGAAAAAGGGAAATTGCTGCTGGAAGGAGAAGCCATCGGTTCCAAGATTGTTTCGGGGAAAGCAAGAATTATTCCCAATGTTTTACAGATAAAAGATTTTAAGCCGGGAGAAATTTTAGTGACCAGGCTTACCGATCCCGACTGGGAGCCCATAATGAAGATAGCCAAGGCCATTATCACCGAAGAAGGTTCCAGGGTTTGCCATGCGGCCATAGTCAGCAGGGAACTGGGCATACCGGCTATTGTGGGAGCAAAACAAGCGATAAAGATTTTAAAAAACAACCAGATTGTTACGGTTGATTGTTCCGGAGGGCAAAAAGGCAAAATTTGGGACAAAGAGCTGGGTTTTGAGATAAAGAAATATGATTTGGATAAAATTCCCAAAACCAGGACCAAAATAATGATAAATACCAGCAGTCCCGACGGCGCTTTTCAGAATTCTTTTCTGCCCAACAGCGGAGTCGGTCTGGCCAGGGAAGAATTTATCATAGCCTCCCAGATTAAAATCCATCCTTTGGCTCTTTATAATTTTAATCAATTGAAAGATAAAAATTTAAAAAGAAAAATCGATGAATTGACGATCGGTTACAAAGACAAGAAAGAATATTTTGTTGATAAATTAAGCCAGGGAATAGCTATAATAACAGCTGCTTTTTATCCCAAGCCGGTAATTGTCAGATTTTCTGATTTCAAGTCAAACGAGTACGCCCAGCTTCTGGGAGGAAATATTTTTGAACCTAAAGAGGAGAATCCCATGATCGGCTGGAGAGGAGCTTCCAGGTATTATGACGAGAGATTCAAGCCGGCCTTTGAGATGGAGTGCAAAGCGGTCAAAAGAGTCAGGGAAAAATTCGGCCTGAAAAATCTTAAAGCAATGATTCCTTTTTGCCGGACCGTAGAAGAAGGAAAAGAAGTGATGAAATTAATGGAAAAGTTCGGTTTGAAAAGGGGAGAGGACGGTTTTGAAGTTTATGTCATGTGCGAAATTCCTTCCAATGTTATTCTGGCTGATGAGTTTTTGGATATTTTTGATGGCATGTCCATCGGTTCCAATGACTTAACCCAGCTTGTTCTGGGTCTGGACAGGGATTCTTCTTTGATTTCCAAAGTGGGAAATGAAAGGAACGAGGCGGTAAAGAAGATGATAAAAGAAGTTATTCTTAAATGCAGCAAAAGGAAGAAATACGTGGGTATTTGCGGAGAGGCACCCAGTTCTTTTCCGGAATTTGCCGAATTTCTGGTGGAGAATAAAATCGCTTCCATGTCTTTGAGTTCCGATGTTGTAATCAAAACAACTTTGATAGTGGCCAAAAAAGAAAAACAAAAAAGGTCATCTAATTAATAATTAAATCAAATATCTTATGAATATAGATAATTACTTAGAAAAAAATGGCCACTCTAAAGAATTACGTGATTTGATTCAGACTATTGTTAATCAAATCAGGCCTATTAAAAATGAGTTTTTGGGTGGCGATAGCAAAATTGGTACTTATAATATCTATGGAGAGAAACAAATTAAACTGGATAAAAGAGCCAACGAAATATTACTGGCGGCTTTTCGTAATTCAAAACTGGTAAAACAGGTAGGCAGCGAGGAAGAAGAAGAGGCGATACAAATGGATTCTAGTAAAGGCCATTTTGGCGTAACCATTGATCCTCTTGACGGGTCATCGCTCATTCCCACCAATCTCGCCGTGGGAATAATTGTTTCTATATATGAAAACGGCGATATAATGAGCGGAATTAAAAATATAACTCAGGCCTTCTATATCTTATTAGGACCCCTGACTCTGATGGTTTTTGCTGATAAAAATGGAGCAGCTCAATTTATCTACAATGACAAGGAAGTTTTTGATTTAGTAAAAGAAAACATAATAATTCCCGAAGGAAACTTGTATTCCCCCGGCGGCCTCAGGAAAGAGTGGATAGATGCGCATCGAAACCTAATTAATGGTTTTGAGGAAAATGGTTTTAAACTTCGATATAGCGGTTCTTTTGTGCCTGATTGCCATCAAATTTTAG
>Ga0315275_10000976_pt1 | contig 24486 bp, 21 predicted proteins | sample YL17G03_0_MG_FD_205557 | JGI IMG/M metagenome (GOLD analysis project Ga0315275, IMG submission 205557) | Sediment microbial communities from Yellowstone Lake, YNP, Wyoming, USA - YL17G03_0 | ecosystem: Environmental > Aquatic > Freshwater > Lake > Sediment | place: USA: Wyoming | collected...
TGATTTTCTTCCCAGACTTATCGTCGGTGTTAAACAAAGTCTCCAAAAACAAGGATTCAAAAATATAAAAGAGCTGCAAGAAGAAGCCGACATTAGACCCATTTGAAATAAAACAGGAAAGTGGTATAAAGAAAAAGGAGGGAGCGTTAGCGCTCTTTTTCATTTGAATATGGAATGAATAAAAAAATAAACAGAAAAGGGGGTAAACAAAAATGTCTGCTGGAATCGGAATGAGTTTAAATGAGGAATGTTTGGAGAAGATGAGACGGGGAATAGCGCCTCTCCAACCTATTAGGGGCGACAGGTATAGTGGTATTGCCTTTTTAACAAAAGATGGAATTGTAAACGAAAGAAACGAGGAAGGGGGAACCGTTGATAAGGTTATTCAAAAAGCTATATCAATAAACCCTCATGTTCTAGAATCTCAAACAGCGATTGGCGGAGTAGACTATACTGACTCTCAACCAAAATTTATTGAAAAATCCAAGATTGGTCCTTTTGCCATCGCCGGGGATGTAAAGATAGTCAATAGAGACGAGCTTAGTAGGAAATATCCTTATCTTCTTGGTTCAGATATTAGGCTGTGTGCCGGGCTGGTTGGAGGTAGTGATGATCCTGTAGAAGGACTAGCAACGGTTATAAGAGAGGTTAGGGGAAGATTTACTTTAATAGTGCTTACTACTGATGGAGTTTTTGCCTGTAAAGATCCGCGAGGATTTAATTCGTTAGCAATCGCCAGAAACGAAAAGGGTTATTGTGCTGTTTGCTCAGAATCTTTGGCCCTTGGCGCTGCCTTTGATGATGATAAGGCAGAGATCCTCAGGGAGGTATACCCTGGTGAGATTATTCAGGTTAAAAGTACTGGGTTTCAGAGCTTAAAACGTCAACCGTCGCCTGGATTGGTTTTATGTCCTTTTGGTATCGGATACGGTCAAGGCACCGCTTCAATTTTTGAAAACATAGATATTGGTTTGGCGAGAGCTAATATGGGGATTACGCTGGCTCGAAAATACGGCGTGTCCGCAGAAAAAGCATTCCCTTTTCCGCTATCAGGCAATTCGGCCGAAGAGGGATATATCGAAGAATCTAGAATCCCCCATATTAACGTTTGGGAGTATCACTCTTTAGGCAGGAGTTATCTGAGAGGGACAGAACAAGAAAGAAGGGAAAGGGGGAGAGACAAATATTCTCCTATCCAATGGGTGTTAAGAAAATATAAAACATTCATTGGTGTAGATGATTCAATTGTAGAAGGAAACCAGTTTCTAGCTCGCCTCTTTTTACTACACGCCTTGCTTGCAAAATTTCATCCATTGGATGAAGATCGCGGCATACACATAAGGATAGCCTGTCCACCAAAAGTAAATGGTTGCCCATTAGATGTACCTGAGCACCCAACAGAAAAACTTTTTGCCGTTAGCCGTAGCAAGGAAGATATGAAGAAGGAATTAAGGGCAAAAAGTCTGGAATTCAATACAATAGATGATTTTGTGGAGGCAGTTCTTAGCGCCCAGAGTGAGGAGAGGAAAACGAAAAATCCAATAACAAAGGATAATCTATGCCTGTGTTGTTTCGAGCGCGGAGAAGATTTGATAAAAAAGTATCTCCAGTACTAATTATAAGTCTGGAGAAAAAATCCGTACCATGGAGAGGTACGGATTTTTTATTACTGATTAATAAGGTCAATTAGCTCTTCGTTTTTTCTACTATTTTTTCAAAGATTTGGGGATGGTTTCGGGCGAGTTGGGATAGAATTTTTCGGTCAAGTTCAATTTTGTTTTTCTTCAAGCCATGAATAAATTTACTGTAAGAAAGATCCTGTTGCCTACAAGCAGCATTAATCTGAATTTGCCAAAGTTGTCGAAACTCTCTCTTTTTAGCTTTTCTGTCCCGATAGGCATATTCCCAGGCATGCATTAAAGCTACTTTTGCCGCCCTATATTTTGATTTTCTTCCCCAACGAAAACCTTTGGCATATTCTAATAAATGCTTTCTTCTTTTTTGAGAAAATTTTCCACCTTTCACACGTACCATAGTTAAATATTAATTAATTTCTTAATTTTTTTGGCTTCGGGCTTGGAAACTGGAATCCATTTTCGACCCCTTCTAATTCGTTCTCCAGATTTTTTCGCCCGATAATGGTCAAGACCGGTTAATCTTCTGAAGACCTTACCGGTTTTTGTAATTTTAAAACGTTTTGATATGGATTTTCGAGTTTTCATTTGCTGAGTCCTGTTAAACAGGGTGAAGTGGAAGATGAGAGTAAAACTCTCAGCGACTTTTTGTGATAATCATTATAAAGCCTCTTGTTTCTCTTTTTAATTCCCTTTCAATTTTTATGGGAATTAATTTTTCTAAAATTTCGATAAATTGATTAATTTTATTTTTGGCAACTTCCGGCAGTCCTTTCTCTCTTCCTCTTAATATCATTTCTACCCTTACTCTATCCCCCTTGTTTAAAAATTTCTCGGCTTGGTGAACTCTAGTCTCTAAATCGTGCAAGGAGATATTAAAACCTAATCTTATTCCTTTCAAGTCGCCACCACCCTTGGTTTTGGCGCCTTTTTCTTTTTTCTGGAGCCAGTAAAGATATTTTCCATAGTCCATTATCTTGCAAACCGGCGGCTCTACCTTTTCAGTAACCTGGATTAAATCTAAATTGCGCTCCTGAGCCATCTGGAGCGCCTCTTTTAAATTGACAATTTCTAACTGTTTTCCAGCTTCATCAATTAATCTAACCCGAGCAGCCCTTATTTGATTGTTGACTTGTGGTCGTTTAGGAATGGTTTTTTGTTTTTTAGTGGAGGCGGAGGGTATTGGACCCTCATCCGGAAATTTTTCCAGAGATGAATCTACAAGCATGTCCCAGTTTAGTAAAGCGGTAGAAAGTAATAAATTGGGCAAAATCTTTCTACTTTAGTCTATTTTGCTTTGATAGCATTTCTAGACAAAAAGGAGCTATCTATCTCGATATTATGACACCCTGATTCCACCTATCGAGAATCAATGGATAGGATGCTGTTCTTAGCGACGCTTACGCATACACTAGAGCAGGTTTTTGGAATAAGTTGGCACTTATTTTAGTTTCTCAAAGTTTTATGAGATTTGAGAATGCTCAACTTGCTTATCCTGGTTAATTTTCCGTCAAAACTTCTCGCCCCCTTTCAAAGTTCTTTCAATTTCTTTTTTTACCTCCCGTTTTTTGATTAATTCTCTTTTATCAAATTTTTTCTTTCCCTGAGCTACTCCAAATTCTAATTTGATTTTTCCATTTTTAGTATATATCTGAAGTGGTATTAAAGTCAAGCCTTTTTGTTTGGTTTTCCCGATTAAATAATTAATTTCTGTTCTTTTTAAAAGAAGTTTTCGAGTCCTTTCTTGGTTGTAACTTGATGGTGTATTTTTCGGTTGATAAGGAGAGATTTTTGCGCCAATCCAAAATGCCTCGAGGCGTTCACTCTTTGTGAGTCCTTTTAAAACCACATAAGAACCAGCCAGGTTTAATCCCCTTGTCTTTATTGATTTTACTTCCTGACCAATTAAAGAAATCCCCGCCTCAAATTTTTCCAGGATCTGGTAATTGAAATACGCTTTTTTATTCTCGGCAAGAACTACCATAAATTTAAGCTTTTTTGCCTGCCCCGTACCATCCGAGCGAAGCGAGGATTGGTTCGGGGTTCTCGGCTAACACCTTCATCCCTTCCATTTTAGCAAAAATTAAGATAAAATGAAGCCAATGATACGAGAAGAAATTGAAAAATTGACAAAAAGGGCGATAAAAGACCTTTACGGCGAAGAGGCTGAGGTTGAAATAGAACATCCGGCAGAACCAGCTTTCGGCGACTATTCCACCAATATAGCGATGATTCTTAAAAAGAATCCCCAGGAAATCGCCAATGCTATAACAAGATTCTCTTCGCCCATCTTGGGTAATGTTGAGGTAAAAAACGGTTTTATTAATTTTTTTATTTCAAAAGAATATTTACAAAAGCAGGTTGAAGAGATTTTAAAAGAAAAAGACAAATTCGGCAATTTGAAAATCGGAAAAGGTAAAAAAGTAAATGTAGAGTTTATATCTGCCAATCCCACAGGGCCCTTGACTGTCGGTAATTCTCGCGGCGGAGTTATCGGAGATGTTTTATCTAATGTGTTGGCGAAGGCTGGGTGGGAAGTAACGAGAGAATACTATTTTAACGATGCCGGAGGGCAAATTGATGTTTTGGGCCATTCTGTATTAAAAGATGATTTGGCGGAATACAAGGGTGAATATATCGACAAATTAGCCAAAAAACTTGATGGAGGCGATCCTAGAGAAATAGGAAAGAAAGCGGCCCAGATTATCATCGAAGAAATTAAAAAAACTACCAAGAAAATGGGAATTAAGTTTGATATTTGGACTGCTGAAGGCCGCGATCTTAGAGATAAGGGAAAGGTAGAAAAAATTATAGCTTGGCTTAAAAAAAATAATCTGGCCTATGAAAAAGAAGGGGCTTTATGGTTTAAATCAACGCAGTTTGGCGATGATAAAGACAGGGTTCTTTTAAGAACTAACAAGGAACCAACTTATTTTGCCTTGGATTGCGCTTATCATAAAAATAAATTAGTTGAAAGGAAATTTGATAAAGTAATTGATATTTGGGGCGCCGATCATCACGGCGATATAGCCAGATTGAAAGGATTTATTAAGTCCCTGGGCTATGAGGATAAATTTGATATCTTGATCCAGCAATTTGTGAGGATTGTTAAAAAAGGCAAGGAGGTCAGGATGTCCAAGAGAACGGGAATTTATGTAACAATAGATGAGCTTATAGATGAAGTAGGCTTGGACGTGGCAAGATTTTTCTTTTTGACAAAGGCTGCCGACACTCATTTAGATTTTGATTTAGATTTAGCTAAACAGCAATCAGAAAAAAACCCGGTCTATTATATTCAATATGCCAATGCGAGGATTTGCAGTATCTTGCGAAAGATTCCAAGTTCCAAATTTCAAATTACAAACTTAAAATTATTAGTTCATCCTTCAGAACTTAACTTAATTAAACAACTAATCAGATTGCCGGAAATTATTGAAGATACTGTCAAAGATTATCAAATACAGAGAATTCCTCAGTATACAATAGAATTAGCAACTATTTTCCACCAATTCTACGGGGACTGCCAAGTGTTATCGGATGACAAAGAATTAGCTCAAGCCCGTTTAGCTTTAATTTCAGCAACAAAAATAGTTTTAAAAAACACCTTAAATTTAATGGGTATTTCTGCACCCGAAAAAATGTAAAATGGAAATAAATTTTCCAAAAATTGAGAAAAGAATACTGAAGTTTTGGAAAGAAAATCGAATTTTTGAGAAATCAATGATAAGACGCAAAAAGGCGCCGAATTTTGTATTTTACGAAGGCCCTCCTACGGCTAACGGTAAGCCCGGGATTCATCACGTTTTGAGCCGTGTTTTTAAGGACATTATATGCCGCTATAAAACAATGAGAGGTTTTAAGGTTTTACGAAAAGCCGGCTGGGACACTCATGGCCTGCCGGTAGAGCTGGAAGTTGAGAAAAAAATGGGATTTAAAAATAAAAAAGACATCGAAAACTTTGGGATTGCCAAATTTAACAAACTGTGCAAGGAATCAGTCTGGAATTACAAAAAAGACTGGGAAGATTTGACAGAAAGAATTGGTTTTTGGTTAGACCTTAAAAATCCTTATATTACTTACGATAATGATTATATTGAAACGGTTTGGTGGATAATGAAAGAAGTTTGGAGTTCGGGGCTTATTTACAAGGGTCACAAAGTTGTTCCTTATTGCCCAAGATGCGGCACAAGTCTTTCAAGCCACGAAGTAGCCCAGGGTTACGAAAAAATCAAAGAGCCGGCAATATATGTAAAATTTAAAGTTATAAACCAGGAATTTGAAAATACTTATTTATTGGTTTGGACGACTACGCCCTGGACATTGCCCGGAAATGTAGCAGTGGCGGTAAATCCCGAAATTACTTATATTCTGGCCAAAATTAATAATGAAAAAATAATTTTGGCGAAAGAGAGAGCAGGTATTTTGGGCGCAAATTATGAAATAATAAAAGAACTGAGGGGCCAAGAAATTTTGGGCTTAGAATACAAACCTTTATTTGAGATTCTTCAATTAAAATCGGAAAATTCTTATAAAGTTTATCCTGCTGATTTCGTTACCATCCAAGAAGGAACAGGAATGGTACACATGGCTCCGATGTACGGAGAAGACGATTATAATCTGGGAAAAAAATTCGGGTTGCCGACTTTTCATACCGTTACCGAAGAAGGGAGATTTATTGAGGGATCAGGGGAAGGATTGGCCGGCTTGTATGTTAAAGATAAAGAAACAGAGAATCTGATTATCAGCCACCTGAAGAAAAATAACCTTCTTTTTACCGAAGAGCTTTATGAACACGATTATCCTTTTTGCTGGCGGTGTGATTCGCCCCTACTTTATTATGGGAAACAGAGTTGGTTTATTGATATGCAAAAGGTAAAGAAAAAATTGATTGAAAATAATCAAAGAATCAACTGGATTCCATCTCATTTAAAAGAGGGTAGGTTTGGGGAATGGCTGAGAGAAATTAAAGATTGGGCCTTTTCCAGAGAAAGATATTGGGGAACGCCTTTACCAGTTTGGCAATGTAAAAAATGCCACAATTTGGAAGTCATTGGGAGTAAGAAAGATTTAATGTCACAGAAATTTTCTAATAACAAATATTTTATTTTAAGACATGGAGAATGTTTCTCTGTTAGAAAAGGCCTGGTTAATTGTTGGCCGGAGAAAATTTATGACCCTCTGACTAAAAAAGGTAAGGAACAAATCAAAGAAGTGGCTAAAAAATTAAAGAATGGAAAGATCGTTAAGACTTCGTCTCATCTTCCACCTCGCCTCGCGAAGCGAGACTCGGTGATTGATTTAATTTTCTCATCCGACCTTTTAAGAACAAAACAAACCGCTGAAATTGTAGGAAAGGAATTAGGGATAGCGCCAAAGTTTGATAAAAGACTAAGAGAGGCTAATGTAGGAATTTTTAACGGAAAACAAATAAAAGAAGCAGGTAAGTTTTGGGATAAAGAAAGAAAGCTTTCTCCTTTGGAATATTACAAAAAGAGATTCCAGATAGCTCCACCTAAAGGAGAAGATTATACAGACATAGAAAAGAGAATGTACGGTTTTTTTAAGGAACTTGAAAAAAAATACCAAGGAAAAAATATTTTAATTGTCAGCCACCAACGTCCAATAACCTTGTTTGAAAAAATAATTTATGGTTATAACTTTAATGAATTTGTCAAAATTATTTTTAGGAAAAAAGAAATAAAAACAGGAGAACTGAGAGAATTAGAATTTAAGAACCTCCCCCATAACGAAAAGATGGAATTGGATTTTCATAGGCCTTTTGTTGATGAAATAAAATTTTATTGCAAAAAGTGCGAAAATTTAATGGAAAGAACACCCGAGGTAATTGATTGCTGGTTTGACTCGGGAAGTATGCCTCTCTCTCAATATCATTATCCTTTTGAAGATAAAAATCTGATAGACCAAAAAATTCAATTTCCTGCCGACTATATTTCCGAAGCCATTGATCAAACTAGAGGCTGGTTTTACACGCTTTTGGCAATTTCAACCTTGCTGGGTTTTGGAACGCCTTACAAAAATGTCATTTCCTTGGGGCATGTCTTAGATGAAAAGGGAGAAAAGATGTCAAAGTCAAAAGGAAATATTGTTGATCCCTGGTATATTGTTGAAAAATATGGTTCAGATGCCACTCGTTGGTATTTCTATACCGTAAATCAACCCGGCGACTCAAAATTATTTTCAGAAAAAGATGTTGACGGAGCCTTAAAGCGGTTTATTATGATTTTATGGAATTGTTTTGTATTTTACGACACTTATAGAAAAGAGAAAAAAACAGAATCTTATTATAAAACTTCCAGAGAACTCGCTATTAAAAAGCTAAATGTTCTTGATAACTGGATTATTTCCAGATTGAATACTTTAATTTCCGAGATAAGTGATAATTTAGATAATTATGATGTGGTTTCTTCCGCTCGTTCAATAGAAAGTTTTGTCATTAATGATTTTTCGCAGTGGTATATCCGTCGGTCTCGCCGAAGATTTCAAAAGCCAGAAAGTAAAAAAGAATTTGAAAATGCCTCAAAAACCTTAGGATATGTCCTTTTTGAACTGTCAATAGTTTGCGCTCCCTTTATTCCTTTTCTTTCGGAGGAAATTTATAAAAATCTCCAAAATAAAGCTGATTCGGTACACTTAGCCGATTGGCCAAAAATCAGTAAAAAATTGATTGATGAAAAACTTGAAAAGAAAATGGAGGAAGTCAGAGAAATAGTAACTCTTGCCTTGGCAGAAAGAGCAAAATCAGGGATAAAAGTACGCCAGCCGTTAAATGAATTACAAATTACAAATTACGAATTAAAAAATGAAAAAGAACTATTGGGGCTCATTAAAGAAGAGGTTAATGTAAAGAAGATTACTTTTGGCAAAACTCTAAAATTAGATATAAAGATCACTCCGGAACTCAAAGAAGAAGGAGTAATCAGAGATGTTATTCGCCATATTCAGGAGATGCGAAAAGCAGCAAGATTAAAACCGGAAGATAGGATTTTAGTGAGATATTCCGGCGACCATTCGTTGGAAGAGTTATTGAAGAAGAATAAAAAAATTATTCTGGAAGAGAGGAAAATTAAAGATTTTCAATTGAAAGAAAAAGAAAAAAAAGTGTTTAATATTGAAAAAGAATTTGAGATTGACCAACAAAAACTTTGGTTGGGATTGAGGAAAATTTAACCAAGCATATAACAAGTTTATGTGTTCGGCAATGGTCGACAAGTAAAATCAACAAAAAAATAAATTATGTCTATTATTGATAAAAAACAAGCATTAAGTGAAGGAAATCATGGTAAATCTGGGAAAATACCTTCCCCTAAAGAAGAAAAAATAATTAAGAAAGACACAACAGCATTTGAAAGTGACAAATATCTTGGACCCGAAGAGGCTAGAAAGATTTTTAAAGATCCGAGCTTATATCGTGAATATCATATAGAAGCAGATGTGGCAAAAAAAATGGGCGATAGGGTAACTGATTACAAGAAAATCGGGCCCTTAGTTGATATTAAAAATATAAAGGACTATAAAGATGAATTAAAAAAAGAAAGAGAAAATATCCATGATTTTCATAAGCGATTTGAGATAGATAGAAAACTCAAATTCCTAAAAGATAAATTTGGAGTATAAGTTAAATGTTCACCCATTACCGAACCCTAGGATTAATTTTAAGGAAAGAAGATAGGGGAGAAACTAATCAATTATTTACAATTTATACCAAAGACCTTGGGAAATTGGAGATTTTGGGCAAGGCGATAAGAAAAATCTCCTCAAAATTAAGGTCAGGGGCTGATATTTTTTACTTAAGCGAGATTGAGTTTATCCAAGGAAAGGCCTACAAAACTTTAACCGATGCTATTTTAATCAGTAAATTTGAAAATTTAAGAAAAAGTCCATTAAGATTAAGAATCGCTTATAAAATTTCTGAAATTTTAGATAACTTAATTATGGGCCAGGAATCCGATGAAAATATTTGGCAATTATTAAACGAAACCTTTCGAAGATTAGATACCCTGTTGCTTGTCGGAGATCGCTTATCGCTAAGTTATTACTATTTTCTCTGGAACTTCCTTTCTATTTTGGGCTATCAGCCGGAGATCTATCAGTGTGCCATTTGCCAAAAGAAATTAAAACCCGAAAAAATTTATTTTAGTCAAAAAGAGAAAGGAATAATTTGCCAAAATTGTTCTGAAGGTGTAAAACCTACCAAAGAGATTAAGATAGAAATAGTTAAAATATTAAGAGTTATTCTTAAGAAAGATTGGCAAACTTTATCTAAATTAAAAATTGAACCCCAGTATATTAATTCTTTGGCCTTAATTTCCAAAGAATATCTTTCTTCGGTTTTGGAATTAATTAAATAATTGTTAGAATAAAATTGAATCATTAATAATATGAGACGTCTCAGAAAAAAATTTATAATTCCCCTTATTATTTTGGTTACAATTGCCGGTTTTGTTAGTATTTGGTTTTATCAAAAAAACATTTATTCAAAAGAAATTTTAAAATTAGAAATTTTAGGGCCAACAGAAGCCCAGGCATTAGATGAAATTGAATATACAGTAAAGTATAAAAACAATGGCGATATTACCTTAGAAGATGCAAAAATCATTTTTGAATACCCAAAATATTCTTTAACTGAAAACAACCAGCCCCTGAGACAGGAAGTTAAAATAGAAGATATCTATCCCGGTCAAGAGAGGACGATTTCATTCAAAGCCAGGCTTTTGGGAAAAGAAAATGAGACTAAAATAGCTAAAGCCTCTTTAAGTTATCGGCCAAAAAATTTAAAAGCTTTTTACGAATCTCCAACCAGTTTTACTACTAAAATTTCATTTGTACCCCTGACCTTTGAAATGGATCTTCCCTCAAAAACTGAACCAGGCCGAGAAGTTTCATTTTCTTTAAATTATTTTTCTAGTTTAAATTACCCTCTTACTGATATAAGAATAATCGTTGAGTATCCTTCTGGTTTTGAATTTTCAGAAAGTAATCCTCCGGCTTTGGAAAAAACCGACTGGGAAATCGGTCTTCTCAATAAGGCCGAAGGCGGAAGAATTGAAATTAAAGGAAAATTAGAGGGAGAAATCAGAGAGCAGAAAATTTTTCGAGCCATGCTCGGCGTCTGGCAGGAAAACGAATTTATCTTGCTTAAAGAGGCAGCGAGAGGGATTGAGATTCTGAAACCGGGGCTTTCGATTTTTCAACAGATAAATGGACAAACAAACTACATTGCAAATCCCGGAGACTCGCTTCATTATGAAATTTTTTTCCGAAACGTGAGAGAAGAATCTTTCTCTAATCTTTTTTTAATATCAAGACTTGAAGGTCGGGTCTTTGATTTCGATACAATAAAAACTGAGTCAGGTTCATTTCAACAGGGAGATAATTCCATTATCTGGGATGGAAAGGGGATTTCCAAACTCCAATTCTTAGCTCAGGGAGAAGAAGGAAAGGTTGAGTTTTGGATAAACCTTAAGAAAGATTGGGGTAAAACTAGCTCTCAGGATAAAAACTTTACTTTAAAAAATAAAGTTATTCTCTCTCAAGTTACAGAAGATTTTGATACAAAAATAAATTCAAAGTTGGAAATTCAACAATCGGGCTTCTATGAGGATGAAGTTTTTGGAAACCAGGGTCCTTTTCCTCCTCAAACGGGTCAATCAACAAGCTATACCATAATCTGGCAAGCTAAAAACTATTATAATGATGTTAATAATGTAAAAGTAAAAGCAATATTGCCTGCAGATGTTAGACTAACGGGAAAAATTTTTCCCCAAGATTCAAGATTTACTTTTGACTCTCAATCGAGAGAAATTGTCTGGGAAGTGGGAAATCTTGAGGCAGGGAAAGGGGTTTTGAACGAAGCCCCAAGTGTTGCCTTTCAAATTGAGTTTCGTTCAGACACTTTAAGTGCGGGCGAAACTCCGGAAATTGTAGGCCAAGCCAAAATAACGGGCCAAGACGTTTTTACCGAAAGTATGCTTCAGTCAATAGCTCCGGCCCTAAATACTCTTTTAGCTGGCACTCCAATCGAACAGGTGGAATAAAAATTCATCCAATTAAAATTTCCACTAATATGAATAATTCTTTAGAAAAAATTGTATCACTTTGCAAACGCCGGGGCTTTATATATCAATCTTCGGAGATTTATGGTGGGGTAGAAGCCTTGTGGGATTATGGGCCCCTGGGCGCTCTTTTAAAAAATAATATTAGAGAAGAATGGCTGAAAAGGTTTATTCAAAAAAGAGACGACGTAGTTTTAATTAATGGAACGATTTTAATGCATCCCAATGTTTGGAAAGCTTCAGGCCATTTGAAAAGCTTTACCGATCCTCTGGTTGAATGTAAAAATTGTCATTCGCGTTATCGGGAGGACCAATTAGAAAAAAAAGAATGTCCAAATTGCGGCAAAAAAGAATTTACTGATTCCAAACAATTCAATTTGATGTTCAAAACTTATTTGGGGCCAGTTGAAGGTGAAGCAAACCTGACCTATTTAAGGCCAGAAACAGCCCAGTCAATGTTTACTAATTTCAAACAGGTTCAGGAATCAATGCGTCTTAAAATTCCTTTCGGTATAGCTCAAGTCGGCCGTTCTTTTAGAAATGAAATAACTACTGGTAATTTTACTTTCCGTACTCGAGAATTTGATCTTGCCGAAATTGAGTATTTTGTGAAACCCGGTGAAGACGAAAAATGGTTTGATATCTGGGCGGATGAGTGGGAGAAATTTTTTTTAGATTTAGGACTGAAAAAAGAAAACTTAAGAAGATATGAGCACAAAAAAGAATCTCTCGCTCATTACTCAAAAAGAACAATTGATATTGAATATAAATTTCCTTGGGGTTTTGCAGAATTAGCCGGAATCGCCAACAGAACCGATTTTGATTTGTCGCAGCACTCTAAGTTCTCCGGTAAAGATTTAAGTTATTTTGATGAAGACTCCGGCAAAAGTTATATTCCTTATGTAATTGAACCAACTTTAGGGATTGAGCGGCTTTTATTGGCTTTGTTAATTGAAGGTTATCAGGAAGTAAAAGGCGGCCGGACAAAAACAACGAAGGCCACAAAAGAAATTGAGTTAATTTTGAAACTCGACAAAAAAATAGCCCCGATTAAAGTCGCCATTTTACCCTTGGTAAAAAACAAACCGGAATTAGTCAAAAAAGCAAAAGAGGTTTACGAATTTCTAAAGCCCCATTTTATGTGCCAGTATGATGAAGTGGATTCTATCGGCAGAAGGTATCGAAGGCAAGATGAAATTGGGACCCCTTTTGCAATAACAATTGACTTTGAGACCTTGGAAAAAGACGATATTACAATTCGAGACCGCGACACAATGAAGCAAGAAAGGGTAAAAATAAAGGATTTAATCCAGATTTTAAATAAAAAATTAGAAGGTTAAATGTTTTTAAAAACTACTCTTAAAAATGGTTTAAGAATTATTACCGTCCCGCAGAAAAATTATCAGGCGGTGACGGTTTTGGTATTGGTCAGTACCGGTTCAAAAAATGAAAAAAAAGAAACCAGTGGCATTTCCCATTTTTTAGAGCATATGTATTTTAAGGGGACCAACAGACGCCCAAAGCCCGTAGACGTTGCGGAACCTTTAGATAAAATAGGCGGAATTTACAATGCCTTTACTTCGCAAGAATTCACTGGCTACTTCACAAAGGTAGAAGCGTCTCATTTTGAATTGGCCCTGGATTGGGTTTCAGATATTTTTTTAAATTCTACTCTTCCTGAAAAAGAAATTGAAAAAGAGAAAAAAGTTATAGTGGAAGAGATTAATATGATTTATGACCATCCGATGGCTTACATCGGGTTTTTGTGGACGAAATTGCTATACGGTGACCAGCCGGCAGGCTGGAATATAGCCGGAACAAAAGAAAGCGTCCTTTCGCTTTCCCGCCAAAAATTAGCAGATTATAGAAAAAAACAATACACAGCTTCAAACACAATTTTATGTTTATCCGGCAATATTGACCAGGAAAAAGCTATAGGTTTAGCTAAAAAATATTTTTCAAAAATAAAAAAAGGAGTACCGGAGAGAAAATTAAAAGTAACGGAAAAACAAAAAAACCCACGATGTCTTGTGGAGGAAAGGAAAATAGACCAAACTCATCTTTTTTTAGGAGCAAGAGGGTTTAATCTTTTGCACCCGCAAAGGTATGCCCAAGAAATATTGAGCACTATTTTGGGTGAATCCGGGATGATGAGTTCAAGATTGTTTGTAGAAGTGAGAGAAAAATTAGGCCTGGCCTACTATATTAGTACCGATGCGGAAGAAGACAGTGACACGGGTTTTTTGGTTACGCGAGCTGGCGTTGATAACCAGAGGGTGGAAAAAGCAATTGAAACTATTTTAAGAGAATATAAAAAAATATCTGCAACAAGGGTTTCTGAAAAAGAATTAAAAAAAGCAAAGGATAACGTAAAAGGAAAATTAGCCCTATCTTTAGAAACCTCCGATGCTTTTGCCTCTTTTTATGCCGGGCAAGAACTTATGGAAAAGAAAATTTTAACCCCCGAAGAAATTTTTGCCAAAATTGATAAAATTTCGGCAAGTGATATTCTAAAAGTAGCAAGAGACATTTTTCAGCCTCAGAAATTGAATTTAGCCTTAATCGGTCCGTTTAAGGATAAAGAGGTATTTGAGAAATTGTTAAAATTATAGTCAAAGAAGGTAAACCTTCTTTTACCCGAGCCGCAGCGAAGGGTAGAAAAGAACAGAATGTTCTTTGGCCCATACTACGTTTTTATAAATAAAAACTCGCATGAACAGTGATAAGGTGTTAGACATATCTTGGGGTACGATTTTTAAAATTGGGATTGGTTTTCTCATTTTTTATATTATTTATTTAATAAGAGATATTTTAATTTTATTTATCTTCGCATTAATCATTTCGATTTTATTTAATCCCGCCATTGACTTTTTAAAAAGAAAAAGAATTCCCCATTCCTTAGCGGTTCTTCTTACTTACGTTGTTTTTTTTGGATTTCTAAGTATTGTGATTTATTTTTCCGTCGGTATTTTTATTTCTCAGCTGAAAGAATTAATTCCTCATCTTTCTCAATATTTTGAAAAAATTTCTCCACCCTTTGAAGGATTGGCAAACCAAGCCTTTGAAAATATTGATAATTTTATTACCGCATTAGGAGGTTCTTTAAAAGAAGCAGCAGCCAGCATTTTCAGTGTCTTATTTTCAATTTTCGGCGGTATTTTTTCAACCATTTTTGTTATTACCATTGCCATCTTTCTTTCTTTGGAAGAAAATTGGCCGGAAAAAACATTATCCATTATTTTTCCCAAAAAATACGAGGCCTTTGTTTTATCTATCTGGGAAAGATGTCAAAATAAAGTTTCCGGTTGGTTCTCAACCAGAATAATTGCCTGTGTTTTTGTCGGAGTCGTTAGTTATATCGCCTTTTTGGTTTTTGGAGTGAGATATTCTTTTCTTCTTGCTTTATTAGCGGGGATCTTAAATTTCGTTCCCATTGTTGGTCCAATTATTACCGGTCTTTTGATAATTACAATAGTTGCCCTTGATCCCGCTACAACCTCTAATCAAATGGTTAGAACCATCTTTGTTTTGATTACCTTTATTTTAATTCAGCAGGTTGAGAATAATATCTTGACTCCAATTTTATCTAAAAAATTTATTGATTTACCGCCAGTCTTAGTTTTGATTGCTTTAGTAATTGGAGGAACGCTCTGGGGGTTTTTGGGAGCAATTTTAGCTACTCCATTAGCCGGAATTTTATACGAATTTTCGAGAGAATTCTTACAAAAGAGAAAAACGGAAAGGCCTATAGTTTTATAGCACTAATGGCTATATAAAGGATGAATTTACCATGAGTACTCTTTATGTTGTTGCCACTCCTATTGGTAACTTAGAAGATTTAACTTTTCGAGCCCTCCGAATTTTAAAGGAGGTTGATTTTATTTTATGCGAAGATACGCGGACAACAAAGAAATTATTAGAACATTACGGGATAAAAACCCAAACTTTAAGTTATCATCAACATTCAAGACTTCAGAAAATTGAGTACATTATCCAGCTTTTGGAACGGGGAAAAAATTTAGCTTTGGTTTCTGATGCCGGAACCCCGGGAATTTCGGATCCAGGAAATAAATTAATAAGCTTGATAGTGGAAAAATTGAAAAATGTTAAAATCATACCAATTCCTGGAGCAAGCGCAGGAATAACGGCCGCCAGTATTTCCGGTTTTCCGACGGATAAGTTTGTTTTTATGGGATTTCCGCCAGCTAAAAAGAAAAGGAAAAAATTTTTCGAAGAAATTTTAAATTCAAAGTACCCTGTAGTTTTTTACGAATCTCCTTACAGAATTTTAAAAACCCTAAATGAACTAAAGGAAAATTTTCAGGTTTCTGGTTTCGGATTTCAGGTTATGGTTTGTCGGGAACTGACTAAAAAATTTGAGACAGTTTATCGAGGAACGATTGAGGAAGTGATAAAACAAATAGAAAAAGATATAATAAAAGGAGAATTCGTTGTAATTGTTGATAAAAGTTGAAGAGATGAATTTCTTCAACATCTTCGTTTTCGCCTTGCGAAAGCTTGATAAATGAAAAAGAAATTTTATATTACAACCAGCATAGCTTATACCAATATGCCGCCACATTTGGGGTTTGCTTTAGAATTGATTCAGACTGACGTTTTGGCAAGATACCATCAGCTTTTGGGGCAAGAAGTTTTCTTCTTAACCGGGACTGATGAGCACGGCCTAAAGGTAGTGAAAGCGGCCGAGAAAAATGGAAAAGAACCAAAAGAATTTACTGATGAAATTGCGGCTGAATATGAATCACTAACAAAAGTTTTGAATCTGTCGAATACTGATTTTATTAGAACAACCGATGAGAAAAGACACTGGCCAAAAGTAAAAGAGATTTGGTTAAAACTTAAAGAAAACGGCGATATTTACAAAAAGAAATACAGAGGGCTTTATTGTGTCGGATGCGAAGCATTTATCACTAAAAAAGATTTAGTTGACGGAAAGTGTAAAATTCACCAAAAAGAACCTGAAGTGATAGAAGAAGAAAATTATTTTTTCAAACTCTCTAAATATTCAAAAAAAATAGAAGAAATAATACAAAAAGACGATGTAAAAATAATCCCCGAGGAAAGAAAAAACGAAATGTTAAGTTTTATCGGACAGGGATTGGAAGATGTCAGTTTTTCTAGACCGAGAAAAGATTTGAAATGGGGGATACCAGTACCGGATGATAATTCTCAAACTATCTATGTCTGGGCAGATGCTCTTATAAATTACCTTTCAGCTTTAGACTATTCTAACGGAGAAAATTTTAAAAAATACTGGCCAGCCGACACTCATTGTTTAGGAAAAGATATTTTGAGATTTCACGCTACAATTTGGCTCGGGATGCTTTTGTCTTTGGGGCTGGAATTGCCCAAAAAAATCTTTGTTCACGGTTTTATAACCTCAAACGGTCAAAAGATGTCAAAAAGTTTAGGAAACGTGATTGACCCGTTTGAATTAGTGAAGAAATATGGTGCAGATGCTGTTCGTTATTTTCTTTTAAGGGAAATTCCGTCAACCGAAGATGGTGATTTTACTTATGAAAAATTTGAAGCGAGATATAATTCCGACTTAGCTTCTGGACTTGGCAATTTAGTAGCTAGAGTATTAACAATGGTAACAAAAAGTAAGTCTGTTGATGCCTGGCATCAACAGACTAAAGGAAATAGACTTTTTATCTCTTTTATAAAGAAAACTCAAAATAAATATAAAAAATTTGTGGAGAACTTTAAATTTAATGAAGCTTTGATTTCAATCTGGGATTTAATTAGTTTCTGCGACAAATACATTGAAAAAGAGAGGCCTTGGGAAGAAAAAGAAAATCAAAAAGAAGTTATTAGTAATTTATTATTTTCTCTTAGCGAAATAGCTAAATTATTGCAGCCATTTCTGCCAGAAACTTCTGAAAAAATATCTAAGCAGCTAAAAACTAAAAAGAGAGAGTCATTATTTCCCCGAATTTAATCTATGTTAATTGATACCCACGCCCATTTGAACTTCAACGTTTACAAGCAAGATGCCGACGAAGTAATTCGTCGGTCTTTAGAAAATGATATTTGGATGATAAATGTTGGAACCAAGTATGAAACGAGTAAAAAAGCAGCAGAATTGGCCCAAAAATATGAAAAAGGAGTTTATGCTGCCGTGGGTTTGCACCCCATTCATTTAGAGACAGGCCTGGTAAAAATAAAAAATGACACAGAAGAGATTGAAGTAAACACAAAAGAAGAAGATTTCGATTATGAAAAATACAAAGATCTCGCCCTCCGTAGCCTTGGCGAAGGAGGGAAGGTAGTGGCAATTGGTGAAATTGGTTTGGATTATTACTGGAGGCCAAAAACTACTAAAAAGAAAGAAATATTCAAACAAAAACAAAAAGAGCTGCTTTTAAAACAACTGGGATTAGCTAAAGAATTGAACCTGCCCGTAATTTTTCATTGCCGAATGGCTCACCAAGATTTGATTAATGAATTAAGAATTAAGAATTATGAATTAAGGGGAGTGGTTCATTGTTTCAGTGGAAATTGGAACGAAGCAAAAAAGTATTTGGAGATGGGATTTTACCTCGGATTTAATGGAATAATATTCAAGTTAGATTTAGACGAGATAATAAAAAATACTCCTTTGGATAAAATTTTGATTGAAACTGATTGTCCTTATCTTACTCCTCCTCAAAGAACTGGTCGTAATGAACCCCTTTATATTAAATATGTAGCTGAAAAAATTGGCCAAATTAAAAATATTGACCTAGAAGAATTAGCTAAAATTACCACCGAAAATGCCAAAAAATTATTCAAAATTTAAACCCTCATACCAAAATTTTGGTGGTGGGGGTAAAAAAGCTATAGTCATCGGGTGGAATTTAAAAGAGATGGATTTTTTTAATAAATTAAAGTCAAGAACTTTAAAAACTCCTTACGGGATAATTAAGTATTATTGGTTGAAAGATACGGTTTTTCTTCCCCGCCATGGTATAAAAGAAAATATACCTCCCCATAGGATAAATCATTTAACTAACATTTATGCCCTCAAAAAATTAGGCGTAAAATATATTTTTTCTTTTAACTCTGTTGGTTCTTTGAAAAAAGAAATTAAACCAGGAGAATTATTGATAGTTTCAGATTATATTGATTTGAATCCACCAACCTTTTATGAAAAAAACCCAGAATTTATTACGCCTAAAATTTCTAAAAAATTAAGAGCAATTTTAATTCAAATTTTAAAAAACCTAAGATTAAAATTCTGGGCAAATGGAGTTTATTTTAATACTAAAGGTCCGCGATTTGAAACGAAAGCTGAAATTAACATGATTAAAAATTTTTCCGATGTTGTTGGGATGACGATGGCAAAAGAAGCGACTTTATCAAATGAATTAGGTTTAGAATATGCTTCTTTGTGTTCAGTCGATAATTATGCACATGGTTTAGATAAAAAACCAATCACCCAGGAAGAAACTGAAAAGTATCAAAAAAGAAACAAAAAAATTATCGAAGAAATTATCAGAGAAATTTTAAAAGTCAAAACATGAGCTTGCTTTTTAAAAATGTTATTTTAGATGGGAAAAAGAGAGATATTTTTATTGAAGGAAACACCATTAAAAAGATAGGCAATGATTTTAATTTTAAAACCGAAGAAAGAATTGATGCGAAAGGCGAAAAAGCAGTTTTGCCAGGTTTAATTAATTGCCATACTCATGCGGCGATGACGTTATTTAGAGGATATGCCGATGATTTACCTCTTAAAGAATGGCTTGAAAAAAAGATTTGGCCCCTAGAAGCAAAATTAACCGAAGAAGATGTCTATTGGGGAACAAAATTGGCCTGTATAGAAATGATAAAAACAGGTACCACTTGTTTTGATGATATGTATTGGTATCCAGAAACAGCGATTGAGGCTATTAAAGAAAGTGGGCTGCGGGCAATAGCAGGATTAATCTTGATAGATTTTGATCAGAAAGGAAGCAAAGAAAATGTAGAAAGATTATATAATTTTTTTAAACCTCCGAGTATCATCACTCTAGCCATTGCACCTCATTCTATTTACACTGTTTCAAAAGAAAATTTAATCTGGGCAAAAAACTTTGCTAAGAAAAATAATTTAATTTTACATATTCATATTTCAGAAACTGAAAAGGAAGTTAAAGATTGTTTGAAGAAATATAAGTTAAGACCAACTGAATACTTAGATAAAATTGGATTTTTAAATGAAAATTGTATTTTAGCTCATTCAATTTGGTTGGATGATAGAGAAATTAATATTTTTAAAAAGAGGAAATGTAGTGTTGTTTATTGCCCTTGTTCAAATATGAAACTTGCTTCAGGATTTTTTCCTTATAAAAAATTGAAAAAGGGTGAAGTTAATATTTGTCTTGGAACCGATAGCGTAGCTTCCAACAATAACTTAGATATGTTTAAAGAAATGAAATTTGGAGCCCTTTTGCAAAAAGTAAATGAGAGAGATCCGACAATAGCTTCGGCTCCGGAAATTTTTGAAATAGCAACAAAAAATGGAGCCAAAGCTCTAAAAATAAATTCCGGTGAAATAAAAATAGAAAAATTGGCCGATTTGATTTTAATTGATTTAAATCAAATTTGCTTGACGCCCAGACATAATTTAATTTCAGACTTAGTTTACTCTTGTAATGGAAACTGTGTTTCCGATGTCATTTGTAATGGAAAAATTTTAATGCGAGGCGGAAAAATCAAAGATGAAGAAAAAATTAAAAAAGAAGCTCAAAAAAGAGCTCGAAGCTTAATAAAGGTAAAATAGACTAAAAATAAAAATCACAGGCTATTATGAATTACAAAAAATTTATTAAAGAAAAAATAAAAGAAATTAAAGATATTGTTGGTAAAGAAAAAGCCCTCAGCGTTTTGTCTGGCGGAGTGGATAGTTCAACCGTAACAATTCTGGGACATAAGGCTCTAGGAAAAAACCTTAAGGTTGTTTTTATTAATAATGGCTTAATGAGAGAAGGAGAGTCAGAAAGTGTTGCCAAAACTTTTCGAAAATTAGGAATAAAAGTGGAAATAGTTAATGCTCAAGATAAGTTTTTTAAGGTCTTAAAAGGAAAAATCGACCCCGAAGAAAAAAGAAAAGCTATCACCACAGCTTTTTATAAAGATATTTTTAGAAGAATTATTAAAGAAAAAAAGATTAAATTTTTATTTCAAGGAACTATCCTTACCGACATTGAAGAAACGGTAGCGGGGATTAAAAGACAACACAATGTTTTGGCCCAAATTGGCATTGACCCCCAAAAAGAATTTGGTTATCAAATTATTGAGTCTCTGATTGAACTTCGCAAAGACGGAGTAAGGAAAGTGGCTAAACTTTTAGGATTACCCAAATCAACTTACCAAAGAATGCCTTTTCCCGGCCCTGCCTTAGCTGCCAGGGTGATTGGTGAAGCTAAACCAGAGAGAATCGCTATTATTAGAAAAGCCACTGAGGTTGTTGAAAAAGAATTAAAAAACACTGGCGCTTTCCAGTATTTCCCGGTTTTAATGGAAGATAAGGCTACTGGCTTAAGAAATAATAAAAGAGAGTTTGGTAATATCATGATAATAAGATGCGTTGAAAGTGTTGATGCGAGAAAGGCTAAGCCAACAAAAATTCCTTGGAAAATTCTGGAAAAAATTACTAAAAGATTAACTACTGAAATCCCTGGGGTAAACAGGGTCTGTTATGATTTAACTCCCAAACCGCCAGCCACCATCGAATATGTGTAGGCCACTTTGACAATTATTTAAAATTTGATAGTTTCGCTACCTGGGGAAGAGAGCAAAATTGCTCTCTTTCAATTTATTTTTAAAAGCAAAATAGACAAAATTTGAAAAACGGGTTAAAATTAAAAATCGTATGAAATATAACCCTCAAAAAATAGACCCCGCACCAGAACAAGGTTCGGTACGGGGCAAGGAAAAAATGGCGTATAATCCTCAAGAAATTGAAAAGAGATGGCAAAAGATGTGGGAACAGACTGAAATTTATAAAGCTTCCGATGAAGTTAAGGGGAAAAAGAATTTTTATCATTTAGTGATGTTTCCTTATCCTTCGGGAGACCTTCACATTGGCCACTGGTATAATTTTGTCGGAGGTGATATTTGTGCCAGATTAAAACGTCTCCAGGGATTTAATGTTATGTCACCTATTGGTTTTGACGCTTTTGGCCTGCCGGCTGAAAATGCGGCCATTCAACGGCAAATTCATCCTAAAACCTGGACCTACAAAAACATAAAAAGGATGAGAAAACAACTAAAATCAATTGGAACCTGTTATGATTGGTCAAGAGAAATTATTACTTCAGAGCCAGATTATTATAAGTGGACCCAATGGATGTTTTTACAATTATATAAAGCTGGTTTAGCCTACCGGGCAAAATTACCCTGCAATTTTTGTCCTTCCTGTAAAACAGTTTTAGCTAATGAGCAAGTGGTTGACGGAAAGTGTGAAAGATGCGATTCCCAGGTTATTCAAAAAGAAATTGAGCAGTGGCTTTTTAAAATTACGGCTTATGCTGAAGAACTTTTAGATGACCTTGAAAATCTGGGCTGGCCAGAAACAACAAAAATGATGCAGAAAAATTGGATAGGAAAATCAGAAGGATGGGAGATAGTCTTTGAAATAAAAAATAAAACATCAAGTATCAAAAAAATTGAAGTATTTACTACACGAGCAGATACCCTATTTGGAGCTACTTACTTGGTCTTGGCGCCGGAACATCAAATTATCGAAGAGTTTAAAAATGAAATTACAAATTATCAATATGTAAAACAATATATTGAAGAATCAAGAAAAAAAACTGAAAGAGAAAGAATAAGTGAAATAAAGGAGAAAACCGGGATAGAGCTGAGAGGTATAAAAGCAATAAATCCAGTAAATAATCGGGAAATTCCGATTTTCGTGGCTGATTATGTTTTAATCCAATATGGTACAGGTGCCATTATGGCAGTTCCTGCTCATGACCGGAGGGATTTTGATTTTGCAAAAAAATATAATTTGTCGATAATCGAAGTTATCAAGCCTGAAAAAAAACAAGTTCTCTTAGATAAAAGAGTTCCCTTACAAATTTCCGATAAAATAAACGAAGGAGCTTATGAAGGAGAAGGATTTTTAATTAATTCGGACCGATTTACCGGGATGCGTTCTCTTGAAGCCAAAGAAAGTATCGGTGAATGGTTAGGCAAAAGAAATCAGGCAAAAAAGAAGGTTTATTACAGATTAAGAGATTGGTTAATTTCGCGTCAGAGATATTGGGGAGCTCCGATTCCAATGATTTATTGTAAAAATTGTGCTTCGACTGGCGGCTCAGCACAAGCTGGCTGGATAGCGGTAAAAGAAGAGGATTTACCGGTTTTATTGCCGAGAATCATAGATTTTAAACCTACCGGGGAAGGTGAATCTCCTTTAGCTAAATCAAAAAAATTCGTTAAGACAACCTGTCCAAAATGCCAGGGCCGAGCCCGAAGAGAAACTGATACTATGGATACTTTTGTCTGTTCTTCCTGGTATTATCTTCGTTACGCCGATCCAGGGAATGCCCAGATTTTTGCCTCAAAAAACAAATTAAAAGCCTGGTTGCCGGTCAATACGTATGTTGGCGGAGCCGAACATGCTGTAATGCATCTTTTATATTCCCGGTTTTTCACTAAAGTTTTAAAAGCTTTGGGTTATCTGGATTTCAAAGAGCCATTTTTGAGCCTTTGTCACCAGGGAATTATTTTAGGACCCGATGGTCAGAAAATGTCGAAATCCCACGGTAATGTTATTGATCCAGATGAACAGGTGAAAAAATATGGCTCAGATGCCATTAGAATGTATCTTTGTTTTATGGGTCCTTATGAACAAGGCGGACCTTGGAATCCGACCGGGATAGTTGGAATTTATCGTTTTCTGGAGAGAGTTTTGAAGCTTTTTGAATGTCTGGAATCTTCGGCCTCGGCGAATAAATTAAAAGATGGGGCTTGGAAAGAAGATGAAAAATTAAAAAGATTAGTTCACAAAACAATTAAAAAAGTTACAGAAGATATAGAAAATTTCCGATTTAATACTGCCATTTCATCTTTGATGATTTTAGTTAATCAGTTGTCACTAAAAAATGAACAATTAACCGAAAATTACCTGAAGGTTTTACTAATCTTGTTGGCGTCTTTTACACCGCACTTAGCCGAAGAACTCTGGCAAAAATATATTCTTCAAAGTTTAGAGTTTAAAGCTCAAAACTCAATCCATAATCAACCCTGGCCTAAATATGACCCAGAATTAATCAAGGAAGAAACTATTACTTTAATTATTCAGATTAATGGAAAAGTTAGAGATAGAGTAGAAGCGGAAGCATCGATATCTCAAAAAGAAGCCGAAAAGTTGACGTTTTTAAGAGAAAATGTTAAAAAATGGACAGCTGGGAAAGAAATTAAAAGGGTAATTTTCGTCCCCGGCAAACTAATAAACCTCGTTATTTAACTATGTGCGGAATTGTAGGTTACATCGGTAAAAATCAAGATATAAAAATCGGCATTGAGGCCTTAAGAAGGCTTGAATATCGTGGTTATGATTCGGCCGGAGCTGCTTGGTATAATTGCGATAAAAAAGAAATTTTCTTCGTCAAAAAGGCAGGAAGAATAGATAATTTGGAAAAAGCAATTGCTGAAAGTAATTTAGTATGCTTGGGCAACCCCTTTATTTTACATACCCGTTGGGCTACTCATGGAGAAGTAAATGATATTAATGCCCATCCTCATTTTGATTGCAAAAAAGAATTTTTCGTAGTTCATAACGG